>ERZ1673745.2137-NODE-2137-length-11068-cov-2.985744_pt1 | contig 11068 bp, 13 predicted proteins | sample MGYA00580206_ERZ1673745 | MGnify/ENA primary metagenome ERZ1673745 (study PRJEB41218, sample SAMN15661753) | gut metagenome | host: Homo sapiens | place: Canada: London | collected 2015-08-20/2019-03-30 | study: EMG produced TPA metagenomics assembly of... | reverse complement strand
AAGAGGAAATCGTGGCAAAGAAGAAGACGAAGAACCAGCCAAAGAAAAAGCAGGTCAACGCCGAGAACGTTATCGGCCTGCACTCCGAGGTCACCGACCAGCCGATCACGCAGACGCTCGAAGTCAACTACATGCCCTATGCCATGAGCGTCAACGTCTCGCGTGCGTTCCCCGAGATTGACGGCTTTAAGCCGTCGCACCGCAAGCTGCTCTACACCATGTACAAGATGGGTCTGCTCAAGGGCGAGCGCCAGAAGAGCGCCAACATCGTGGGCCAGACCATGAAGCTCAACCCGCACGGCGATGCCGCGATCTACGAGACGATGGTGCGCCTGGCGACGGGCAACGAAGCGCTGCTTGCGCCCTTCGTGGAGTCGAAGGGCAACTTTGGCAAGTACTATTCGGGCGACCTGAGCTACGCCGCCTCGCGTTACACCGAGGCCAAGCTCTCCCCCATCAGCGCCGAGATCTTCAAGGACATCGACAAGGACCCGGTCGACTTCGTCGACAGCTACGACGGCGCCATGAAGGAGCCACGCCTGCTGCCCACCACGTTCCCTAACATCCTCGTCTCGGCCAACAAGGGCATCGGCGTCGCCATGGCGTCTGACATCTGCGGCTTTAACCTCAACGAGGTCTGCACTGCCACAATGCACTACCTGCAGGACCCCGACTGCGACCTGCTCGAATACATGCCCATGCCCGACTTCTCGACCGGCGGCGAGATCATCTACCGCCGCGAGGAGATGGAAAAGATTATCGAGACCGGCCTTGGCAGCTTCCAGATCCGCTCCCGCTGGCGCTGGATTCCCGAAGAGCGCATCATCGAGGTCTACGAGATTCCCTACACCACCAAGACCGATGTCATCATCGAGCGCATCGTCAAGCTCTCCAAAGAGGGCAAGGTCAAGGAGATCGCTGACATCCGCGACGAAACCGACCTCTCGGGCTTGCGCATCGCCATCGACCTTAAGCGCGGCGTCGACCCCGACAAGCTCATGGCCAAGCTCTATCGCTCGACCACGCTGCAGGATTCGTTCTCGTGCAACTTCAACGTGTTGGTCGATGGTTACCCTCGCGTTATGGGCGTGCGTCAGATCCTGCACGAGTGGGTCAAGTGGCGTATTGAGTCCACGCGTCGCCGCATTAACTTTGACCTGGGAAAAAAGTCCGAGCGCCTGCACCTGCTGCACGGCCTCGAGGCGATCCTGCTCGACATCGACAAGGCAATCGCCATCATCCGTGGCACCAAGCTCGAGGCCGAGGTCGTGCCCAACCTTATGCGCGGCTTCGACATCGACGAGACCCAGGCCGAGTTTGTTGCCGAGCTCAAGCTCCGCAACATCAACGAGGAGTACATCCTCAACCGCACCAAGGACATCGCTAAGCTTGAGGGCGAGATTGCCGAGCTTGAGGAGATCCTCTCCAGCGAGGAGAACATCAAGAAGGTCATCAGCGACGAGCTGGCCGCGGTCAACAAGAAGTATGTGATGCCGCGCCGCACGGGCAGGATCGAGCCCCATGAGGTTATCGAAGTAAGCTTGGAGCCCGAGGTCGAGGAGTACCCGGTCACCATCATGCTCTCGCGCGATGGCTACCTTAAGAAGATGACGGACCGCGTGCTCAAGAAGGCGACCACGCTCAAGTACAAAGACGGCGACAAACCCTTTATCGAGTTCCCGTCCTCCAACACCCACGAGTTGCTGGTCTTTACCAACAAGAGCCAGGTGTACAAGTGCAAGGTTGCGGCGTTTGAGGATACCAAGTCGGCCCAGCTGGGCTCGTACCTGCCGACCGATCTTGAGATGGAACCCGACGAGAGCGTCATCTGGGTCATCGACCCCGAGGACTACAAGGCCGACGTGCTGTTCGTCTTTGAGAACGGCCGCGTGGTGCGCGTCGCGCTTTCTGGATACGTCACCAAGACCAACCGCAAGCGCCTCAAAAACGCCATCTACGGTGGCAGCAAGCTGCTGTATGCCCAGTTGCTCAACACAGATCGTGACATCGCGCTGGTCTCGAGCGACTACCGACTGATGAACTTCAACACGTCGCTGCTCAAGACCAAGACGACCACCAACACGCAGGGCGTCCAGGCCCTTACAGCCAAGAAGGGCCGCTCGGTCACCACGGTCGGCACAACCGAAGAGATCCTTGGCGCCGGCGTCTCGGCCGAGAAGTTCACCGCGCAGAGTCTGCCCTCCGCCGGTGCCCTCATGAAAGAAAACGACATGCCGAGTCTGTTTGACTAGGACGACGGCAGAACCGCCATAGTTTTACAAAGCAGCGGGGCCCGGAGCGCAGCAATATCGCGCCCCGGGCCCCGCTCGTTGCGGAGGTCATCCTCGGAAATGTCGACGATACGGGGGCTTCCCGCACCGTCCTAAGCCGTTAGCAAAACTCGCAAAAGTTAGCAAAAGTTGCAAAAATTAGCAAAACTTGCAAAGGAGCCACCATGGAGTACAGCAAATGGCTCCGCCATGCCAGGCATGCTCGAAGATATTATCGAGCGAACCAAAGAAGCGGCAGATAGCTACCTTTCACAGTCTCACGCGCGCATGAACGGCGTTCAAATTGGTCCAGTGGGCATCGATTGGACATATGTTCAAGAAGCCCAGGGCAACTGGCGCACGTGCATGAATGGCATCTTCAGGCAACTCGAGAAGCATGGCATCGGGCTTCTCTCGAAACGACCTATCGAGAGCTTTCCGATAAAGACATTGAGTTTTTGCTCGCGATGCTGCCCGATTCTGGCCCCAGCAGGATCTCGGAGATAGCCAAACGCATGGGCGTCGCCAGCAACTACGCAAGCCAATACAAACGCCGCCTCCTCGAGGACGGCGTTATCGGGGAACGTGGGCGTGGCCTCGTCGGCTTCGACATCCCCGCGTTCAGAGAATTCTTGAACGAGAAGGCGTTTTAGCACACCGGAATTGTCCGCGGGAGCATCGTTGCATGGCAATCAGCATTCCTCCTGGTAAGGGCAGCAAGCATTTCCGCTAGTGCTGATTGCCATGCGCCCCTCTTGTCCTTAGGCGAGCTTGCGAGCGAGCTCTCGCACCTCTTTCAACTTGGGCGACGATACCATGCTGTCGCGCTCGGTCATACCGCTGATGGTGACAATGCCCTGATCCTCCCACTTGCAGTACGCGCAGGTTGACTTGTACATAGCGATCGCCGCATCATAGACGCCCTCGCTATGGCTATCGAGCAAAAGGGCCGTCTTGGTGAACGGGAAGCCCGTAGCACCGAAGGCGTACAGGCGGTCGATGGCGGCCTTCTCCTGCGCGGTGATATCGAACCAGTAGATAGGCGAGGCAAAGACGACCATGTCTGCGTCTTTCAGCGGCTCGATCACGTCGGCCATGTCATCCTTCTGCACACAGGTGCCCTCATGGGTAAAGCAGTACTGGCATCCCAGACAACCAGCAATCTTTTTGCCGGCAACGCGGACGACCTCGACCGTATGGCCGGCCTCGCGCGCGGTCTCGGCAAAGGCCTCGACCATGGTGTCGGTATTGGCACCCTTGCGCGGGCTACCACTCAATACAACGATATTCATAGAAATCTCCCTCCTTCATGCCGCAGGCGCGCGGCACACATTTCGTTGTAACCAAAACAGATGAAGCTATTCAGTCGTCCGCAGACCACATCTCTCGTTCGTGCTCTCTAGACAAGGCGCAAACGGTGCTGCACCCCCTGTCGCGCTATATCCCTACGCAGTGTTCAGAACCCCTGCTCACCGAGCAGCACCGCGCGAGGTCCAGCACGAGTACGCCTTCCCGGGTACAGGTCTCATGCCCTATGCGGGAGATGAGGACCTTCGGGAACACGTCCCCGATGGGCAGAAGCGACGCGAGCTCCCCCTCAAGCATCAAGTTGATGCTCATATCGCCTCTCACATACGCTCTCCTTCCCGGTTTCGAAACTCGAATTGATTTAAAGTTTCGAAACCGGGAAGGCAATATACAAAAGGATGTGTCGAGGAACGAATCCCAGCCACGTCATGTCGGCAGCGATGAAGGGCGCATCCGCGCGTGCTACAATGCGGGCATCAGAGATGAAAACACAGTCCCCGTCGGGTAGTCGTGGGCGTGCGGGAGTCCGCATCAGTAACCTGCCTCCTGGGTTGTCCCTTCTCTGCATGGTCATCTACATAAAGGAGGAACCAACCATGCAGATCAGCGTGTCGTCCACCCTGACCGTATATCACGACGGTCAATTCTGGGTCGGGCTGGCGGAGCACGTCGAGGGCGGAAAGTACGGCGTCGCCCGCATCGTCTTCGGCGCGGAGCCGTCCGATGAGGAGATCCTGCGATTCGTTACAAGCGAATGGGAGAAGCTCTCGTTCTTCGGCGACAAGGCCACTGAAACAAGCAAGCCCGCGAAGAACCCCAAGCGGCGCGCTCGCGAGGCGGCGAAAGCCCTTAAACGGCCCGCGGTGAGCACCAAGGCACAACAGGCGCCCGCGGCACAGCGGGAAGCGATGAAGCGGGAGTCGGCCCAAGCAAGAAGCCAGCGTCGCGCGGATGAGGCGGAGGCGCGCTTCGAGCAGCGAGAGCTGAAGCGCAAGCAGAAGCATCGTGGGCATTGACCGGCGCCGACATGGGTCCTGGTATGAACAGGGCTACGTCCCCCCGTTCGCACATGAATATATGAACTTGGTTTCGACCATCTCATGCTTGCATTGTGGCGGTATTTGCAACAATGCAAGCATGGATATCTCACGGGACATGAAATCACAAAGGTTGCCCAAAGGTTGTCAAGCGAAAACTCCGACCCGTTAGTGCAGTTCAGGGGCTCGCGAACGTTAGATGTCGGTTTACTCCCACTCGGTGAGTCTTCTCGCAGGAGAGCGATCGAATCTCCTTCTTGAGCCTCGAGATTGGTCCCAGACTAGCACATTGGACAAACGGGATAGCACTATAGCTCGTGCCAGCTGCAATAGACGCACGCATCGAGCACCCTAGACCTCCCGAACCTTGCCGCAGCGTCGCCCTCCGGGTAGAGCTTGACGACCTGCATCCGGTCAGGCGAGACGGCGACGATGAACGACACGTAGTGCTCTTTCGACATAGGGTGCGCCAGCGACACATGCAGCTCGTCCTCCACGAATTATACGTCTATGGCGTGCTTCCCCTCGGCCGGCTCGGCCTCAAGCGGCGGCAGCACGATCCCTCAGCGCGAGACGACAGCCCCTCCTGTGACGGAGAGCACGTTGCCGCACACTGGACATACATAGAACTTGGAGTGAAGGGCGTTCACGGAACGATTAGCGTTGCTCACGTCGCGAATTTGAATCTCCTCACGATTCCATTGACACCTTCTATGCCGCCTTCGGGCGGTCTTCGTCCTCCGGCCAGTTGGCCTCCCCGAATTCCACGGGGCCCTAATCCCCCAGCGCCGTGTGCACCCTCGCGCGATTGCGTACGGACTCGATATGCTTGAACAAACCTGGCGTGGCTTCTCCCCGCGGCTCGTAGGCCCGCGCGTGCACGCACTGCGATTTGACCAGTCCCATGAGCGACTTCGTGGCCGCGTTGTCCCACGGCGAAGATATCGAACCCATGGACGGGCTAATCTCGCGCTCGTGAACGGGCGGCCGCATCAAGATCTCCTTATAGATGAAGTAGTGTGCCTATGCGCCCGCGGCGAATCGCGAAAAGTACAGCAGGTTGTTGCGTGCGCTCGCACTCGTCGCCGTGTAATGCACAATGACGATATTCATCAAACACCCCTGGCACCACGGGAGTGCAGTAGGCGTCAGTCCCAGGTGTTGCTCGTCAGAAACTCGTTCATCGCCCATCTTCTCATCGAGCGACTCCACGTCGCGACGGATCACGGCCACGTTCTGCTCCAGGCGATAGGTGCGCGCAACCAGGCAGTTGTGCTTCTTGACACGCTTCGTCAACTCGTCGTTCTTCACCTCCATCACGGCGCAACTTCGCGAGATGGGGAGAACCACCCCCAACGAGCGTCATCGCCCGCCTATGAGCGCCACCACGATCGACTCCATGCGAAACCTCCCGAACAAGACGCGGCCCTTGCTGCCGTACATCTTCTCGGATGGTCACAAATAGGGCGGCAGTTGAAAAGCAAAGAACTATTTATTTGATTTTTTGAACTGTCTAATAGGATGACAGTTTGGGCATACCTTATTCTCCATTCAAGGAGGTAAGACCATGTGGCGAATAAAAGACGTATCAAGGATGACTGGCGTTAAAAGGGACAACATCCAACAGATATGCGACAAACACGATTCACGTTACTTCATCTTTTGCCCCGAGGACAGCAGACAAGGCAGGCGTTTCTTCGATGAGGAGGATGTACTGAAAGTTGCCCTCGTAGGTCAATACCAGAAAATGGGCTATAGCCTGACCTCCATCAAGAGGGCCTTTGATGAGATGGAAAGCGCCGAGCAGCCGTTCGAGGAAATAACCGAAAGACAGCTGGAGGAACTAACTGCGAAGCGCCAAGAGTTGGACAGGCAGCTCAAGTTCTGCAAGGAGCTCAACAGGGCATCCCATGGGCGAAACCCGAAGGAGGCGGTCCAAGCACTTCTGCGGAAGCGCCTGGCGGAAGCGTTGGTCGACTCGACGAAGGCCCTTCTCATCGACTTAGGCTGTCCGATAGACGATTCGGAATTCGAATCGACATTTCAAGAAAAGCTGGGAATAGGCTCCGAGGATTTCTGTAACGCGCTTCTTGATGCACCCGACCTGTCAAGCCTGAGGCTTATCGAAAACAACGCGGCTGTCGAAGAAAAGCTGAAACGCAATTTCGCGAGCATCGATTCCGCAAGCGCCGAGGAAGTCTTAGCCCCCGATTCACCGCTGATACAGCAGGTGCTCGGCAATTTATTGCAGCTGACGGGTAGGCAAACGCCAGATGAGGCGAAGGAGCACGCCGAGATGTTTGCCTGGCTCCTATGGAACAAGCTGCTTGAAGACCAGTATCTAGAGCTCTTTTTGGAAATAGGAATCGGACAAGGTGCGTTTGATTTCATAAATAAGGCAATGACACATTATGCGATAAGCAATTGGAAGGAGAAGGAAGATGAAGGAAGGCAAGCACAACAAGACCAGGAATGACGACCGGGCAATCGATGATGTCAGAGAGGTCGACGCCTCTGCTGCCGAAAAGAGCCACCCGAAGAAAAAGATCGCCACCAGAATGGTGACGGGCATAGCCGCCGCAGCCGTCGGAATCGGCATCGCCCTGCTCGTGAGCAGCAAGCTCGACCTGTCTGCGATGTCGCCCGCATCGGCGGCAAAGGGCGCAAAGGCCATCGCCGACGGAACAGCCAAGGTGGTTGCCCAGGCAGCCGTTCCGCCCGCCGTGGAGACGGTCGTCACAGAGCCGAAGGTCGTGAACGTCGACTGGTTTCTCCGCAAGCTGCCCGAAAACCGGTACGCCTCGCCGGACGCGGTCTCGTACGCGGCTGCCCTCGGGGTCGACCTCGCCGAAGGCCAGACCATCGTAAGGCCCCAGACGAGACTCTACTGCCGAGCGGCATAACCCCCTGGAAGCACTCAATAATCGCAAGAGAAACGGAGCGACGAATGGGGCACAGCCAGGCAGCAATCGAAAAGAAGACCCTCACAGGCCTTTTCGGTGACGAGAACAGCCGCGAGGAGAAGCGGATGCCCCGCCTGTTCATGGCGCCGCTAGCATGTGCGGTAGTAGTCCGCGTCTTGCACGCCATCGGCCAGGTCATGCTCATCACGCAAATGTGCGCATAAACGAAAGGTACCACCATGGTCATCTACAAAACGCAAGAATGGGACGGGTATGGAAAGCAAAACTACTACTGGAACGAGTACCGTCGCGAAGGCGACACCGTAGTCAAGTACAAGTGCAACAGGCACAAGTTCTTCGATGGTGACGAAAGTAACTGGGAGGAAAGCGAACACGAGGAAGATTCGTGGTCCATCGACGATTCTAGCATGCCCGATTGGCTGCGCAGCTACCTCTAACGGCAAAGAATTTTTGAACTCGTTAAGCCCTCGCGCCTCCACAAGGGACGTGGGGGCTCCCCATCCCGCTCCACCGTCAAATATCTGAGTTCCCCACAGCAACCAGTCTGGGTCCATCAGAATCGTCTTTAGCTTCGAGCGCGCCAAAGCATACGTCGCGATCCCCGGCGCGGACGCCTTGAGCCCATGCAGGTCAATCGGCTCAAAAGCCGTGCACGGGTTAGACGCACGCTGTATCTTCACCACGCCCCAGAGTGAGTTCATGCCATCCACGCGGGTAAGCACCGAGCAACTGCAGACCCAGAAGTTCGTGCACTCCTCAGCACCGCACGCCACACTGCCCTTGGTTACCACTGTGCGCACGACTTTCGAGTTGCGCACGAAGAACGCGTCCGCCACAACCTCTCACCCGCGCGGATGACGCCCGAGCCTGAAAGCGAACTGCCGTTGTCGAACAGTTCGCCCACGGGCCACGTGCGGCTGTCTTTGGCCGGGCGATCAACATGCCCCGCGGTCCTTTCCAACTCAGAAGCGCCTGAGGTCCCACCGGCACGAACCTGCCCGCGCCGCTCACCAGGCGGCTATACGAGTAGGGCACCGAGCCCGCCTTCTTCATGCCGCTGCGTCGAGGCCCACAGCGCAGATGCCCTCCAGCTGCCCTTAGCTCGTAAACGCCTGCATGGCGTCCGCTATGCCCAAAAGGCGCTCGAAGCCCGCCACCTCGGTCATGGCGGAGAAGCCAGTGAACCAGTAGGCGTAGCTCGTCAAGCCCACCTCGGTGAACAAAGAGTCGATCACCGCCGCGCCCGAGAACCCCACCGCCGGCACCCCTCAGGTGGTCATAGCCTTGACCGCAGAGCGCTGAACGTCGCTTTCTTAGCAGCGAGATTCTTTACTCCCCATTAACCACCTGGGGAAACGCCGTACGGAGACCGCAAAAATGCCCATTGAGTTCGATCTGAGTTTCACGGGCCCCGAAACGGCCCTGTTTCGCCCTCGGGGACAAAAATAGCGCGTCTACTCACTCGGGATGAATCCTTACTCCCATTCCTCCGAATACCGCTCCGTGCCTTGCCGTCTTGAAATACGGAGAGTAAATCGCGAAATCGCAGGTGAAAGAGAGTAAAAAGGCAAAGAAAAAGCCTCCGTTCCAACATGGGAACGGAGGCTCGATAATCGAGTTTACTCACCAATGTCGCTGGTGGCTTTGCCGTAACTCTCGTACGAAACGAAACTCAGGAGCACAGTGCGGCACTCAAAAGTGCAGGTCAGAACCCTGTCAGCCTACTCCCACTCGATGGCTTCGGTTCTGCCGTCCCGTCATTCCAGTTGCATCCAGTTTTCGCCGCCGTCTCTAACCGAGTGCCGTCAGGTAACGCCATGTCGTGCTTCGTCGGCTTCGGGGACAAAAGCTGGGACAACTCTAAAAACTTTTTTCAAACTCAGGGCTTTGAGTTTTTGTTTTTGTCCCAAAGGGCGCGGCGGGACGCCTTTGCAAGCTCAATATCGCCGAAAACGCCCGTTTCGAAACTCAACCGCCCTTTTGCCCGCAAGCCGCCAGCTGCAATCGCAAGCGAATCAACGCGGGCGGCTTTCATGCTGGTTGAAAAACCGCAGGTCGCAGCTCTTCGTCGTCCGCGGGTAAAGTGAGTAGTCTCAGGTGGCTTGCCCATGAGTTGGCGAGCGGGCCTTGAGATTCCGCCGACGTCCGGAAACGCTTCGAGCTCCCTTGAATTTCCGGACGGTACATGATATAAGGTAATTGGTTTTCCGTTAGGAAGGCTTCCAAGTGCCGGGGACGTTTTCCCCGGCTTTTTTCTTATCCAGGAGAACAATGCGAGAACTCAGCATCTTCGTCGACGAGTCGGGAAGCGACGGCCTCTCCGACCGCCACTACCTGCTCACCGTCGTCATGCACGACCAATCCGAAAACATCGCGAATTCGATCGCGGCATATGAGGGCGCCCTTCGCGCCAAGGGGCTCCCGGACATACCCTTCCATGCGTCGCCGCTCATGAACGGCAAGGACCAGTACTCGGGGCTCGACCTGAGGACGCGCAAGATGATGCTCGGCTCGTTCCGCGTCTTCTTCCGCCACATGCCCGTAAAGTACCACACCTTCGCATACGCGACCAAGCAGTTCGCCTCGCTCGACAAGCTCGCGGGGGCGATGCGAAGGGATATCGTGAACTTCCTGTTCGACAACCTCGCGGAGCTGCAATCCTACGATATGGTCAAGGTCTATTACGACAACGGCCAGCACTCCATCGCCGAGTCACTCCATCGCGCGGTCGAGTACGCGCTGTCGAAGGACGCCGTCGTCTACCGATCGGCGCAGCCCTCCGAGTACCGGCTTTCGCAGGCGGCGGACTACATCTGCACCATGGAACTCACGGCAATCAAATACGCGGAGCACACCGCCACCGCGACGGACGAGAAGTTCTTCGGCAAGTGGTCCGATTTCAAGAAGGGCATACTGAAGGAGACGCGCAAGAAGCTCGTCTAGAGAGGCGATCAGCCCTTGGCGGAGCGTTTACCGACAATGGAGTCTGTTACGCGGGGTGTTGATAAGACGCCACTTAGCTGCATAATAGGTTCCAGTTAGAAACCCTCGGGTTTGCGGGGCGGGATCGTGAAAGCGATTCTGCCCTATTTTTTGCCCCTATTTCTTGCATGCCTCAATGGCTTCCGCATTCGCTCCCCATTGGTTCAGAAAGGGTTCGGGGAAATCGTCGAGTTGATTGCGTCCCTCGCGTTTTGCAAAATAGATCACAAGGCCCTCTAGCTCGAATTATTACATTTAGAACCCCGCCGCTCGTCCATCCCAGCTTGCCCAGAAAGCCCTCCCGCAATGTCCGTGTCCCAACGGATGGGTACCATTTATCAGGGTGCACCTGGGGCAACGGGCCGGCAGGCCCGCGCAAGGTCGCTCGCAGAACACGCAACATCAAACACGACAGAAGAGGCGAACGACAGATGCCGGACCCCGGACGACAGCACCGCGGAAGACGAGCATTCCGACCACAACCGAACAATCTTCGATCCTAGGCAGGCGCCCGCATGGGCGCCTTTTTCTTTTCAGGGACTTAGCT
>ERZ1673745.2114-NODE-2114-length-11169-cov-6.506028_pt1 | contig 11169 bp, 11 predicted proteins | sample MGYA00580206_ERZ1673745 | MGnify/ENA primary metagenome ERZ1673745 (study PRJEB41218, sample SAMN15661753) | gut metagenome | host: Homo sapiens | place: Canada: London | collected 2015-08-20/2019-03-30 | study: EMG produced TPA metagenomics assembly of... | reverse complement strand
AATACCGGCCTGTCACGCCGGGGGTCGCGGGTTCGAGTCCCGTCCACTCCGCCAAGATTCCAGCCTCGTGAGAAATGTCTCGCGGGGCTTTTCTCTTTTCAACGCCATTTTTAGACTAGAGAATCCGACTTATAAATCCTCTTTGATAAATAAGTTCTCAATAATTCAAACAGATAAACTTATTTTATTTTCTTTTTCAATCTTCTCCATAAGGAGGTTGCTTGTAATTAATCCGAAGTAAATAGATTACAAATAAAAACATTTTTTATAATCCTTTTTCTTTATAACTTTTCTTTGCTTTAATTCAAATAGATACCCAAAAATTGTTCGTACAAAACGGATGAAAAATTAGCGTGCTTCACTTTAGAGGGGTTTTTTGTCTTAAAGGGTTACATATAATCAGCCCTTCTTGAATGCTTCCTTCGGCTCACTGTTGTTGGGGTGAGCGCTAAAGAATGTATAAAACAAAGATAAAGGATCCCATGAAGCACCTAAGACAGAGAACAAAAACTCAAAGAGCAAATGCAGCCATTCTTTCAATCCTGACCGTTTTGTCCCCGCTCCAGGTTTTCGGTTCGGTTTTGGCACCTATCGATTTAGAAGAATATTTTTTCGAGGTTTATGCCACTGCGCAAAAACCGGCATTCTCCGGACCAGTTGAAAGAGCTCTAAAGAAGGAACTGAAAGACTTCGTTGGCTCAGGAGATTACAATTTCTTTTCTAAAGGAATGGTAATTACCTCGAATGTAAGGGCGGAAGGCAGCATTAACGGCAACTCAGTTTATTCCCAAAACACAAACCTAACGCTTACGGCCGAGAAGGGCAGTGTTGTTCTCTCGCCTGAAGCTTTCTTCAGCGGCGGCTTTGGTTCTGCCGTCGTAGCCGGATTTAAAACGTCGGTTCAAATCTCCGCGGGCGAAAGTATTGTTCTGAACATACCCACACCTCCGGAAGACCAAAAAGATCATCTTTCAGATCATCTTTCGATTGCGTTGGGAGAGGGTTCAACAGCTTCCTTGAAAGCTAAAAATATTATTGTGTACGGCTCTATCGGTTGGATGCCCGGCGCCCAAGCCGCACTCAAGGCTTCTGAGAGTGTTCATATCGCTTTATCTGAACAAAAGAGAAACTCCGACCATCATCCTTTATGGGTTTTTGACAGTTCGTTTATTATCGATGCCCCGACCGTTGTTATTGACAGAGATGTTTCGGTTACTCAAATGAGTAATAAATATCACTCGTTCGTCCAGATCGGCATGGATCGTGGAATTGAAACTAAAGATATTTTGTTTAGAGGGCATGTGCTCGTCGGTGCCGGAACTTCTTTTAAGGCCGGTTCATCGAATTCGATAGCTTTTGAGAAAACGCTGACCATCCACGAAGGGGCCAAAGCCGATATCGAAAGCAGACACATTTCGATTGACGAATTGAAGTTTCATGGGAACGGCGGTTTAGCTTCGCTCGCGGTTCTTCCGGAAGGTTCATTGAGCTTTTCTCGTCCTGTCACTGTCAAGGACGGAGCTAAGCTGAATATTTCTCTAGAAAACAGTCGGCTTACGGGCGCTGTCTTTACCGATGATCAGACAGGTTCCGGAGGTTCCTTTATTTCCTTGGGCGCGGGAAGTGTTTGGCAAAACGCCATGCATTCCAACGTCACTGAATTGAAGGTTTCTGAAGGCGCTGTCATTGAAGTCGGAAGCGAAAAGGGTTTCCGTCCGCTTCAGATTCAACAGCTCAAGGGATCTGGCGCGACCTTTTACCTTCCCGGCGGAAGAGCCGGAAGCATTAATCAGACGCAGGGCGGCGAGGGCGTGCACTCGGTTTATCTCGGAACGAGCGGCGCCAGCATTACTGAAACAAAGTTGGTTCAACATGTTTTCAGTTATGATGATTCACTTCCGAACCCCAGCAGAGCGAAATTCATTTTAGCCAACGACGGGCTTGTGGATGCCGGTCCCTACCAATACAAGCTCGATCTACAGCCGGTTGATTACGGCGATAGACGTGTCTGGCTGATTACAGCTGAAAAAGAAGAAAAACCGACGTCACCCGTATTTCCTCCGGACTCAAACGGCCCTTCGGAGAATCCGGATGTTCCTCCATCTGTACCGGGAGGTGTGCCTGTCACTCCGCCGACAGGCCCCGACAACTCTCAAAACCCGCCTGTGCCTGACGGATTATCCCGTACCGGACAAACGGTTCTGTCGGTGGTCAGCTCCGGTGCTTCCGTGGTTCAATACCTCAGCTCTTTGGCTGATTTGAGAGAAAGAACCGGCGAGATCAGACGCGGTTCATCTGACGGCGCCTATGTTCTGGGCAGATACGAAAAAGGCCGGTTTGATCCTTATGCCGGCGTACACAGCAAACTGAGATACACCACAGTTTCGCTCGGCACAGATAAAAAGATTGATCCGAACTGGATTGTCGGAGCTCAAGTGGGCTTTACCGACGGAGACGTGAGAGTGAAGGGAGGAGCCGGTAAAACTGACATTCACTCTATCGGCGGTAAGGCTTACCTGACTTGGTTTGATGAGAATGCTTATGTCGATACGGTTTTGACCTTTAATCGCCATAAGCAGAAAATTCGAGCCCACCTAATGGAAGGCACAAGTGTTCATGCGCCATACCATAACCTTGGCTTCGGTATTTCTTCCGAAGGGGGCATTCGTTTTAACTTCCTGAAGAACCAGGACGGATCCAATTGGTTTATAGAGCCTCAAGTCCAGCTTTCTTATTACCGATTGCTCGGGGAAGACCTCTCGTTCTCTCACGGTATGAAGGTAAAAATTGATGACTCCGACAGCTTGAATATGCGCCTTGGCTTGACGGCTGGCCGCTCGTTCAATCGTCCTGACGGACAAAATGTCGGAAATCTGTACGTTAAAGCCGGTGTGAACCACGACTTTTTAGGTAAGACAAAAATCCGAATGAACGAGTTTGACTTCAAAACCCGTTCGCTGGGAACGCGCTTTTATTTCGGCGTTGGCGGTGAGCTCGTCATTGGAAACCAATGGAAGGCGTTTGCTCAGATCGGCGGAGAGCACGGTAATCGTCTGAATGTCGACCTGTCCTGCAAGGCCGGAATCAAATACAGCTTCTAAGAAGAAAACCCGAGCCGGAATTTCCGGTCTCGGGTAATTTGAGTTGAATGGTTCCTTAATTTACAGGCGGCAGTTCAGCGGCTAAGCGATCAAATTCTTCGAGCCATTCTTTTTTCCAAGCGGCTTTTTGCTCGTCGCTGACCCAAGCGGCCTCAATGCTGTTTTCCAACACCTTGCGCAGCTGAGGCAGTGTGAAATCGAGCCAGTTGTGCATAAGAAGCCAGGATTCGGAAATAGAAATATGGTGCATCGTCGGGTCATTGCTGTTGGGGAAGACTTTTAGCCCCAGCTCAACCATCTTGCGAACCGGATGCTTAATGGCCCATTCTTCGTCCGATAAAGTCCTGAGATAATAAGAATTGGTCGGAACAACTGCAAAATGCATATTGGCTGCTTTTGCTTCTTCGACAAGTTCCGGACTATCGATAATCGTGTAGCCGTGATCGATGCGGTCAGCACCGAGAAGTTTCATGGCAGTTTCAACGTTGCGCCAATGTTCTCCGAACTCGCCGGCGTGGATCGTGATTTTGAAACCGGCATCTTTTGCCATCTTGAAGGCTTTCCAAAAGTTTTCCGGTTCATGATTGGTCTCCCGATAATCAATACCGATCCCGATGGTGTATTGATCAGGGTGCCGGATCATTTCTTCAACGAGTTCGACTGCCGCTTCAGGTGTATCTTCTCGGTCGATAGAAGGGATGGAGCGGGCGACAACACCATAACGCTGAAGACCTTGTCTGATGCCTTCATTGATCGCCTGACGAGCTTCGTCGTAACTCATGAAATGCTTTAGCCCCGTCCAGTTCCAGTAGAACTCAATATATTTGACGCCTTGACTGGCAACCCTTTGGATATGCTTGAGTGTGATACGTGTTAAAAAAGAGGGCTTGGAAAGCACCTTGCTTTCCAAGCACCTGAAGATTCGTAAAACGCCGATTGGCTTGTCGCCGCGGGTATAGAAACTATTGATATCTTCTTGACTGACATCAGCACCGGATTCAGCAACAAGTTCTTCGAAAGTCTCTTTACCTGTGGTGCCTAATAGATGGCAACGTAGTTCAAGTTTAGGGAAGGTTTTGAAGAATCAGAGCCATTCTTCGGGAAGCTGCTTAGAGAAGGGAGAATCCGGAACGAAACCGGGATTATCTGAACGCATAAAGCCTCTCTTTGTCTGGATTTGAGTCTCGCTAAATATACAACTGAAAACTTTCTAAGCTCATGAGCCCGTGATTCATATCGTTACAAAGAATGAAAAACTAAGGCAAAACCTGAACCTCGGAGTCTCAAATGCTCGCAAAAAATTCCTGATCGGTAAAATTTGGCCATACCTCAAATACAAAATCACCGTATCTCACGGAGAGTTCAAATGATCGACAGCATCCTTGCCGTTATTGTTCTCATCATTGCAGGTTGGGCCATAGCAAAAAATTACGACGCCAAAGTTGTCTTGTTTATTGCAGCGCTCGTTCTTCTTTACTCCGGACTTCTCTTAGGACACAACGTTCTTGGAGCAAAGGCCACCACGGGATTGTCCTGGGTGGATCCTTTTAAAGTCATCAAAGATCAATTTGTTCGTCAGTACAGCAATGCAGGTTTAATCATCCTCACGCTTTTCGGTTTCGCTGCCTATATGTCTCATATAGGCGCGTATGATATGGTCATTAAGGTTTTGACGAAGCCGCTATCTACGTCCGCAAGCCGATCATCTTGATTCCGATGGTCTTCTGGGTTGGGACCTGCCTGCAGATCATTATCCCGAGCGCCGCCTCGCTTGCTGTGATCTTGATGGCAACATTATTCCCGGTGCTGAGAGCCGCCGGAATGTCTACCTTAACGGCTGCAGCCCTGATTGCCACAACTGCCACGATCGTTCCGACTCCCCTCGGCGGTGACAACGTGGTCGCGGCCCGAGTGCTGGGATTTGAAAACGTTGTCGATTACGTAGCATTCCACTTGGCACCGATCACGATTCCGGCCTTGTTTGTGATGGGTATCGTTCATTATTTCTGGCAGACTTACTTGGACAAGAAAGATGCCGTACTGCTGAAAGAGCTGGATAAAGAAACGGTTATTGAAGCCGAGCGTCCCGAGAAAAATACACCGACCTGGTACTTTATTTTCCCGATCCTCCCGCTGGTTTTAGTGATCTTCTTCTGGGTCTTTTTCAGAAAAGCCAAAGTCGGTCTGGTAGAAATCACACTTTTCTCCTTTGTCCTGGCATTTGTCTGCGAACTCTTTAGAAAACGCAATGTTAAGGACGGTATGAAGGATCTCGGAATCTTCTTCAAGGGTATGGGCGACGGCTTCTCTAAAGTTGTCGTCCTGATCGTTGCCGCTTCTTCTATGGTGTTCGGACTTCGTGTTATGGGCTTGATTGACGCCATTTAGAATTCCATTTCCAATTTCGAAAATGCTAAGGTCGGTTTAATGCTGGCGTTCTCCGGCATTACCGGTTTGATTACCTTCATCAGCGGTTCCGGCAATGCTGTGTTCTACAGCTTTATTGAACTGATTCCGCAGATTGCGCAAAAAGCCGGCATTGATCCGATCATGGTCGCGCTGCCGATGCAATGTATGTCCAACCTGTTCCGCTCCATGTCTCCGGTTGCCGCTGTGATCATCATCGTCTCGGCATCCGTGAAGGTCAATCCTCTGGTTCTCGTCAAACGTACCTGGGTTCCTCTGATGAGCGGAGTCTTGGTCGTTTTGGCGCTTTCGTTCTTCAAATACATGTGAGAAGTCAACGGTGCAGGCAGGAAACTGTCTGCACTAAATTAGTCAAGGTTTGAAATTGTCTTTAGAAAAAGCAAAAAATCATCTGGTGAAATTCGGTCTTGAAGATCGAATTCGGGTTGCAAAAGAATCGACTGCTACGGTAGCGCTTGCCGCCAAAGCGTTCGGCTGTGAAGAAAAGAAGATTGCTAAGACTTTGTCGTTCATGCTCCCGAGCGGTCCGATCCTGGTGCTAACCGTCGGTGATGCACGAATCGACAATGCCAAGTTCAAACACGCTTTCGCGGCAAAGGCAAAGATGATTAAGCCGGAAGAATGTGAAAAAATAATCGGACATGCACCGGGAGGTGTATGTCCGTTCGGTATCAATGACGGCGTGAAAGTCTATTTAGACGAATCGCTCAAAAGCATGGATTCTGTTCTTCCTGCCTGCGGAACATCCGACACCGGCGTCGAGCTCACTATTCCGGAATTAGAGAAAGCTTCCTGCAGCGCAGGATGGGTCGATATCACCAAAACACCGTCAAGCTAACTCAAGACATCTTTCATTGGGGTCTGCAGCCACTGGTCGCGCAGACCTTCTTTGACCCAGCGGCTTTCTGCATTGTCTCCCTGGAGCAGAGAGTTGCTCATATCCATGGAGAACTCTTCGAAACATTCCTCAAGTGTCTTGCTGTGTGCATCGGCGAGAAGTGCCCAGCTGCTGTTGGCGTCGGCTCCGATTCGAACGACATAATTCGTGGGAATTAATCTGTTGAGAAGTGCGTCCACGGCCTCCGGATAGCTTCCGATCTTATCGGCCAGTTCGACATTGGTCATCTGAGGGTTACCGACTTCTTTAGCCAGCATGAGGATCCGGAGGAGGGCAACTGCGGACAGCAGGTCGTCTCCGCTCTTATCAAAGTCTTTATAGCGTCTGGCGCGCAGCACCGGAAGCGTGGCGGTAATCGCAGCGCCGGCCAAAACGAACATCCAGTTGATGTACATCCAGGTCAGAAGAACGGGGATGGCGGCAAAGGCACCGTAAATCGTGGTGTAGGAGCCGCGCATTACGTAAATGCCGAAGCCCCAGCGGAAGACGGTAAAGACCAAGGCAATCAGAGAGCCTCCGACGAGGGCGTCTCTCCACAGTACTCGACAGTTAGGAACGTATTTATAGAGAGCTGCGAGAATGATCGACTGGAAGATCAGCTGACCGATGGGAATAAGCCACTTCGCATATACCGATAAGTGGCCCGCCATCGCCATACCGGTTAAATACGATGAAGCGGCAAGGCTGATGCCGATGGCAACCGGCCCGAGCGTAAGAAGCGCCCAATACATCAGAACTCTTTGCCATAAGCTTCTGAGCTTGAGCACTTCGTAAGTGGCATTCAAAGCCGAGTCGATGGTCGCAATACAAAGCAAGGCAGAAATGACCAAGCCGATCAAACCGAAGGCGGTTAAGCCGGCGGCTTGCGTAGCAAACTGTTTGATATAGCCCAATATTTGCTCACTGTACTGAGCCGGAAGGAGTGTCGAGAAAATAAACTGCTCGAAGGCTTCACGGTAGGGAGCAAAGAGCGGGAAAGCGGAAAAAGCCGCCATGATGACCGCTAAGGCCGGAACAATGGAAAGAAGGGTCGTCAGGGTCAGGGAGGAGGCGACTTGTTTTAAAGAGGCCTTGTCGATACGTTCCATCACGAACATACCGAAATTCCACATTCTTTCTAAACATGCATGTTTGGTGACAAATGCCGGTATCTGACGACTCATAATTTTTCCTTTAGCACTCGACGACGCAGACGGCCAAGCCGCCGAGACTTGTTTCTTTGTATTTATTCGCCATATCCTTGCCGGTCTGCATCATAGTTTCAATGACCTGATCCAGACTTACATAATGGGAGCCGTCTCCCATCATGGCTAAGCGCACGGAGTTGACCGCTTTAACGGCGGCAATACCGTTGCGTTCAATGCAGGGAATTTGTACCTGGCCTCTGACCGGGTCGCAGGTCAGACCCAAGTGGTGTTCCATACCGATTTCGGCGGCGTTTTCAATTTGTTCGTTGGTGGCGCCGAGCGCTGCGGCTAAGCCGGCGGCAGCCATGGAGCAAGCGACACCTACTTCGCCTTGGCAGCCGACTTCTGCTCCGGAAATAGAAGCGTTCTTTTTATAGAGTGCACCGATGGCGCCGGCGACTAATAAGAACGTACGGATGCCTTCTTTATTGGCCTGTGGAATGAACTGGCGGTAATAGTTAATGACAGCGGGAATAACACCGGCTGCACCGTTGGTCGGGGCAGTAACAACTCTTCCGCCTGCGGCATTTTCTTCGCTGACGGCAAAGGCGTAAGCGTTGATCCAGTCAATGACCTGCAGCGGATCGTCTGCGACTTTAAGAGGGCTATTAAGAAGCTTTTCGTAAAGTTCATTGGCGCGGCGTTTGACTTTTAGAGGGCCGGGCAAGCATCCCTTTGCGTTCAGACCGCGGTCGATACACATGCTCATCACGGACCAAATGTGATCCAGCGAATCGTCGATCACTTCGCGGCTGCGGATGACCTCTTCATTGGCTCGGAGCACGGCTTCCATGCTCAGTCCGTGTTTACGGCACTGCTCCATGAGTTCATTGGCCGTGGAGAACGGATAGGGAAGCGCCTTTTTATCTTCTTCGGTAGCGGGAAGGGCGCGAGGTTCCTGCTTGAGCTTGGCTTCTTCTTCGGTTTCGATAAAACCGCCGCCGACGGAATAGTATTTTCTGGTCAGGAGTTCTTTGCCCTTATCGTCGAACGCTGTAATGATCAGCGTGTTGGTGTGGTAAGGATCGAGAACAGAAGGCTCAAATGTAAGGTCGGTACTGTAGTGGAAGGGAATCGGCTTGCAGCTGTCGAGCAGCAGGCGATCTTTTTCTTTGATGTCCTGAATCCATCCTGGAATGGAGTCCACATCGATAACAGACGGGCTCTTGCCCATTAAGCCGAGAAGCACTGCGCTGTCTGTGGCATGTCCGATACCCGTTGCGGCAAGAGACCCCATTAGTCTGACTTTAATGTCTTCGATTTCGGGGAAGAGATGCTTATTTCTCAGGAGGGAAATAAAGTTGCGGCCTGCACGCATCGGCCCGACAGTGTGGGAGGAAGAGGGACCGATACCGATACGGTACATGTCAAAAACAGAAATGTTCATATTGCCTTCTTATATATGTCTAAATAATGCCCGATTGATAACCGAACGAAATACAAAACTGCCTCAAATCGGTTATTCTTTTGGTGCACGCATTCTATAGTTTTTGGCCGTTGGAAGGAACTGAATTTTCATGAAAATCAAAGCGTTGTTGGTTGCTGCCGTATTAGCCGGAGAATTCGGTTTGTGTTTTGCCTCAACAGACGGCGACTTAATTCAAGGCGTGATACCTTATCCCGACAGTGTTTCCGTGACTTCTGTGGTGATTGAACCGTTCCATCCTGAAATTGAAAGGCACACCGAAGGCTTCAATAGCGGATTTAAACCGCTTTGCCTGAAGATAACTCGAGTTCGTGAAGCTCAAGGTGCTTCTTGGGTGACTCAGACAAACGTCAAGCCTCTTTTTAGTGAAGAGGCTTGTCGAAAGGCAGCGATGGAAACGCCGAGCAGGCGCGAACATTTGCTTCATCAGGACTGAGGAGTCCTCTTCGCAGGTGTGCCGTGAATTTCTGTGGTGAAGAACCGCAACAAAAGCAAACCTAATCCAAGCGCCACCGTGCACACGGCAAAAGACGTTGCCTGAATATTTCCTAAGCTCACGATCGGAGAGACGATGCCTCCGAGCAAGAAACCGATGCTTCCGATGATGGCAGAAGCCGCGCCGGCGTATTTTCGACCTAAATTCATGGCGGTTGCCGTGGCGCCGGTAAAGATAAAGCCTAGGCAGAAAACCATCAGCAGCAGGCAGCCTTCATAGGTATACAAGTCTTTTGTCGTTAAGGCGAAAATAAAACCGGCGATTGAAGCGATCAGACTGCCTGCGGTTCCGAAGTATGTGGCTTTGGCCGTCGTAGAGAAGCGAACGGCAAGCAGGGCGCCTGCGCCGATCGCGACTGCGTTTAGGGCAAAAATCAGAGAGAAATGGAATTGAGAGAGACCGTATTCATTCTGAAGAATGAACGGTGTCGAAGAGATGTAGGCAAAAAGTGCGCCCATACCTAAGCCGAAAACTGTCGTGAAGACCGCAAAATTCGGAACCTTGCAGACCAAAGCAAAGCCCTCAAAAGAGCGCCAGAAAGAGCCTTGTTCGCGGGCTTCTTTCGGAAGCGTTTCTTTAGCCGGAATCACCAAAGCTGTAATCACCACTCCGATGCCGAGAAGTATGTAGAAAATACCCCGCCATCCGATGCGGTCAGCAACCGAACCGCCGATAACCGGAGCCGCAACCGGTGCGATTCCGTTGACGGCACCGACAATAGCAATGATCTTTGCCAGCTCTTTACCGGAGTACAAATCGGTCGGAGCCGAACGCGAGTAAACAATGGCGCCTGCGCCGCCCAAACCTTGAAGAAGCCGCGCGAAGTTGAAAGTGTCGATGTCTTGGGACAAGCAGCAAAAAAGCGTGGCTGCGATGTAAAGAAGAAGAGAAAAATACAGAACCGGTTTGCGGCCGTACTTATCGCTCAAAGGTCCGAAAATAACCTGGCCGACCGCCAACCCGACCATACAAAATGTCAGGCCTAATTGAACGGAAGAAACAGAAGTAGAGAACACTCTTGTCATCTCCGGCATGGCCGGAAGGTACATGTCGATGACAAACGGTCCGAAGGCCGAGAGCATCCCCAACACAATGATTAAGTAAACCGAATACATGCAAATCTTTAATGAAAATCAGGCGCGCAGTTTAAGACTTTTAGCAGCTGATCTTGTCATTTTCTCTGCCAAGTCGAGTTTGAGAGAAAAAATATTTTCCTTTACAAATGTGAATGAATATGAGCAATAAAAAGAATTAAAAGGGAGACCACTATCTAACTTCTTCATTTTTTTGCAGTTCACAAGTCTTTGAGGGAAACTGTTTGATGTTTATTCAGAAGATGAAGCCTTTCATCGAGGCCGTATTGGTTGGAAAGAAGGTTATCGTGAGCATTAGTCAAATTAAAAATATGAAAAAAGGAGTAGGTCTAACTCTGGGTGAAAATTTTGGGTTAAAAGATGGTTATCACAGGAAAAAGGGGTATTAATTGGGATAAATCCTTAAGAAGAAGATCTGTGTTCTATCAAAGTGTTTCTTTATGTTAATGTATCCCGGTAGCTTCAATTCTTCGGAGACATTTCAATCAGGACGGACGCACCAGAAATTGAGCAACGAACCACGATATAGGTCTCCTTTTA
>ERZ1673745.2100-NODE-2100-length-11241-cov-4.307795_pt1 | contig 11241 bp, 6 predicted proteins | sample MGYA00580206_ERZ1673745 | MGnify/ENA primary metagenome ERZ1673745 (study PRJEB41218, sample SAMN15661753) | gut metagenome | host: Homo sapiens | place: Canada: London | collected 2015-08-20/2019-03-30 | study: EMG produced TPA metagenomics assembly of... | reverse complement strand
ATATGCATTGACCTTAGACCACTTGGTTGATGAGTTATCATAAGCAACAACCTTTACGGCATTCGGGTCTACCTTTGTGTATGTATATGTTTCCGGATCGGATGTTGTCTTGCCGTCGCTTGCTTTTACTGTTACTGTGGTTACAGTATCGTAAGGAAGGTTTGTACCGATTGTAATTTGCTGACCGTTTGTGTAGTTTACAAATGCACCGTCATCAATTGAATACTGAGCATTTTTTGCATTCTTGCAATTGAGCGTAAGTGTGAGCTCATCTGTATTGTAGTTTGTTGAACCCGGATTTACTGACGCTGAAGGTCCTTCGGGTTCGGCATCATAGACTACTGCAATACCTGATGAACCTATTGTACCTGAAATGGTGCTTGATGTAATTGTAAATGTATTGCCTGAAACAGCGTCTGTGTATGTACCCGGTTTTGCGTAACCGCCGCCGTTTTCTACCGATACCTCGCCGCTTCCGCTGCCTTTTACGATAACAGCACCGCCGTCTTTACGGGTAATTACAGAACAACCGTCTGACACGGTGTAGTAATCAGCTTTGCCGTCCATTGCATTATGGAACTTATTAATTTGGGCAACCTCACTGCTGGTGTAATGAGTTGAGCCTTTTTCTCCCATTTTGATACTTTCTTTGTTGGTTGAAGAAGGACGGGAAAAATAAAGAGCAGTAACTTTATTACGGCTTGCCGCAACCGCATAAGCACGGTCAATAACATTCTGACTCATTTCATTTGAAAAGCCCCAGTCTTTGTTGTTTGACCATGTATCATGGCTTTCACCCCAATAAAGAAGCTTATCGTTTGAAATGCCTTTTTCACTCCAGTTTCCGCTTGAAGTAGGAGCTTTGCCCGAATTAAACGAATCACGGAGTTCTTTACCGTAGTTACTGTCTGTGACAGAAATATAATCGGTATACTCTTTCATAATGTCTTCATTGCCTGTCGAACGGTCATCGGGACCACCGAGAATTTCGCCGTAGTTATAAAGGCCGTACTGTGTTACCGATTTCCAGAAATCGTCGCCCTCGCTCGGAACGCCAATGTGTTTTGCAGCGTCCCAACGAAGTCCGTCAACACCTACCGACTTGAGTTCCTGAACATAGTTGCAGACTTTTTGCTGAACATATGGATTTTCGGTTGCAATGTCCGGCATACCAATCGAGCCGTGTGTTACCTGCCAACGGTTTTTCCAGTCAATACCTCCGCCGAAGGTATGCCAATACTCGGATGGCTTTAAATCGTTGTCTATGTTGTTGTGATCGCCTCTCAAATGGTTAGCAACAACATCGACAATAACCTTAATTCCGTACTTATCTGCTTCATCGCAAAGCGACTGAAGTTCAGCCTTTGTGCCGATACCATTTGTTCCGATACTGAATGAAATTGGCTGATATAACCAATACCAAGTACCTGTTCCGTTTGGCTGTGCCGGAGAAGTCTGTATACTTGTAAATCCTGCTTTTGCAATTTTAGGCAATTCAGCCTTAATATCGTTATAAGTCCAGTCAAAACAATGTAAAATTACACCGTCCTGAATATTATCTTTGAGCTTGTACTTATTAGCCGATACGGTTGGCGAGCTTTCTGCCGCCTGAACACCGAGTGAACCGGATACAAAGGCAGATAGGCTTGCCGACAGGATGCTCACGCTCAATATTGCGCTGAGTATTTTTGATTTTGTTTTCAAATTTTTACACACCTTTCAAATTAATTTCAAAACTCTACAATGTGTCGAATCAGTCGACTGAAACAAATCAAATTAAATCAATTTCTTAAATCAATTTCAATAGATTTCAGCATAAAGCAAAGTACAATAAAGAGCAGTATAAATGCAATGCATTTTTTAAATTAATTGCAAATGTGCATAACATTTGTACAAATTGCTTAAATTCGACAATAATATTAAAGCACCCATAAAAGGTGCCCTAATATGCGACTGTGTCTGTAAGCCGGGTTTTGTCGTGAACAGCCATCTATCTTGGCAGACCGTTACCGAATCTGCTCGATGCCACCTCCTAAGGACACGCCGAGCAAGCGTATAATGTCCTACCACGGTGTTGCTTCAAATAGGGTTTACACGGCAGAGCAGTCTCCTGCCCTCCGGTGAGCTCTTACCTCACCTTTCCATCCTTACCATATAATGGCGGTAATTTTCTGTTGCACTATCCCTGGAGTCGCCTCCGGCGGCCGTTAGCCGTTATTATTGCTCTGTGAAGCCCGGACTTTCCTCGCACAGTACCTTTCGGCAGCTGCTCGCAGCTGTTCAACACACTCGCACATTTATTTTATACCTTTTTTGTACAAAAGTCAAATGAATTTTGTGATTTTTACTTGATATAACGGCTTTTTAGGGGTATAATGAGAGGGAATTAATTATAAGGAGTTACCGATATGGATATCAGAAAAGAATCACTCAAAAAACACTATGAGTGGAACGGTAAGATTGAAGTTGTTTCAAGAGTTCCGATTAACTCGGCTGAAGACCTCTCTCTTGCCTATACTCCGGGTGTTGCAGAACCGTGTCTTGAAATTCAGAAGGACTATGACAAGTCTTTTGAACTCACAAGAAGAAACAACCTTGTTGCCGTTGTAACCGACGGTACAGCTGTTCTCGGTCTTGGTGACATAGGTCCTGAAGCAGGTATGCCTGTTATGGAGGGCAAATGTGCGCTTTTTAAGGAATTCGGCGATGTTGACGCATTTCCTATTTGCGTAAGAAGTAAGGATGTTGACGAAATTGTAAACGCAATTTACCTTATCAGCGGTTCATTCGGCGGAATCAATCTTGAGGATATTGCCGCTCCGAGATGCTTTGAAATTGAAAAGAAGCTCAAAGAGAAGTGCGATATTCCGATTTTCCACGATGACCAGCACGGTACTGCCGTTATTGTTGCCGCAGGTCTTATCAACTCACTCAAGCTTGTTCACAAGAAGCTTGACGAAATCAAGGTTGTTATGAACGGTGCAGGTGCGGCAGGTATTGCAATTGCAAAGCACCTTCTTAATATGGGTGTAAAGGACATTACGCTTTGCGACAGTAAGGGTATTATCTGCAAGGGTGATCCGAGACTTAACGCTGTTAAACAGGAAATGGCTGAAATTACTAACCTTTCTCACCTTGAGGGCTCGCTTGCAGATGCAATGAAAGGTGCTGATGTATTCCTCGGAATTTCTGCCGCAGGTTGCGTAAGCGAAGAAATGGTTAAGTCAATGGCTAAGGATCCTATTCTTTTTGCTATGGCTAATCCGACTCCTGAGATTATGCCTGACATTGCTAAAAAAGCAGGTGCGGCTGTTGTAGGTACAGGCAGAAGTGACTTTCCTAACCAGATTAATAATGTACTTGCTTTTCCGGGTATTTTCAGAGGTGCTCTCGACTGCCGTGCAAGCGATATTAACGAAGAAATGAAAGTTGCCGCATCTTTTGCAATTGCTTCACTCGTGAGCGATGAAGAGCTTAATGCAGATTATATTCTTCCCGAAGCATTTGACAAGAGAATCGGTAAAACTGTTGCTGAGGCTGTTAAGAAGGCCGCTGTTGAGACAGGCGTTGCAAGAATCTGATAAAGATTTGCAAATAAATATTTTAAGAGAAAGAAAAAGAGGAAAACAATGAAAAAGACAGTTACTTTATTGGTACTGATTTCAATGCTGTTCTCTACTGTTTTTCTGTTCACCGGATGCGGTGATTCATCGGTTAAGGAAATTAAGACTGCCGATGATATCAAAGGAGCGTCCGTAGGTGTTCAGACAGGTACAACAGGCGATACTTTTGTATCTGACTATGAGGCTGACGGCACCAAGGTTATGCGTTACAGCAAGGGTGCCGACGCTATCGTAGCTCTTACACAGAATAAAATCGACTGTGTTGTAATTGACAGTGAACCGGCAAAGGAATTTGTAAAAGCAAATGCAGGACTAAAAATTCTTGATGAACCTTTTGCAGAAGAGCAGTATGCAATCTGCATTTCAAAGGAAAATCATGAACTCACCGAAAAAATCGACAAAGCTCTTGCAGAGCTTAAAGACGAGGGCGTTCTGGACAAAATCAAAAGCTATTACATAGAGGGTAATACTGATACCGTACCCTATGAATCACCTAAGGATATCAAGTATGACGGTGAACTTCATATGGCTACGAACGCTGCTTTTCCACCGTATGAATATGTTGAAGGCGGTAAAATTGTCGGTCTTGATCCGATGATGGCTACAGCAATCTGTGACAAGCTCGGTAAAAAACTTGTTATTGATGATATGGAATTTGATTCTGTTATCACTGCTGTTCAGACCGGCAAAGACGATTTCGGTATGGCGGGTATGACCGACACACCGGAAAGAAGAAAAAATATCGACTTTTCAACTTCATATGCAAACACAACTCAGGTTATTATCGTAAACGACAGTGCATCGGGCAGTTTGTTCGGCAATCTCGGTGAAAGCTTTAAAAACACATTCATCACAGATAACAGATGGCAGCAGCTTTTAAGCGGTTTGCTTGTAACCCTTGAAATCACATTGTTTGCAGGTATTATCGGTGTTATTATCGGTTTTGTCATTGCTCTTATAAGAGCTACTCACGATATTCAGCTTGACAAGAGAAAATGCAGGAGCTTCGGTGATTGTGTTCTGAAATTCTTTAATGTGATTTGCAACATCTACATTACTGTTATCAGAGGCACACCTGTTGTAGTTCAGTTGATGATTATGTATTACATTATTCTTGCATCTGTAAGAAACGGTATCTTTGCCGCAATCATTGCATTTGGTATGAACTCTGCCGCTTATGTTGCAGAAATTGTTCGTTCGGGCATTATGGCTGTTGACATCGGTCAGACTGAGGCAAGCCGTTCACTCGGTTTTAACAACAGACAGACAATGACAATGGTCGTTCTTCCGCAGGCAATTAAAAATGTTCTTCCTGCACTTGGCAATGAAATTATTACACTTCTCAAAGAAACTTCGGTTGCAGGTTATGTTGCACTTGCAGATATCACATATATTGGTAATATGATTCGTTCAAGAACTTACGAGGCATTCTTCCCGCTTATTACGGTTGCATTGATTTACCTTGTAATTGTACTTGTGCTTTCGTACATCCTCAGAAGATTTGAAAGGAGATTGAAAAAGAGTGAAAGATAACGCATTAATCTCCGTAAGAGGACTTGAAAAATCATTCGGTAAGGATATTCAGGTTCTTAAAGGTATTGATATTGACATTTTTAAAGGCGATGTAGTTGTTGTTCTCGGTCCTTCAGGATCGGGTAAATCAACTTTTCTCCGTTGCCTTAACAGACTTGAAGAACCGACAGGCGGTCACATTTTCTTTGAGGGTACCGATATTACGGATCCAAAGGTTAATATAAATGTTCACCGTCAAAAAATGGGAATGGTGTTCCAGCAGTTTAACCTTTTCCCCCACAAGACTGTTATTGACAACCTTACAATGGCTCCTGTCAAGCTTCTTGGCAAGAGCAAAGATGAGGCTAAAAAAGACGCTATGGATCTTTTGGAGCGTGTAGGACTTGCCGAAAAGGCAAACGCATATCCGAACCAGCTTTCAGGCGGTCAGAAACAGCGTATCGCAATTGTAAGAGCACTTGCTATGAATCCCGATGTTCTCCTTTTTGACGAGCCGACATCTGCACTTGACCCCGAAATGGTCGGCGAAGTTCTTGATGTTATGAAAGAGCTTGCCAAGGCAGGTATGACAATGGTTGTTGTTACTCACGAAATCGGCTTTGCAAAGGAAGTTGCAACCGATGTTGTATTTATTGACGACGGTGTTATCAAAGAAAAGAACAATCCGCAGGAGTTCTTCAATAATCCGCAGGATGACCGTTTAAAGGAATTTTTATCAAAGGTTCTTTAATTTTAAACAAAAATCAGAGGATTTCAGTTTTCGCTGAAATCCTCTTTTTTAATTACTTATTTATTTGATTACCGTAAATATATTCTTTGGCTTTTGATATGAGTATTGATTTTTTGTTTGGAACATTTGCATCTACTACAAGCATTAGCAAATAATCGAGAATATTTCCGACATCTCTTCCCTCTTTTACGCCAAGGTTTAAAACATCTTTACCGTTGATATCAAGCTGACTCAGCTTAAAACATTCGTTATCTTTGATTATTTCATTAAGATGTGTTTTAGCTGTTTTAAGATATCCAAGCTTTTCTTCTCGCTGATATTCAGACTGGGCAGATATATCGGCGTATTCGACCTCTAACAACTGCTTTGTAAGGTCTGTACCGAGTACATTCATAACCTTTTTCATAAGCTTTTTACTGCCGTTAAAACGGACATCATGATATTCAATAAGCAGAAGAGTTTTGTTTATAAAATCAGATGGCAATCTTAGTCTGTGCAGAATTTTGTCTGCAATTTTTTTACTTTCAAGCTGATGTCCCTGAAAATGGGATTGACCGCTGTTATCAGTAGTTTTAACAAAAGGCTTGCCGATGTCATGCAGAAGCATTGTCATACGAAGTATGGAATTCGGTTCAATTGTGCCGAGTGCAGTCAGGGTATGTTGCCACAAATCATACGAATGATGAATGTTGTTCTGATTGAAATTGAACATAACGGTAATTTCAGGGATAATAACAGCAATTGTTTCTCGGTAAGCGTCAAGAATTTTTACGGCATCCTTACCGCAGATGAGCTTTAAAAATTCCGAAGTCACACGCTCTGTTGCAATGTTTTTTAGCAAGTCTGCATTTTTAAATATAGACTTTGATGTGTTCTCTTCAATTGAAAATCCGTAAACAGAGGCAAAGCGTAATGCCCGCAAGATTCGCAGAGCATCCTCGTTAAAGCGTGTATCGGGATTTCCGACACAACGGATAATTTTATCTTTAAGGTCATTTTTACCGCCGTATGGATCGACAAGACCGTATTCAGCGTTATATGCCATTGCATTTACCGTAAAGTCACGGCGTTGCAAATCTTCGTTTATGTTTCGTGTAAAGCTTACGCTGTCCGGATGACGGTTATCGGAATAATCACCGTCAATACGGTAGGTTGTGATTTCATAGACTTCATCGCCGCATACAACGGAAATTGTGCCGTGTTTGATACCTGTATCAAAAGTATGATAAGCCTCAAAGCATTTTTTTGTCTGCTCGGGCAAAGCGTTTGTACAAATATCTGTATCATGCGGAGTCAATCCGAGAAGATAATCACGAACACAACCGCCCACTATAAAAGCCTCATAGCCTTGATTATTCAGTTGTCTGATTAATTTTTCAGCGTTTTTGTTTATTTGCATTTCTTTTTGCAGTCAGTTTAAGATGACTTTCCTTTTTGAATTTTTCTATATAGTGCTGTGCTATATTGTAGAATATATTAAATACAACAAATGTGCCTACAGCAAAGATTACAAGCAATATGATGTTTTCAAATGTAAGCGGTGCAAGTGAGAACAATCCGCCAAAGAAGATTGAACCGATTATTATTCCTGCGGAACATCCGATGACCATAACGGCTCTGAGCGGATTGAACGGGATTGATAATCTGATTACAAGCAACATACATGAAAATGCAGTAAGATATACGCAGAGAGTTGAAAACTGTGCCTGTGGCATATCTGTCATATACTTTAAAATTGCGAGTAATATTGTATCTGCCGAAATACAAAAAGCTGTTGGGAGTGATCTTGCTATTATATTTACGGTGAAATTACCTTTTACTATATCTTTATTCGGTTGAAGTGCGAGAACAAATGATGGCAATCCAACCGTTAATGCACCGACAAGCGTAAGCTGTATCGGTTCAAAGGGATATCCTGTGCGGAAGAATATGAAGAAAATTGAGAGTATAACCGAATAAATCGTCTTAACAAGATAGAGTGCAGAGCTTCGTTCAAGGTTATTGATTGTTCGTCTGCCCTCTGCCACAACGCTCGGCATTGCGCCAAAGTCATTATTGACAAGTACAAGCTGTGACACATTTCGTGCGGCATCACTGCCCGATGCCATAGCTACGGAGCAATCCGCCTCTTTGAGTGCGAGAACATCATTTACTCCGTCACCTGTCATAGCAACCGAATGTCCGTGCTTTTTAAGGGCAACCACAAGCTTTTTCTTTTGAGCCGGAGTTACTCTGCCAAACACATTACAACGCTCTGCCGCATCTTCAAGCTCTTTATCTGTTGTCACGGTTGACATATCGATTGCATTTTCTGCACCCTCGATCCCTGTATCAATTGCAATATTTTTAACAGTTTTAACGCTGTCGCCTGAAATTACCTTTAAGGTGACACCCTGTTCCTTAAAATATTTTACCGTTTCATTTACATTATAACGAAGTTTATCCTTGATAAGAATGAGTGCAAGCGGTTTTAAATCATCAGGCAATGAGTCTTTGTCCGGTTCACTATCGCTTTCGGCAAGAACAAGGATTCTGACGGTTTGATTTATCTTTTCTATCTCTGAATACACCTCGGAATACTTTTCTCTGCTTTTTAAAATACATTCAGTCGCACCGACTATGTAGGTCTTGCCGTTTTCAAATGTACCGCCCGACCATTTTGTTTCGGAGGAAAAATCGCAGAATTTACTGCACTCATACGGTGAAACGGAATCCGAATAGTCACGCAGTGCATACAAAGTTGCATTCAGTTCATCGGACGCTTTTACAATTGAAGAAAGTGCTTTCTTGATTCTATTTTCATCAGCCCCAAACGGAATAACACCTGTTACTGTCATTTCGTCTGTTGTAAGCGTTCCCGTTTTATCAAGACAAAGCACATCAACTCTTGCAAGTGTTTCAATGCAATACATTTCTTGTACAAGAACCTTTTTGGATGAAAGTCTGATAATTGATACTGCGAGAACAGAACTTGTAAGAAGAATCATTCCCTTTGGAATCATACCGACAAGCGACGCAACAGTGCTGATTACAGCAGACTGCAATGTTGCATCGGGCAGGGTAAATTGTCGAATAAAAAATGCAATACCAATCGGAAAAAGTACAAATGTACAGATTTTGATAATGAAATTGAATGACTCCATAATCTGAGAATTTACTTTTTTAATATATTTGGCTTCGTTATTTATCTTAGCGGCATAGCAATCGGCTCCGACCTTTACAGCCTGAGCATAGCATTTTCCTGCCGCAATAAAACTGCCCGAGAGAAGTTCATCTCCTACATTTTTTTCAATGAGATTTGATTCGCCTGTAAGCAAACTTTCGTTGACTCTGCAGTTGCCGTCGCATACAATGCAGTCGGCAGGAATCTGGCTTCCTCTTGAAAGCACAAGAATATCGTCAAGAACAATCTCATCTTTACTTATTTCTGCAATTTTACCGTTTCTGAGAACATTGATTTTTTTCTCAGACAAAATAGTCAGCTTGTCAACGCTTATTTTGGAACGAATTTCCTGAACTATACCTATAATTATATTTGCGATAACAACACCGATAAAAAGCATATTCTTGTGTGAACCCACAAAAATCAATGCCGCAAGCAAAATTACATTTATAAGATTGAAAAGCGTAAAAATGTTATCACAAAATATTCTTTTGATTGATTTGGTTTTAATATTAGTTGAAATATTTACCTTTCCTTCATCTATACGCTTTTGAACTTCGGAATCGGTAAGACCGACAAGGTTAGAATTTATGTTTTCCATATATACCTCATAATAAGAAAATGATATAATTTCAGAAAATAATTTACAATGCACGGCTGTTTATCGCCTTTTCGGAAAATCCTCTGCCAGTAACATTTTTAATATTTTCATCAACGCACTAATCTATATTATAAATGCAAATCATAATAAAGGCAACGGAAAGAAGGTGAATTTTTTGCGAAAATTTAAAGAAATTATATCAGTTGCCCTGATTTTCACATTATTATTTACTGTTTCGACTTTTTCGCCTTATGCCGCTGATGATAAAAATGAGGTTTACATTGGCGGTGAGGCTTTCGGAGTAAAATTTTATGCTAACGGAGCAATGATAATCAAGCTTGAAAGCTACTACGACGGTGAAAAATATGTTTGCCCCGCAAAAGACGGCGGCCTTAAAGTAAACGATATTATAAAGAAAGTAAATAATACAAAAATCAGCACAAATGAAGAATTAAAGTCTGAAATTGAAAAATCAAACGGCAATGAAATTACTGTTGAAATTGATAGAAACGGCAAAACCGAAAACAAAACCGTTTTGCCGATTAAAAATACCGTGGGAGTATATCTCCTCGGTGCGTGGGTTCGTGACAGCTGTGCAGGCATCGGAACTATGACCTATTATGATGACAGCAATAATTATTTTGCCGCACTCGGTCATGGAATATGCGACTGTGACACGGCTGCTTTGTTACCGTTAAAATCAGGAGAAGCGGTTCGGGCTGAAATCAGCGGCATTGAAAAAAGCGTCTGCGGTAAAGCCGGCAGTTTCTGCGGATATTTTACCGATGTAAAGTTTGGTAATTTGAGCGTAAACTCCCCTTTAGGAATTTTCGGAGATTTAACGAGTGAAAATTATAAAAGAAACAAGAAATATCTGATTGCAAATGACGATGAGGTAAAAACAGGAAAGGCTGTTATGGTAACAACGCCTGTCGGAGATACGCCGCAGGAATATGATATTGAAATCAAAAGAATATGCAACCGTGATATGACATCAAATGAAAATTTTGTCATAAAAATAACCGACAGTAGATTGCTCGAAAATTGCGGCGGTATTGTACAGGGTATGAGCGGCAGTCCGATAGTTCAAAACGGTAAAATTATTGGTGCTGTTACCCATGTTTTTCTGAATAATCCTAAAGAGGGTTACGGTGTGTTTGCACAATATATGGCAAATCGCTACAATAATCAACACTAAATATATGATGGTTTGTTCATTTTTGATTTAGTAACGCAAATTATAAAACTTTTTTCTCAATTTTTTAAAAAAGTTTTATGGAAGGTATTGCCAACTTTGCCATTTTGTGGTAATATTAGTACAACAAAAATTACTGGGGGAAATCACAATGAACAACAAAATAAAACTAATCGTAACCGATGACGCTTCTGAATTTACGCAGGAAAATCTTAATATCTTACAAAGTAAGAATATTTCCGTTATTTTCTGTGCAAAAGACGGAGAAGAATTGTGCGATAAAATTAAAAGAGAAAGTCCTGATGTTGTACTGATGGATTCATTTATGACAAGGCTTGACGCAATCGGTGTTATGAGAAGCATTACACGAGAAAGCACGAAAGTGCCTGTGTTTAT
>ERZ1673745.2073-NODE-2073-length-11424-cov-6.307591_pt1 | contig 11424 bp, 6 predicted proteins | sample MGYA00580206_ERZ1673745 | MGnify/ENA primary metagenome ERZ1673745 (study PRJEB41218, sample SAMN15661753) | gut metagenome | host: Homo sapiens | place: Canada: London | collected 2015-08-20/2019-03-30 | study: EMG produced TPA metagenomics assembly of... | reverse complement strand
ACTTGTATAAGTAATCGTTGCGTCCCCGGTTTCGCTTGACTTGGTTAGCGTACCACTTGCGGACGGTGCGGGCGTCAACGCTGTAACAGAACAAAGGATATTACCCGTACCGCCTGTAACATTGACCTCCATAACGGTAAACGTATTCCCGTTGTTGGTATATACCGCCCCAACTGATAACGACGTTACGCCCGTTACTTGGAACCTGTATGCGGGTCGCCCTTGCTGTGTATAACTTTCCCACGTCCAACCGCCAACGCCGAAATATCCCGTTGTCCCGTTCTGTTTGGAACCGACAAAGGCAATATTGGTTAACGCTTTCCCCGCCGGGGTTCCTCCGGTTCCGGTCAATCGCCTGTTAGCCTCGGCGCACCATGTACCCGCCGCCGTAAGGCTATCCCCGAAACAAGCGACGTTAAGATTTGCCGCCGGGGATTGCACAACGTTACGTGTAACCAATTGGCACGTTTTCGACGCCAAAATGTTACGGTCGTCGTCCTTAACGGTAACGGTAAAAGTCGTTGTTCCCACGTCCGCCACGGTCGGCGTATATTGGAAATAACGGGGGTATTTGTTGCCCTTTGAACACGTAACCAATATATCGTATTTGTAAGGGTCAACCGCTTGTATCATTCCACGGAAAAACAATTGCAAGGTATCCCCGACAATGGCGTTTATCGTATCTGGCAAACTGATATTTACCGGGTCGGGCGGCGTTACCCCGATACGGCTTGCAATATCCGCTATTTGGTCGTCGTTCAATACGTAATTATCTTTTATAATCCCGACACGGAAATAAAACGGGGCTCCGCCCACTGATACGGCGTACATTTCCGTCATATTTCCATTTGTGGAGTATCTGTCAAATTGGTATCCATTATCCGGTAAATATGGATACGTTCCGTTGTACCCTCGGCGGACTACATATTGGTTGCACCAATACATTAAAAACAAAACCTTACCGTCAGCGTTGGCGATTGTTTGACCGAACGGAACGGCGATATACTTTGTTTCGCCGGGCGCAACGCTTACGTCAACTGTGACGTCGGCTAACTTTGTGCCGTCATAGTCCGTATCGAATATTGCGACCCTCAATTGCGTAATCGGGTCGGCTCCTCGGTTAATTACACATACCTCGGCGGCGTCAAAGTTTTTGCGTACCCCGATATGACAACCCCAACCGCTAAACGTGGACCCCACATTTTTATTGGTAAAATCGTCCGTTTCCCATTCTTGCGCATTGTCTAATTGTTGCAAATTATCAAAAACGCTATTCCAACCGACGTTTATATTTGCGATTTGTGCTTGCATTGTGGGGATTGTTTGGGTAATATCCAAACCGGGGAATTGCGACCAAATACCGCCCGCAAAGATTTTAGGGGTTAACGCCCAACCGTCGAACCCGTATAAATTAATAATCTCCGCCGGGGTTTCCTGTTGGATTGCGTCCCAATCAACAATAAGCCACGAACCCTCCGCAACTCCGGTTGCTACTTTCATCAACCAATATTTCGACCCTGCAATTTGCGCTCCGGTAAATGTTGCGAGTCCTTCCAATTCTGCCGTACCCGCAAGAAAATCGGGGTTAGCATTATAACGATACAATCCAATTGTATGCACCGTTGGTCTTATTATGGAAAGCGAATACCATTTTGCCGGGTCGTATTCCATGTTGATATAACCGTTAATCAAAAAACGGTTCAAACCCAAAGCGACCAACGTCGCCGACAACGGTATTTCCTGCCAAAGCGGGAATAAATCTAACCGGGACGTTTCCGCCAACGTGCGATAAAAACGACGGGTTCCGCTATAATTGGAAATATCCAAAGCGTCGCCCGGCATCAACAACGGGGCGTCTGTGCTTACGTTCAAAATGATATACGCCGCATTTTCCGGGGCTGTTACCACTCTAACCGTACCGCCCAACGCTAATTCCGAACCCAACATATTATAATTTGCATCGAACCAAATTATTTGTTGTGCATTTATCCGGTACGTTGACCCGGCAACAACGGGGTAATACGGCGACATCCAATAAGACGGATTTGTTGCTAAACTGTAATTCGTCCAATTGAAATAATACCCCTTTTTGAAATCATTAATTGACGCTACATTGTACCCGGTGCGGTCAATATCCCCTTTCGCCAAATACTTGTTACCGTAATAATCGACGGGGAATTGCGACACGGTTGTTAATACCCACGCCCCCGCCGAATTATTGGATATGATATTGAACCCGGCGGGAACCGTCAACCCAAAATTTGCATACTCTCCGGGCGCCCCCGCTATATAAAAAACGTTTTGGTCGGGCGTCCCCGGATTGGTTGTACTATTTGCAACGCCCTTAAACGTTGCGTTTGCCCCCACGGAATTAACGATTGAAAGTAATGTACTTTGCAAAATCGTTCCCGTAATTTCGTTGTTGCCGTTCGCCTTAATTACGGCGACAATTGCGGCTTTCAAATCGGTATAATTTGCCATATCTCAAAAGTAAAAAGTTACTGATTATTGTTGAAATCGTTATTGAAATCGTTATTGAAATCGCCCCGGCTCGTTGGGGTGTATCCCCGTCCGATTTTCTTTATAACCGTGTTCGTATCAAATTCCGCCTCAACACTCGCCAAATCTCCCTGCGTTTGCCATTTGGGGGTAATCAAAAAGGTATCGCAATTGTACGATATACCGTTGGACGTAACAACGGTATGGTCGGACAACCGGATTATTCGCATTGCGTCGCATAAAAATTCCGGTGCAAGGAATTGAAATTTATACGTCTTTTCGCTCAACTGCTTTTCCGGAAAAAAAAAGCCGTCCCGGTTTTCGCCGTCCTCTTCAAATTGGTATTCCGGTTTGCCTAACTCGGTGCAAAGATATACGACGTTTTTATATTGGTCGCTATATTGGACGTGTCCGCCCTCGTAATACAAATTTGTTTCGTCCCACCATTGCACACGCAAATAACCGTCCATGTTCCCGGCAACGACGGTAAACATTTCGCTGTAATAGGTTCGACCGGACGCCGTAAGACGCATATAATAAATACCTTGTTGCATGGTTATTGACAACGGCAAAAGTCCGGGATAAAACACAATGTTGTATCCGTTCGCCGCAAAGGTCATAACCCGCAACCCCCCGGCAATCATATCGTCCGTTATATTGGCAACCTGTTTGCCGTCCTTATCGAACAAAAGAACGTTTGTAATTACGGCGTTTGCGCTGTAATCGACGACGAATTGAAACGGCAAAATAAACCCGGCTTGCGAAAATAGCGGGTAAACATTGCCATACGCATACGACTTGCGAGCGTTCTGATATTTTATATCTGAATACCACGGTAACGGGCTTAAATTATTATTCTGTATCATACTTCAAAGTTGTTTTAATGGAACGACTGCACAAATTTACGCTTAATTTATCAACTTGACCGTTACCGATATACGTTTTTATTAGTTGCATCGGGTTGGGGTCGTCATTTGCCGGAAAACTAAACGTTTGTTTCTTCTTTCTCTCAATACCGTATGCGTAAACCTCGGAACCGTTTATTGATACACGACGGGCGGGTAAATCATACATCCAATACGGGGATTGCAAATTGATAAACGCCAAATATCCGTTTTGCAAAAAGTATTCGACGCCGTTTATTGTTTGGCGGGTAAATGGCAATATCCATTGCGACCCGGACGTTGGCGGAACGGCGGCAAACAAGGCGAACCCGTCGGAACTTATGTTGCCGGGGTTTAACAACATCATATCAATATCGGACGTGAAATTTGATATATTAATTTCCTCAACCTTTCCGGGCGTTACATACTTACTAATTACTTGTATCGGCAATCCCTCAAAAGCCGCCGTAACGTCGTCCATCCATTCAAATTGGTAACGTTCGGGCAAATCGACCTTATCAAACGAATATTCCGACGTGTTGAACGCCCACGGTTTCCCGTTGCGCAAATTTAATTCCTTTGTCAAATCGTGGCTTAATATAGCCCCGCCGGAATAGGAACCGCCATTGCGGAAATATTGGATATGCTCAATTTTAAATTTGCCGTCCTCAATGAACCAATAACATTTGAAACAATCCCGTAACATATTGGTAAATTGTTGTAAGGTTGTCGGGGCTTTTTGTGCGGGTTGCTGATATTCCCCGTTTATAATATTGGTTTTCTGTGATACAAGCAAACGGAAATTCAACCCGGATATTGGGTTGTTTCCGCTGTATAAAAATTGGCTGTATTCCGCCGTGGCTGCGTGGGTAATACCGGGCGCAATCTGATTGAGCAAAACAGATATACAAGACGCAACCGGGAACGCATCCCGCAAAGTATATGCTTTTCGGGCTTTTTCCTCTAATATCCAATCCATCAAATAAAACCCAAACCACAACGACGCATAACGCCACGTTGACCGGGCGATTGGATAAAAGGTTTGCCCGTATATGGAATAAGGCGGCGCAAAATACTTTCCGTTGTCGGCTAATCCCCACTCGGTCGGCGTATCTGAAAAGTTATTCGATATAAACGCCACGTCGATTGCGTAACCAATTGCACGCCTATAATTACGGTTATTATCAACTATATCATCGGCGGGCAATGGATATGTATTAAGGTCGTCGATTTTCTCCACGTCGCACAAATACCGGGCATATATATTATAACTTTTCATATCGGCGTGCATTGTTCCGGTTGCCCCGGAACCCTCAACGGCGGTTAAATCAAATTCCAACGTATCAAACGGTTCCTGCGTTACCTTTTGATAACGAAACATTACCGTATCGTCGGATTGTTTCCGTATTTCAACTACAACAATACCAAACGGCAACCCCCCGTTTATTCGTTGTTGTGAAATATAGATATAATAATTAACATTCAATTCCGGGTATAATTTCCCCTCGAATACGTCCGCACTTGCACCCGTCGCCATTCGTCCGGTATAAAGCCCGGATATTACCGCCGGGGAACCGTTGGACGTAATTTGTATTTCTTTCAATATATTGCACAAAGCAAAATGATAGGTTTGTACTAATGCGTTTTGGTCGGTCGTGGCGTTTGCGTCTTGTTCCCAATTCGTACCGCCCAAAAAACAAGAAACAACACTATCCCCCGGAACGTATATTTGAATTAATGGACGCTTGTTTATCGTTATCCGTTGGATTGTCGGGGCTAACGTTATTAAATTGTATTCCTTTTCCAATCCCGCCAACACGTCGTTATAATCGTCGATTGCGTCCGGTTGTACAACAACCTTTTTATCGTAATCCGTAAACGTACAATCGGTTTTCATAAACTTGCCTTGAAAGTATTGGAACCATGTACGCCCGCCGTCGTCGCTCTTTTCAATGCAATACAAAAATTCATTGTCGAACGATTGACGGTTTATATAGTCGTAATCATCCCGGACAAAGGTAATTTTGCCGGATAATTTGGCACGATAAAACCGTTGGTTGGTTTCTAATTCGTACTCCTTTGCCAAATCGTCCTTATAAATCGGATGCACGGTTTGACCTTGTAAGACGTTCGGGGCGTCCAACGTTCCCAATCTCAACCATGCCGTCCCGTTGGCGTATTGCGCTTTGCTTACATTAAACCGGATATATGCGGCATTGCTTGGTATGTCAAATTCCGTATTTGTGGCGGTCGGGTCGCTTCCCCAACCGCCGATAATCTTTTTATTGCTATCGTAAAATGCGCCCCCGGCTTGCGGGGTGTAATTCTGAAACAATTTGCGGGGGTACACATTCCCAACCGGGACAAAAGTACGGGTATAATAGAAATTTGTATTATTCCCGTTTATGTTCCCGGTTGTGTTACTTATCGCCCCGTTCGCTAAAAACGCATTTACAAATGAATGTCTATAAATCGGGTTCATATCAATTTTTAATTTTACGTGTCAAATTCTTGTAAACCTCAATAACATTGCCGTTGCCATCGACGTAACGACGGCGGCGGTTTTGTTCCTTAATCTCCCTTACATCGTCTTTTAAATCCCGCAAATCCGGTGCGTTATTTTGTTGAACCGTTACATTAATGCCGTCGGTATTGTAGGCATTAAGGTACTTTTGGGGGAATGTTCCCCGGTTCAAACTATTTATTACGTCCGGGATTAAACGACGGAAACGGCGGGAATTACGTTTATTGATAACGGCGAAAAATTCCCCGCCCTCGGCACGCCTCCGGGTTCCATCCGGTTTGGTTCCTAAATCCACGTCGTCCCCGGATTGGTGGGAACCGCCCGCCAACAATTCAACCGTACCATCGCCGTAACTTTCCGAACCCCCGGCGTTGGCTGATTTGGATAATTGGGCGGCTTTGATTTTGGCGGCGGCAAAGGAACCCCACATTATAGCAATTGCCGGGATTGCAAACGGGAACCCCAATTGCGACCAAATCAAAGCGGACGCCGTTACAAGGTTTCCAATTTGTTGTATCGTTTGTATTGCCGCCTGTGCTTTCTGTGCCTTTTGTTGCTCCTTTAGGGCTTTTTCTTGGTTCTTTTTCGCAACGTCCAATTCCTTTTGAGCCATTGCAACGTTATTGGCGTAACCGTTCGCCCGTGCCTCTAATTCCGCATCTAATCGGCGTTGGCTTGCGTCAACCTCTTTGTCGGCGGCGGAAACGGCGGCGTCGGCGGCTTGTACCTTTGCATCCAAAAAACTATTTAATTGCTCAATGGCAAAGGAAACGGACGTACTTATTGCCTCCTTTTGGTCGTCGTCCAAATTCAGCCCGAACAATCCATATATGTCGTTACCCCGTTCGTCGCCTTTGCTTTTCTCAATTTCTTGGTCGATTTTCGCAATGGTATTTTCGATTGTCTTAACCTCGGCATCCGTCATTTTAACCCCGGCGGCTTTGTTCAACTCTAAAATCTTTTGCAACCGTGCCTTTTCTTGCGCTAACCGGAACCGGGTTTTGCGTTCCTCGGAATTGCGGATTAAATCAAACTCGGACGCCTCCAACGCTTGTGTTTGGTCGAATAGCATTAACGCCCGTTGTTGGTTTAACTCGGTCGTTTGCTTCAATACCTCGGCATCATATTTGGCGTTAATATCCGCCTCGGATTGGCGCACGTCCTCGGCTAATTGCCTATTTTGTGCCAATTCGATTGCCCGTTGTTGCTGTAACAACTGAATACGCAAATTTATTTCCTCCTGCGAACCCTCACGGGCGGCGTCTAATTGTAATTGCGTCCGGTCGGCGGCGGCTTGCATTTGGTCTATTGTAATTTGGTCGTTCAATTCGCCCAAACTCTTTGCGTATTGTTGTTGCAAAAGTAATTGTTGGTTAAGCAATTCGGCAACTTGCGTTTCAGTTAATCCCCGCTCGGTTTCTAACCGGGTGTTAATGTCCTGTATTTGCCTTTCATACTCAACCCGCAATTGTTCCCGTTGCTTTTCCGCCCCCTCTGCCATCAATGCAATTTGGGCGTCCTGCGTTGCCCGTTGTGCGGACAATTCCGCCGCCCGTTGTTGGTTGGCAATATCTACCATATCAACCGCCAATTGTTCCCGTAATAAAACAATTTGGTCGTTTAACGCTTTGCGTGCCTTAACCGTTAAATTGGTTTCCGTCCTCAACTGCAATTGTATGTCGGCAATCGCACGGGCGTTGGCGGCTTGACGTTGCGCCCGTTGTTGGTCGAATGAATTTTTAATTAAGGCAATCCGGGCGTCCTCGGCTTTGCGCAATATATCCGTTTCCGCTTTGGCGGCGTTCCGGTTTTCGTTTGCTCTTTGGGCGGCTTGTATTTTCCTTTCGGCGTCCAAATCCGCCCCCTCGGTTTTTAGATTAACGGCAATGTCAACCGCCCGCCCGGTATTATCTATTTGACCCTGTACGGCTTCAATTGCTTCATCAACCTTGACTTTATCAATTTTACCGTCTAAATCAACATCAATATAAACTTTCTTATCCCCACGGGCTTTGGCGTTATTCAACTGCAATAACATATCGTTTAATTGCTTCAACTTTGCCCGGTTTGCCTCCAAATCGTTTAATTCTTGACCGTAAAAACCAACGCTTTTATTATGCGCCTTTGTGCGCTCGGCTAATATTTCGTCCTCAATCTTTCGGGTTTCAGACAATGAAGCGTTACGGGCTTTAGCAATGTTTAATTCCCGGTTCAATTGGGCGACACGTTCGTTGCTAACCCGGTTCATTTCGGTTGCCTCGGTTTCCAAATAATCCAACCACGCCTTTTGCGCCTCGTTAAGTTTTTGTTGGTTCTTTGCCGATTTATCGGTATTAGATGCAAACAGAACTAAAGCCCCCACAACCGTAACCAATGCCAACGCCAAAAGAACATACGGATTTGCGGCGGCAATCAGATTGAAAGCCTTTTGCGCAATTGTAGCCGCCAATGTTGCCTTTGTTCCCTGCATGGTAACAAGGCGGTTATAAACTTGCGCTTTGCTCAATGCCGCCATTTGTAGCCGGGAAATACCCAACATAATTGCGGATTGTTTTTGTACTGCGTTTTGTATGGCTTGCACCCCGGTTGTAATGGCTATTGCCGCCTGTAACTTCTTTTGCGCTTCTTGCACGTCCTCACTTTCCGCCCCGAACAATTCCATTGCCCCGGTAAATGCAGCGAACCCACCGGACGCACCCGCCGCAAAACTCAATACCACATCCAAATTGGACGTATCGGACGCCATGCGGGTAATCTCGGCGGTTGCATCCTTGACCGCATCCCGTAATATTGCGGTTTCTTTGCTCAATTGCTGATATTCGGCGGTTCCTTGTTTGCCCTCCAATCGTAACAATGCTAATTGTTTCGTTTGGTTCTCTATTTGGGTCGTCAAACCTTTGGCGGCATCGGAATAGTTACCCACGTTTAACGACGTTTTCCCGGTCGCTTCCTGCAACCGTTTCATTTCCTCGTAAATCGCTTTTGTTTCGGCAACCAATTTGCGCCCCTCTTCGGTCGCCTCCCTTTCCTCAACCGTCATGTTATTGAGGTATATTTTATTAATTGAGTATTGAGCGGATAAACGATTATATGAACCCTCGGCGGACTGATTTAACCGGGTCGTTAATTTGTTCAACTCGTTTGCCTCCTTTTGGGCTTGCTTCAATTCCGCCAATCGCTTTGCGTTCTCGCTTTCCGCAAATGCCAAATCCCGTGCCGCCCGTGTCAATTTGTCGGTATCGTTCGACGCCCCCCGGATTGTCTTACGTCCGTTTTCGGTCGCCCCGCTTACGCCCTCCAATGCAGCCTTAACCGTTATTGCTTCCGACTTGATATTTTGCAACGTATTCATATATGCGTCGCTTAATTGGTCTAATTGCGCAATCAACTTTGTAATACTATCGTCGGGCTTTACAAGGTCGCTATATTTTATTGGGTTGTTATTATCTGCCATACTTAACGTTATTTGCGGGCAATTTGCCCCATATTAAATTATCTTTTCTTTTCCATGTAGTTAATCAACCAAAGAAAAACAACGCCGCAAATCGCCTTATTTGACGCCGTTTTTATTTTTGGTTGGTTTCAACAACTCCTTTATCCGCTCAAATGCGTTGTAATACTCTAAAACGGTGTATTTCTTTGGCTTCGGCACGTGCAAATGTTGGGATATGGTTAAACACATATTTTCAAACTGTTTATCGTACTGAATTTCCATGTTATCGGAACCACTAAAAACAACCGGGCGATTGTACAACAACAACATCGTCGTTATTTTATCAATTTCCGCCCGTTTGTCCTCTGTATCGCCGTTTATAATCGCATCCAACATTAGCATTGTGCGGTTGCGCAATTCGTCGTAATACTCTTTAACCGTCGCATCGTCGAACAACCGGGGGAAATACATTTGCAATTCTTCATCTATTTTTTTTTTGACCGCTTCCATTTGGGCGGTCAACTCTTTAACGGGAACATCGCCGAACATATCGACGACCTTTTGCAACCCATCGTCGGATAAATCGTTGTACGGTTCCCCGTCGATTGATTTAACCAACACGGCAAACGCCAAATGCTTTGGGCTTATTCCGGTTTGAATGAAATACACGTTTTGCCGCATATTATCCAATTCAATTGCCGCCAATTCCGGGGTTTTGCTCCGGGCGTATCTTATTGCCTTTTCTATATGCGTATCGAAATCCTGCAAATCGGAACCAATCCCGGCATCAACTAACAACATTTTGTTGTACTTATGAAATCGCAACATCGGCAATTCGTCGATTGCGTCGTATATCTCAACGGTGCGTTCTCCTATCTTAACGGTTTTCATAGCAAAAAACGGGTTATCATTGTGGAACAAAAGGGAACCAACAACAACGTCGGGTTCCCGGTTATAAACGCCAAAAGGATTGCCAAAGCAACCCCCGCCCAAAAGGACAAACAGAAATCGCAATTAAACATCTTTGCGAAAAACTCGTTGCCGTGGACTTGTACCCATTCGATAACCTGCCATTTGCGTAACAAGGTCAAACCGAATGCAGCAACCAAAGCAACCACGACCGTATAAAATAAAAATGCTTGCATACACTTTGTTTTTAATCAGTTAAACACGTTTCATCAATTCCCAATTCCCCGGCAAACCGGAACCCGGCGAACGGGTGCATTAAAAATTGGTTATCTATTTCGTCCAAAGTGAACCCGGCAAATATGTTTTCCGCCTTTGCGTACACTCTGTTTATTGTCATGGAACCGGAACGCAACCAAATACCGCCATTCAATACCCGCATGATTTGTTGTTTGACCGCCTCCGTATTGCGGTTGTTGGGGTCGTTGGTTATCGTGCGCATATCAAACCAAAAGATAACCGAAAACGGCGTTGTATATTTGTTTTGTTCGCCGGGGAACCAATCAATTTGTTGCGGGTCGTCCAACACGAAAAACGAAAAATTCCCTATATTACTATCCGGGGCAATCAACATATATTCATTGCCGCCGACGTAAATATTGGGCGTGTAATATCGTTTTCCTTGTATGGACTTAACCAACCGTTCCGAACGTCCAAAGGAATAATTAAGCCACGGCAACCCGTCCGCCAATCCCTTTTGAATATTTGCAATAACCCGGTCGAATAATTCCGGGTTCTTTATAATCGGTATTCGTTCCATATTAAACCGCTTGTTTTCTTAATTCCCAAACTTTGGTAACGGCTTTTGCAATTCGTTTATTACGTGTGCCGTAATTGTTGTTATAACTATTATCGCACCACTCCAAATTATTTGGGTTGTTGTTTAACTTGTTTTCGTCCTTATGGTTGATATGTGGTAAATTGTCCGGGTTGGGAACAAATGCCATTGCAACCAATCTATGTACTCTATACGTTATACTTTTACCGCCTTTCATAAGTTTAATAATCGCATAACCGTATATGTTACGTTGCGGGGCTAATTTCTTTGGTACTCCGGTGCGCCTGTAATCCATTGAAATAATATCTCCGTTTTCCGTAACTCTATAATCTTTATCAAA
>ERZ1673745.2056-NODE-2056-length-11543-cov-3.709871_pt1 | contig 11543 bp, 9 predicted proteins | sample MGYA00580206_ERZ1673745 | MGnify/ENA primary metagenome ERZ1673745 (study PRJEB41218, sample SAMN15661753) | gut metagenome | host: Homo sapiens | place: Canada: London | collected 2015-08-20/2019-03-30 | study: EMG produced TPA metagenomics assembly of... | reverse complement strand
TGTGGCAGAACATATGTCTGACCTATACTTATGAGCCGGGATCAACGGCAAAACCATTTACGGTTGCAGCCGGGCTTGAGACAGGAACACTGTCGACCAATGATACCTTTTTCTGTGATGGAGCCGAACAGCTCAGCGGATTTACCGTAAAATGTGTTGCCTATAGAAAAGGTGGACACGGAATGCAGACTTTGGAACAGACATTGATGAATTCCTGTAATGATGCCCTGATGCAGATGTCCTACCGGATCGGGGCAGAGAATTTCACGGAGTACCAGCAGATTTTTGGATTTGGACAGAAAACGAACATTGATCTTCCGGGAGAATCGAGAACAGATTCCCTGATTTACACATTGGATACAACATCACAGCTGAGTCTTGCAACCAATGCTTTCGGACAGAACTTTAATACCACGATGATCCAACTTGGAACTGCTTTCTGTTCTCTGGTCAATGGCGGTAAGTTATATCAGCCGAGAGTGGTAAGCAAGATCACGGATCAGAATGGAAATACGATTCAGGATATTTCTCCGACGTTGCTGCGTGAAACTGTATCTAAGACAACAAGTGATACATTAAAACAATACATGTACTCGACCGTGACATCCGGTACCGGAAATACGGCAAAAGTAGACGGTTACTCCATGGGAGGTAAAACCGGAACGGCACAGAAAGTGCCGCGTGATGGTGTGAACTATCTGGTTTCTTTTATCGGTTTTGCACCGGTGGACGATCCTCAGTTAATGATCTACTGTTTTGTGGATGAGCCGAACTCGCAGGATCAGCCACACAGCACATTTGCACAGAATATTGTGAGGGAGATTTTAGAAGAAGTACTTCCTTATATGAATATTTATCCGGATGAGGAGACGACAGGCTTACATTCTGGGTGGGATATTACCGGAACGGATACAGGCGCAGCCGCTGTGACAGACCGTGTGACAGGAAATATTCCGGAGGAAGAACCGGAAGGAACGGATGATGTGCCGGATACCATGGAGGATATTCCGGGAGCCGGGGAAAACAACGAAGAAAACGCCGAAAATGATGGTGTAAATGCCGAAGAAGCAGGAACAACGTCCGATAACAGTGAATAAAAACATAACCTCATAAAAGTTGGAATAAAATGCAAGGAAGACTTTTATGAGGTTTTTGTTTTATGTATCGGAATAAGACCTTTAACCGCAAAAAGGTAATGATCGTATTCGTGGCAGTTTTTTTTATCATGATGTTTCTGATTGGAAGACTGGTATATCTGATGATCTTCTGCTCCGAATATTATGGAAATAAAGCGGAGAATCTTCATGAGAGGGAACGTGATATTAAGGCGGCACGGGGAAAACTTTTGGATGCAAACGGCACAGTGCTTGCCACAAACAAATCTGTGTGCACGATCTCCGTGATCCATAACCAGATAGAAGAACCCGAGAAAGTCATTGAGATGCTTGTGAGAGAACTTGGTATTCCGGAAGAGACTGCGAGAAAGCGCGTGGAGAAAGTCAGTTCCATCGAGCGTGTGAAAACAAATGTCGCAAAGGAGACCGGGGATGCAATCAGAGCCTATGGACTCTCCGGAGTGAAAGTGGATGAGGATTATAAACGATATTACCCTTATGGGACGCTCGCTTCCAAAGTGCTTGGATTTACCGGAGCTGACAATCAGGGCATTTTGGGACTTGAGGTAAAGTATGATGAATATCTTCAGGGAACCAACGGGAAAATCCTCACGTTAACCGATGCAAGGGGAATAGAGATCGAGAATGCCGGGGAGAGCAGATTAGAACCTGTGAACGGTTATGATCTTTGCTTATCCTTAGACCGCAATATTCAGATGTACTGTGAGCAGGCGGCAAAAAAGGTCTGCACAAAAAAGTCAGCGGACAGTGTTTCCGTGATCGTGATGAACCCGCAGAACGGCGAACTTATGGCGATGGTGAATTATCCTGAATTTGACCTGAACGATCCGTTTACGCTGGTTGGAGACACCGGAGAATCCGTGTCAGCGGAAGAAAAACAGAATCTGTTGAATAAAATGTGGCGAAACCAGTGTATCAGTGATACCTACGAGCCGGGTTCCACATTTAAGATTATTACGGCAGCGGCAGCGCTAGAAGAGGGAGTGGTAAAACTGGACGATGCATTTTTCTGTCCGGGTTATAAAATTGTGGAGGACAGAAGAATCCGGTGTGCGAGAACGACAGGACACGGGGCGGAAACATTCGAGACAGGGATCATGAACTCCTGCAACCCGGTTTTTATGGAACTTGGCGAGCGGTTAGGCGCGGAGAACTTTGTCGGTTACTTCAAACAGTTCGGGCTGTTATCCAAAACGAATATTGATCTTCCGGGGGAAGCGGGAACGATCATGCATAAGACGGAAAATATTGGACCGGTGGAACTTGCGACAATCTCGTTTGGGCAGTCGTTTCAGATTACCCCCATCCAGCTTGTCACGACGGTATCTTCTATTATTAATGGGGGAACGCGCGTGACACCACATTTTGGCGTAAGCGTGCAGGATGCGGACGGAAATACAGCAAAAACGTTCTCCTATGAAACGCATGAGAATATTTGCACAGCAGAAACTTCGGAAACGATGCGCTATCTGCTGGAGAAAGTGGTGTCAGAGGGAACCGGAAAAAATGCCAAAATTGAGGGCTTTTCCATCGGCGGAAAGACAGCAACCTCACAGACACTTCCAAGAAGCGACCATAAATACATTTCATCGTTTCTCGGATTTGCGCCCGCTGACAATCCGCAGGTGCTTGTGCTTGTTGTTATTAACAATCCGCAGGGGATTTATTACGGCGGAACGATCGCTGCTCCTGTGGCGAAGGAAATATTCGAAAACATTTTGCCTTACCTTGATAAATGAGATGAAATAACGTATACTAGTTAGGCGAATTGAACGTTAGAAAAAATACAAGAGGTGTTTAGTCATGGATTATGAAATAGTGATACCAGTTTTGATTTCTTTTGCAATCAGTGCAATTTTAGGACCGATCGTGATCCCCTTTTTGAAACGGTTAAAGGTGGGGCAGACGGAGCGTAAAGAGTTGGAATCCCATTTGAAGAAAAATGGAACCCCGACTATGGGTGGACTTATGATACTGGCAAGTATTATCATTACCTCTCTGTTTTATGTCAAAGATTATCCGAGAATTATCCCAATCCTTTTTATGACCGTAGGATTCGGTGTGATCGGTTTTCTGGATGATTATCTGAAGGTAGTGCTCCGCAGATCAGACGGACTGCTCCCGTGGCAGAAGATGATCTTACAGTTTATTGTGACAACAGTATTTGCAGTTTACATGGTGCGTTATTCCGGAATTGAACTTACTATGTTGATCCCATTTTCCGGCGGAAAGTACTTAAATATCGGATGGCTTGCGATTCCATTACTTTATTTTGCAGTGATCGGAACCGTAAACGGTGTGAATTTTACCGATGGTGTGGATGGCCTTGTGTCAAGTGTTACCATTATGGTTGCGACCTTTTTCTCCGTTGTGGCAATCGGAACGAATGCAGGGATTGCACCGATCACCTGTGCAGTAGCAGGAGCCCTGCTTGGATTCTTATTATTTAATGTGTATCCGGCAAGTGTTTTCATGGGAGATACCGGTTCCCTGGCACTGGGCGGCTTTGTTGTGGCAACTGCCTATATGCTCCAGATGCCATTATATATCCTGATCGTTGGACTGATTTATCTGGCAGAAGTCATATCTGTTATGGTTCAGGTTACTTATTTTAAATACACTAAGAAAAAAACAGGTGTTGGAAAGCGGATTTTCAGAATGGCTCCGCTCCATCATCATTTTGAGCTTGGTGGATGGTCAGAGACGAGAGTTGTCGCAGTGTTTGCAATCGTGACAGCACTGCTTTGCATGCTTGCATTATTAGGCTTATAAATCGCATTGGAAAATTGCAAAATGACCTGCCGGATTCGGACAGGAGATTGGAAGGATAAGACGATGAATTTAGAAGGAAAAAGAGTGTTAGTAGTAGGTTCTGGAAAAAGCGGAGTTGCAGCCGCAGAACTGCTCAGAAAAAAAGGAATCACATTTGTACTTTTTGATGGAAATAAAGATTTAGATGTGACAGCATTGATCGAGAAAAATCCGGTATTTGCCGGAGCAGAGATCCTTTTGGGAGAACTTGCACCGGAAGATATGGCGCGCATTGATCTTGTTGTGTTAAGTCCGGGCGTGCCGACAGACCTTCCAATGGTCAATGAACTTCGAAACAGACAGATTCCAATCTGGGGTGAAATTGAACTTGCCTATCATTTTGCAAAAGGAAGAATTATTGCAATTACCGGAACAAACGGAAAAACTACGACAACTTCGCTTGTGGGTGAGATCATGGCGAATTATTTCGATGATGTGAAAGTGGTCGGCAATATTGGAATCCCATACACATCGGTAGCGGCAGACACGACAGAGGATACTGTGACAGTCGCAGAGATCAGCAGCTTCCAGTTAGAGACAACACATGAGTTTGCGCCGGAAGTGACAGCTATTTTAAATATCACACCGGATCATCTGAACCGTCATCATACGATGGAATGTTATATCGAGACAAAAGAGAGCATTACAAAGAATCAGACCGCCGGGGATACCTGTGTGTTGAATTATGAGGATGAAGTGCTGCGCAGGTTTGGCGAGACACTTCAGACAAAAGTTGTATTTTTCAGCAGCAAGCGCAGACTGGAAAAGGGACTTTATCTGGACGGAGAAGATATTTTTTATGCAGACGGCACAACGGACACAAAAGTGATCAATGTAAATGAGCTGAATATTTTAGGAAAACACAATTATGAGAATGTCATGGCGGCAGTCGGAATGTCGGTAAGCTTTGGCGTACCGATGGATAAAATTGTGGAAGTGCTGAAACGTTTCCAGGCAGTCGAGCATAGAATTGAGTATGTGACAGAAAAACGCGGCGTGAAGTTTTACAATGATTCCAAGGGAACAAACCCGGATGCGGCAATCCAGGGAATCCGCGCGATGAACCGTCCGACACTGTTGATCGGTGGAGGTTATGACAAACAGTCTGAATATGATGAGTGGATTGAGAGTTTTGACGGCAAGGTGAAGAAACTCGTGCTGATCGGTCAGACGAAGGAAAAGATTGCGGAATGTGCGAAGAAACATGGCTTTGAGGATGTCATACTCTGTGATACATTTGAGGAGGCAATTGACACCTGTTATGCAAACGCAGTGAGCGGGGATGCGGTATTGCTTTCCCCTGCATGTGCAAGCTGGGGCATGTTCGCAAACTATGAGGAGCGCGGACGCATTTTTAAGGAATACGTGCGCAATCTGGCAGAATAAAAAATGTCAGGCATAATGGCATGACGTGCAGTAAATAAGAAATGAGGAATTGGAATGGCAAGAGGTCAGCAGACGGAAAAGAAAAAAAAGCCAATTAAATATTTCGATTACAGTCTTTTGTTTCTGATCATTTTTCTTTTGTGTTTTGGATTGGTCATGTTGTACAGTACCAGTTCCTATGCAGGCTCCAATAAGTTTGGGGATGCTTCCTATTTTGTAAAAAGACAGTTGTTTGCAACAGGGCTCGGCATTGTAGGTATGTATATTGTATCGAAAATCCCATATCGGTTCTGGATGAAGGTGAGTTCCATGGCGTATCTGGCAGCTATCGTGCTTTGTACCGCCGTTATTTTTATTGGTACAGAGGCAAACGGTCAGGCGAGATGGTTAAAAATCGGGCCGTTATCTTTCCAGCCGTCAGAGTTTGCCAAGTTTGCGGTTATTATTTTTCTGGCAACGGTTATTTATAAGACACCACAGAAAATGGGTGAATTCATGAGCCTTGTCAAGATAATGGCAATTGTGCTTCCAATCGTTGCAGTGGTCGCCTACAATAACTTAAGTACAGCGATCATTATACTTGGAATTGCAGTCTGTATGTTGTTTGTTGCCAGTCCGAAGTATTCCCACTTTGTGTTGATGGCAGCGGCAGTCGGTGTGGTAGGTGTTGTTTTCATCAGTTTTGAGGCATACCGGATGGATCGTATCAAGATCTGGCTGAATCCGGAAGCCTACGAGAAGGGTTATCAGACCTTACAGGGACTGTATGCGATCGGTTCCGGCGGTTTATTTGGAAAAGGGCTTGGCGAGAGTATGCAGAAGCTGGGATTTATTCCTGAGGCGCAGAATGATATGATTTTCTCTGTTATCTGTGAGGAACTTGGACTTTTTGGCGCGGTGTGCGTGATCTTATTGTTTCTGCTGATGATCTGGAGATTTATGATCATTGCCAATAATGCGTCAGACCTTTATGGGGCGCTGGTCGTGGTTGGTATTATGGCGCATTTGTCCATCCAGGTTATTTTAAATATTGCGGTTGTGACCAATACGATCCCGAATACCGGTATTTCACTGCCGTTTATCAGTTATGGAGGTACTTCGGTTTTATTCCTGCTTGCAGAGATGGGGCTTGCGCTTTCCGTGGCAAAGGGAATTAAATTTGAGGTTAATTAAATATGATAAAAGAAGAGAGAAGAAGAAAAAAGCGCAGAAAGATAGGATTGTACATCCTGTTGATATTGATTCTGCTTATCGCAGCGGGCGTTTTCATTGTCATGAATGTTTTTACCGTGGAAAACGTTGTCGTGGAGGGAAATGAACTGTACAGCTCCACACAGATTGAAAACATGGTGCTGAATGATGAATATTCCTGGAATTCCCTGTATGTAGATCTGAAATACAGATTTGTGGATATCGGGGAAGTTCCGTTTGTAGATACGATGGAGGTTTCACTGGACAATCCCCATACCGTACATATTAAAGTTTACGAAAAAGGAATGCTCGGCTATCTTTATATTAATTCCATTGGTCAGAATGCTTATTTTGACAAAGATGGATTTGTAGTCGAGACATCTACGGAAGTGATTGACGGTGTGCCAAAGATCACAGGAATCTCCTGTGAGGAAGTGGTACTTTATGAGAAACTGCAATTAGAGAACAGTGATATTTTGCGGGATTTACTGAACCTGACACAGACTTTGAAAAAATATAATCTGCTCCCGGATGAGATCCAGTATGACAGTAACATGGAGCCGGTGCTTTACTATGGAACAATCCAGGTGAAAATTGGTTCTGAGGACAACCTGTCGCAGAAAGTTGTGAGGTTATCCATTATTTTGCCACAGCTTGACGGACTTAGCGGCACACTCCATTTAGAGACATGGACACCGGAGACGACCGACATTATCTGGGACAGGGCAGAAGAACAATCGGAAACAGAAGAGGAGACGACAGAAGAGCCTTCTGAGGAGCCGTCGGCAGATACACCAGCGGAAGAACAACCTGCACAGGATGTGCCGGCAGAGAATACACCGGCCGAAGAGCAGCAGCCAGCCGAAAATGCACCGGCGGAGGATATGCCGCCAGTGGAACAATAAAAACCGTAAAAAAACTTGATTTTTTTTGAAAAAGCGGTTGATTTGTTGTAGGAAAAATTATATTATAGTTTATAAGAGTTAAAAAACGCAAAATATAGTATGATTTCGAGAGTAGATAACTAAACAAAGTAGAAATGGGCTTGTCTGGTTATCATATTTGACATAAATATAGGGAGATATGAAGGAGGAACTACCTTGCTGGAAATTAGAACAACAGAAGCAGATGCCAGTGCAAAAATTATCGTGATCGGAGTTGGAGGAGCTGGTAATAATGCTGTAAATAGAATGATCGATGAAAATATTGGCGGTGTTGAGTTTATTGGTATCAACACAGATAAGCAGGCATTACAGTTATGTAAGGCACCGACATTGATCCAGATCGGTGAGAAGCTTACCAAAGGACTTGGTGCAGGAGCACAGCCTGAGGTTGGACAGAAAGCAGCGGAAGAGAGCGCAGAGGAGTTATCAGCTGCAGTGAAAGGTGCAGACATGGTTTTCGTTACCTGTGGTATGGGTGGTGGAACCGGTACAGGTGCCGCACCAGTCGTTGCCAAGATTGCAAAAGAGCAGGGAATCTTAACGGTAGGTGTTGTTACAAAACCTTTCAAATTTGAAGCAAAACAGCGTATGTTGAACGCAACCGGTGGTATTGAACGTTTAAAAGAGAGCGTAGATACACTGATTGTCATTCCAAATGATAAATTATTAGAGATCGTAGACAGGCGTACTACAATGCCGGATGCATTGAAGAAGGCAGATGAAGTATTACAGCAGGCAGTACAGGGAATCACAGACCTTATCAATTTACCTGCACTCATTAACCTTGACTTTGCGGATGTTTCCACCGTTATGAAGGACAAGGGACTTGCACATATCGGTATTGGTTCTGCCAAGGGAGACGACAAGGCGATCGAAGCTGTAAAACTTGCAGTTGCCAGCCCATTGCTTGAGACAACTATTAACGGTGCAACACACGTTATTATTAATATTTCCGGAGATATCTCCTTGATGGATGCAAATGATGCAGCAAGCTATGTACAGGATCTTGCAGGAGATGATGCCAATATTATCTTCGGTGCGAAGTTTGATGAGTCTATGACAGATGAGGCAACCATTACGGTTATTGCAACAGGACTTGAGACTGCCGGTGCAAACGCAGCAAGCAAAATTGTTCCTAAGATGCAGTATCAGAACATGGGAACTGTTCCAAGACCAACAGCACAGGCTGGTTATACAACTCCGGTACAGCCAAACCCGGCACCAACTTTCTCTGGTATTCAGAAACCACGCCAGCCAGAAAGCTCTGTACAGCAGATGGATATCAAGATTCCGGATTTCCTTAAGAATTCCAGAAGATAATTACATAAGAAGATGACAGGATCGTTACATGAAGATCATAAGGTTTTCATGTAACGGTCTTTTTTTGTCAGAAAAACTGGATGAACTTCTGAAAGTAGAGGGAGTGTTTTGACAAAAAAGATGGTTCTAAAAAAATATAATGTGACTATGGAGAAGGAAAAGGAGGGAGTGGTTCCAAATATATATTTTTTATGCAGATGTCTATCTGTTACAGAATCTGTGGATGGATTTTATTGCGCTTGCGGGCGCAAATTGTCTTTTGCGGCGCAGGGTAAAGGGAAGAAGACTGTGGTTTATTGCATTTCTGTCATCCATAGGAACTCTGATCATTACATTGACCGTTACGGAGCCTTTTTGCAGGGCGATTCTGATTCACTTCCTGCTCAATACAGGAATGGTTGTTCTGTGTTTTGGAAAAAGTTCGTGGCGTACGTTTTTAGAAAACTGGGCAGTCATTTATCTGATGGTCATTTTCCTTGGCGGGGTTATGGAATTATTGAGAAGCAGTGCAACAGGAATGACATTTTTCTGGATTCAGGCGGTCATTGCGGCACTGGTTCTGTCGGTTGTCACATGGTATCTGGGACGTAGAAAACAGTTTGGAAATCAGCTTTTCCCAGTGACATTGGTGCATCGGGGGCATGCGATGGAGATTATGGGGTACTGGGACAGTGGGAATCAGCTGCGTGATCCGTACGATCACAGGCCGGTGTGCATCTTAAGCCGACATATGGCTGCAAAGATCTTAAATCCGAAAAAGGACAGGGTACATTTTATCCCTTATTGTTCCCTGGGGCAGAAGGAGGGGCTTTTGCCGGTGACAGAGATCACATGCATAAAAATTCAGAATGGAAGGCACGAAGTCGAGATAAGACCGGCAGCGGTTGGAATTGCAAATGAAGGATTATTGGAAGGAAAAGAATATGATATGATTCTTCATGCATCTATGCTGGAGTGTCAGGACAGAGGAACAAAACATGATCATGAGACTTGTACTGCCAAGATATGAAAAGGTTCATTTTCTGTCCGGGATTTGCAGCCTTTTTTTGCGAAAGGAAGATGAGGTGCACTATATTGGAGGCGCAGAGATCCTGCCACCGCCGTTGGAGGGAGAGCGGGAAGCATACTGTATCCGGATGCTCGATGGTGTGCATGCAGAGCGGGCGAGAAAGGAGCTGATCGAACACAACCTGCGGCTGGTTGTATACATAGCAAAAAAATTTGATAATACAGGGGTCGGAGTGGAGGATCTTATCTCCATAGGAACGATCGGTCTCATCAAAGGGATCAATACCTTTAATCCGGACAAAAATATTAAATTGGCCACTTACGCATCGCGCTGCATTGAAAATGAGATTTTAATGTATCTGAGGAGAAACAGCAAGACAAAACTGGAGGTGTCCATCGATGAACCGTTAAATGTGGACTGGGATGGAAATGAACTGCTCTTATCGGATATTCTGGGGACGGATGAGGATGTCGTGGGGAAAGACATGGAAACGGATGTAGAGCGGAAACTGTTAAAGACTGCGATCGAAAAGCTGTCCGGAAGGGAACGGATGATCATCGAACTGAGGTTCGGACTGAATACTTCTGACGGGGAGGAGAAGACACAGAAAGAGGTGGCAGATATGCTTGGAATCTCCCAGTCCTATATCTCAAGACTTGAGAAAAAAATTATGGGAAGATTGAAAAAAGAAATTGTACGATTTGAATAACAGGAGTATAATTGTGTTATAAATTAAAGGAGAAGTCGAACTATTTGACAATGGGAACAGACAGTGGACAGATGAGACAACATGCAGCAGATGGCTGCATGGGGATCAGATGAAAACGGACTGGAATTTACAGACAGGGGGAAGGACAGATGCAGATAGAATTTTTGGGTGCAGCGCATGAGGTGACAGGAAGCTGTCATTATGTAACATTCGGGGATAAACATGTACTGGTGGATTGTGGTATGGAGCAGGGACCGGATCTGTATGTGAATCAGGAGATTCCGGTGAATGCAGCAGCGGTGGATTATGTGTTCGTGACACACGCACACATTGATCATTCCGGTCTGCTGCCGCTATTGTATAATCATGGATTCCGGGGACAGATTTTTGCGACAGAGGCAACAACGCAGCTCTGTAATATCATGTTAAAAGACAGCGCACATATCCAGATGTTTGAGGCAGAATGGAGAAACCGGAAAGCAAAACGGGCCGGAAAACCGGAAGTGGTACCAATGTACGATATGAATGACGCAATGGGGGTGCTGACACACTTTGTGCCGTGTGAATATAACAGCATTGTGGAGATCTGTGACGGATTAAAGGTACGGTTTGTGGACGCAGGACATCTGCTCGGCTCATCAAGCATTGAGATGTGGATCAGAGAGGATGATGAAGAAGTCAAAGTTGTATTTTCGGGGGATATCGGAAATGGTAATCGTCCACTGATCAAAGATCCACAGTATATCAAAGACGCGGATTATGTTGTAATGGAGTCCACGTACGGTGACAAAGAGCATGAGACACCGCCGGACTATGCAGTCGCACTTGCAGGGGTATTGAAGGATACCTTTACAAGAGGTGGAAATCTTGTGATCCCTGCATTTTCCGTAGGAAGAACGCAGGAGATGCTTTACTTTATCCGAAGGATCAAGACGGAACATCTGTTGCCGGAGTTTGAAAATTTCCCGGTGTTTGTCGATAGTCCGCTGGCAGTGGAGGCAACTACGATCTTTAATAATAACGTGGAGGACTGTTTC
>ERZ1673745.2048-NODE-2048-length-11572-cov-9.319094_pt1 | contig 11572 bp, 7 predicted proteins | sample MGYA00580206_ERZ1673745 | MGnify/ENA primary metagenome ERZ1673745 (study PRJEB41218, sample SAMN15661753) | gut metagenome | host: Homo sapiens | place: Canada: London | collected 2015-08-20/2019-03-30 | study: EMG produced TPA metagenomics assembly of... | reverse complement strand
CTCTGCGAGCGGGGCATCCGCACCTTTGAGAAGTACACCCGCAACACCCTCGACCTCTCCGCTGTGCCTATCATCCACGAAAAGACCCATCTGCCCATTATCGTGGACCCCAGCCACGCCACCGGCAAGGCCAATCTGGTCGAGCCGATGATGATTGCCGCTGTGGCCGCCGGTGCCGACGGTCTGGAGGTGGAAGTCCACTATGATCCCCGCCACGCATGGAGCGATGGCGCACAGTGCCTGACCCCGGATGCCTTTGCACAGGCCATGGCAAAGTGCCGTCAGGTCGCATGGGCCATTGGCCGGGATATGTAAGATGGATGTGGTGGTAAAACGCGCCCGCGCCGTGGCGGGCAGGATCGCCGCGCCTCCCAGCAAAAGCATGGCCCACCGGGCGGTGCTCTGCGCGGCGCTGGCAAAGGGAACCTCCCATCTCCATCATCTTGCTTTCAGCAAGGATATCTCCGCCACGCTGGGTGCGGCGGGCCGACTGTGCGCCCGTGTCACCACCGGTGAAAACGACGCGGTGGTGGAGGGGCTGGGCCGCTTTCTGCCGGTTGATGCCCCCGTGGACTGCTGTGAGAGCGGCAGCACCCTGCGCTTCCTCATCCCGCTGGCCAGCCTGACCGGGCAGGAAGTGACTTTTACGGGCCGTGGGCGGCTGATGGAGCGGCCCCAGTCGGTCTACAAAACGCTGTATCAGCAGCAGGGCCTGCGTTTTGAGCAGGGTGCGGACCGCCTGACCGTGGAAGGTGCCCTGACCCCGGGCGAATACGAGCTGGCGGGCAACGTGTCCAGCCAGTTCATCAGCGGGCTGCTGTTTGCCCTGCCCCTGCTGGGCGGCACCAGCACCCTGCACCTCATCCCGCCTGTGGAGAGCCGGAGCTACATCGATATGACCCGCGCGGTGCAGCACGCCTTTGGCGTGGAGAGCCGCTGGCTGGATGAAAACACGCTGGAAATTCCCGGCGGGCAGCACTATCTTCCCTGTGATTACACCGTGGAGGGCGATTACAGCCAGGCGGCTTTTCCTGCCGTGCTGGGCGCTGTGACCGGCGGGGTGGCCATCACCGGCCTGTCTGAGGAGACCTTGCAGGGCGATGCGGCCATTCTGGAGATCCTTCGGCGGTGCGGTGCAAGATTCACCCGCACCGGGCAGGGCGTGGTGTTTGAAAAGGCCCCGCTCCACGGAACGGACATCGACCTTGCCGACTGCCCCGACCTGGGCCCCGTGCTGATGGTGCTGGGCCTGCTGTGTGAGGGCACCACAGTCATCCGCAACGCCGAGCGTCTCCGCATCAAGGAGAGTGACCGCATCGAGGCCATGAAGACCGAACTGCGGGCCTGCGGCGGGCAGCTGGAGAGCGAGGGCGGCACCATTACCATCCATGGCTGTGCCGGCGCGCTCCATGCCCCGGAGCAGCCGCTTTCCGGCCACAACGACCACCGCGTGGTGATGAGCCTTGCGGTGCTGGCGCTGGCCGCCGGGCTGGCCCTGCCCATCAGCGGGGCCGAGGCTGTTGCCAAGAGCTGGCCGGATTTTCTGGAAGCCATCAAGCCTTTGGGCGCGGAGGTGGAACATGTTGGATAAATCAAAGCGTTATCTCATTGTGGGTCTGGGCCTGCTGGGCGGCAAGTACGCCTTGGAGCTGAGCGGGGCCGGGTTCCATGTGGATGGCATCAACCGCAGCGAGGGCCATCTGCAGTATGCCCTCGACCACGGCTATATCGCCAGCGGCAAGACCCACGATTTTGAAGATCTGGTGCGTCAGGCCGACCATATCATCTTTGGCTTGTACCCCACGGCCCTGCTCGAGTGGTTCCGGACCTACGGCCACCTGCTGAAGGAGGGCTGCATCTTTACCGATGTGTCGGGCGTAAAGACCGGTCTGGTGGAGCCCATTCAGGCCATGTGCAGGCCGGGCGTGGAGTTCATTGCCAGCCACCCCATGGCGGGCCGTGAGACCTCCAGCGTGGAGCACGCCGCCGAGGTGAATTTTGCCCCGGCCAACTTCATTGTGACCCCCACGGAAAAGAACACCCCGGAGGCCGTTCAGTGGGCCAGGGAGCTGGCCGAGGTGCTGGGCTTCAAGCATATCTGCACCCTGACCGTGCAGGAGCATGACAGGATGATCGGCTATGTCAGCCAGCTCTGCCATGCCATCGCCGTCAGCCTGATGTGCGCCAACGACAATACCTCGCTGTGCGAGTACACCGGCGATTCCTTCCGGGACCTGACCCGCATTGCACGCATCAACGATAAGATGTGGGCGGAGCTGTTCCTCTGGAACAAGGAAAACCTCATCTCCGAGATCGACCAGTTCAGCGGGGCGCTGAACGAGATGCGCAACGCCCTTGTGGCCGATGACCGGGAAAAGCTGGAGGAGATGTTCCGCCTGTCCACCCAGCGCCGCGCGGCGTTTGATAAGAAAGCGCCGTAACCTTTTCAGCACGCAGCACTGCTGTTTTTTTCTGGCTCCCCTGCTGGGGAGCTGGAAGCGAGACTGAGAGGTTTGGCACAACACGAAAAAATGAGGTGTACCGAATGCCCAAACAGGAAGGCCAGAAATCCAAGCTGCTGGCGCTATTGCGCATTTTTGAGCAGCAGACCGATGAAAACCACCTGCTGAACGTGCCGCAGCTGGTGGAGCTGCTGGAGGCGCAGGGCATCCGCTGCGAGCGCAAGAGCGTGTACAGCGATATTGAGGCACTGGGTGCGCTGGGCTATGATATCAAGCTGCGCCGGGGCCGGGGCGGCGGGTATTTCCTTGCCAGCCGCACCTTTGATCTGGCGGAGCTCAAGCTGCTGGTGGATGCCGTGCAGGCAAGCCGGGTGGTATCCGGCACCACGAGCAGGCGGCTGATCCACAAACTGGAAAAGCTCTGCTCCAACTACGAGGGCAGCCAGCTGCAGCGTCAGGTCTATGTGGAGGGCCGCCCCAAGACCGACAGCAAGAGCCTGCTGTACAGCATCGATGCCCTGCACGAGGCCATCAACAACGGTAAAATGGTGGAGTTCCTTTACAGAAAAGCCGACAGCCGCGAGAAAGAGAAAAGGATCGTCAGCCCGTGGCAGCTGGCCTGGGAGAACGGGTGCTACTACCTCATTGCCTTTGCCGACGAAAAGGGCATCCGCCATTACCGGGTGGACAAGATGAGCGGGGTCCGGGTGCTGGATGCGCCCCGGCGGGGTCAGGAGCAGTTTGCGGATCTTGACCTGCCTGCCTATCTGCGCAAGCACTTTGGAATGTACGGCGGGCCGGAGCATCGCGTTACCCTGCGGTGCACCGCGGATCTGGAAGGTGCCATGCGGGAGCGCTTTGGCGCAACGCCCGTGTTTTTACCCGAGGAGAATGGCTGCTTCCATTTTGATGTCCCCATCTGCGTCAGTGACCAGTTCTATGGCTGGGTCTGCGGCTTTGGCGGCAAGATAGAAGTGGTTGCCCCGCCCGAAGTGCGGCAGGGAATGCGGGAGATGACCGCCCGGCTGGCAGAACAGCATCAATAACAAAAAAGGACTGCGAAAGCAGTCCTTTTTGTGTGTTTACGGTTCCTTCAATTCCAGATCACTGGGCAGGATCAGATCCAGGGCGGCGGCGGGCTCGGCCACAAGGCGGCGGCTCTGGTGGAAGATGGCTTTTTCCAGTGTGTTGCGGGCAAGGCGGCCATTGCCGGCGGTGCGGGCATCGGCTGCCTGCCAGCGGGCATAATAGCCCAGCAGGGGTTCGGTGCAGGCTTCGGCCAGGGTGTAGCCCTTGTTTTTGGCAAGGACCTGGGTGATCTGCAGCAGCTCCACGGCGGTGTAGTCCGGGAATTCGATCCGGTTGGGAAAACGGCTGGCAAGGCCGCTGTTGGCGGTGAGGAAGGTCTCCATCTCCCTGGTGTAACCCGCCAGAATGACCACCAGCTCATCCCGGTGATCCTCCATCCCCTTCACCAGCGTGTCGATGGCTTCCAGCCCGAAGCTGTCCTGCTCACCGCGGTAAAGGCTGTATGCCTCGTCAATGAAGAGCACGCCACCCAGGGCGCTCTCGATGACGCTGTTGGTCAGGGGGGCGGTGTGGCCGGTGTAGCGGCCCACCAGATCGGCACGGGTCACCTCCACCAACTGGCCGCCCTTGAGGGCACCGATGGCTTTCAGATACCGTGCCACCAGCCGGGCAATGGTGGTCTTGCCGGTGCCGGGGTTGCCCGTGAAGATCATGTGCATCGAAAGGCTGGCCGTTTTGAGCCCGGCAGCGGCCCGGCGCTGCTGCACCTGCAGGTTGTCGGCCAGACCGAACACATATTCCTTGATCGGGGCAAGGCCCACCAGCTCGTTGATCTCGGCGCGGATGGCATCCAGCGCGCCGGTGTAGGCGGCAGGCAGCAGGTCGAACAGGGGTTGGTCTGCGCCGTCGTTCAGGCGGAACAGCACCCCTTCCGGCCCGGCGGTCAGGGTCACGGTGCCGGTAAGGGTTTCATCGGTCCGCAGGCAGTATTCGCTCAGGGCACGGAAGATGCGGTCACAGCATTCGGCCAGCCCGGCGGCACCCTTCTGTGCGGTGCACTGGGCCGCAACATAGTCCCGCACGTCGGCCCCGGCGGAAAGGGTCAGCCCCAGCCGGGTGCGGATCTTCTGGGCCAGCGCGTTGAGCTGCTGTGCGGCAAGGGCGGCCAGATCCTCCCGGGTGTAGGAGGCCGTCTCGCAGACATCCCCCAGTGCCGACACCAGCGCCGCACCGAATTTGTCAGCCAGTGCCTCCCGGCCCTTGTGGGAGTAGAAGATGAGGTATTTGCCGCAGGGGTCGATGCGGCTGACGGCTCCCGGGGCCAGCGCCGTGCCTGCATCCACAAGGATGCCCTCTTTGTTCACGAGATACCGGCTGGACAGGGGGGCGCTGCCCTTGACGGCCAGATCAGACAGGGTCTTCAGAAAGCCGGGATAGCAGCTCTCATAGTGCTCAAAGGCAAGGATCTCCCCGGGCGCGTGCAGGGCAGCGTAGAGGTCCTGCAGGAAGAGCTTTTCGGCTCCGGAATTGGGGTAAAGGGCCAGATCCAGCGTGGCGATCCTGTCGCTCTGCAAAAGGCCCCGGGCCGCCATGCAGCGGGCAGTTTCTTCCAGTGCAAAATGCCTGCCTGTGCCTGCCCCGCCTGTGAGCAGGATGACGTTGCGGGCGGCTGGGGCTTCGGTGCCCAGCACAAAGGGGCGGCGCATGGCCCGCACCACGCTGTCCACAAAAGCATCCTGCCCCAGCACCGTCTGCTTGACCTCGGCGGCAAGGCCTTCAAAGCTGCCCAGATGTTCCGGCTTCACGTCGGTGGTGCCTCTGGCCAGCAGGCCTTCGTCCTCCATGTCCCGCAGCATCTGGCGGCTGCTTTCCAGCGCGGCGGCGGTGGCATCGCTCTGGGTTTTGAGCTGGGCGTTCTGCTGCTTCAACAGCTCGTCCAGCCGTTTCTGCTGTTCCAGAAGCGCCGCGTTCAGGTCAGGCAGGGCGGCGCTGCCGCCTGTTTTGGGGGCAGAAGCGCCGGGGGCGGCCTTGAATCTGCCCCCCGGGCCGAACACGCCGTTCATCAGACTTTCCCAATCATCGGTGTATGCCATAAAACTTCCCTCCGTGCAGTGCTTTTTCTTTCAGTATAGTGGAGTCTGGTACGTTTTGCAAGGAAAGGGTTGAAATAAAGGACAAAGTTCGTTACACTATTGTCAAATGAAAGGATGAATTGCCATGGAGCCAAGAACACCTGCTGAATGGAAGACGCTGTTTGAGAGCGAAGCCTTTGCCCGCCAGACGGAATACTACGGCCCGCTGGGGGTGGAGTATACCCCCGCCGGGACACACCTGCGCCTGTGGGCTCCCACGGCAAAACAGGCAGCAGTGAACCTGTACCGCCGGGGCACCGGCGGGGCCTGTGTGGGCACCCTGCCCCTGCAGCAGCAGGACAAGGGTGTGTGGAGCATCTATCTGCCTGGCGACCAGCACGGAAAATACTACGATTTCACCCTTACCACCCCGTTTGGCACCTGCAATGCAGCGGACCCCTACGCCCGCGCGGCAGGGGTGAACGGGGTGCGCAGCATGATCTTTGACCCGGCCCGGGTGGACCCGCAGGGCTGGGAGCGGGATGTGCGGCCGGTGGTCCCACCGGCCCGCCGCAGCGTTTGGGAGGTCAGCGTCCGGGATTTCTCGCAGGACCCGGCCAGCGGCGTGCACACAGCCTGGCGGGGCAAATTTCTGGCCTTTACCCAGCAGGGCACGACCCTGAGCAGCGACGGCATCCACCCCACCTGCCTGAATTACCTCAAGCGGCTGGGGGTGAGCTATGTCCAGCTCATGCCAATCTTCGATTTTGGCAGCGTGGATGAGAGCCGCCCCCTGACCCGGCAGTATAACTGGGGCTACGACCCCACCAACTTCAATGTGCCCGAGGGCAGCTACTCCACCGACCCCACCCGGGGGGAGGTGCGGGTGCGGGAGTGCAAGCAGATGATCGCGGCCCTCCATGCGGCGGGCATCGGCGTTGTAATGGATGTGGTGTATAACCACATGTATCGTTCCGATAATGTGCTGAACCGGGTGGTGCCCCTCTACTACTTCCGCCAGAACGACGACGGTTCCCTCTCCAACGGCAGCGGCTGCGGCAACGAGTTTGCCTCCGAGCGGCCCATGGCCCGGCGCTATCTCATTGATTCGGTGCTCTACTGGGCACGGGAATATCACATCGACGGCTTCCGGTTTGACCTGATGGGCCTGTATGACGTGGAGACCATGAACCTCCTCCGGGCTGAACTGGACAAGCTGCCCGGCGGGCGGGATATTCTGATGTACGGTGAGCCGTGGCAGGGCGGCTGCAGCGCCCTGCACCGGTACGAGGCCAACAAGAACAACCTGAATATGCTGAACGAGCGCATCGGCATCTTTTGCGACAACACCCGGGATGCCATCAAGGGCGGCTGCTTCGATGCCCGGGAGCCGGGCTATGTGGAGGGCAAGCCCGGGAGTTTCTGGGATATCGGTGCTTCGGTGGCGGCGTGGTGCCGCAGTGAAAAGCTGCCGCCTCACGCCCCGGGGCAGATCATCAGCTATGTTTCAGCCCACGACAACTTCACCCTGTGGGATAAGCTCCTGATGGTGCGCTACGCCCGCCCGGAGTTTGCCGCTGTGGATAAGACCGCCCTGGCCCAGAACCGGCTGGCGGCGGGCATTTACCTGACCAGCATGGGCCTGCCTTTCTGGCAGGCGGGCGAGGAGTTTGCCCGCACCAAAAAGGGGCAGGGCAACAGCTACCACTCCAGCCCGGCCCTCAACCGGCTGGACTGGCACCGGGCCGAACAGTTCCACAGCCTTGTGGATTACTACCGCGGGCTCATTGGCCTGCGGGCGGCGTTCCCCCGGCTGGGCGCGCTGGACAAGGCCAGCCCTGCCGCCATCGAGTTCTTCCCGCTGGAACAGCCTCTTGTGGGCTGGCGGCTCCCCGCCCAGTGGGGTGACGGCGCGGCATGGAGCGCCTTGTGCGTCTACTATAACCCCACCGAGACGGCGCAGGTCGTCACCCTGCCCGGCGGCAGCTGGAAGCTGCTGAGTGACGGCATCTCCTCCAGCCTGTGGCGGGGCGGCAGCCGCATCTGCACCGGCCAGACCGTCCTCCTGCCCCTGAGCGCCACCGTGTTCGGGCAGGTATAAAAATACGGTCTGCCGTTGCTTGACAAACCGTTAAAAATTGACTATACTACAAATAGAAAAGGCGCTGGCCCGCAAACGACTAGCTCCTTACCTAGTGATCAAGAAAAATGACCGTTCAAGTTGGGGAACTGTGAGGCGGTCATTTTTTCTTGCGTTTTTTATCGCTTGTGGCGATTTTCCATGTAATCTGAAACGTTACGAAGATGGTTCCGCCGATCAGCGTCAGCAACACTGCAACATCCGAAAAACTCATGGCTCTCACCCCCTTTCTGCCCGTAAGCGTCCGGGGAGTGGCAACTTCTCAAGAAAAATGCCTTACCCGGCGTTTGGGCCGGTAAGGAGCAGCCGCCTGCGTTGTGGACACAGCGCCTTTGCTGTCATCTCTGACAGCGAGTTTAGTATACCATAACTTTCGACAACCTGCAATCAAAAATCCCCTGACCAGTTCACGCCGGTCAGGGGATTTTTGATTTATGGATCAGGAAAAAGATTGGGGAGAATCAGGAGTTTTTCTGTGCCTGCTGGGTCTGGGCGTTCTTTTCGCCCAGGGTCAGGCTGACGGTCTGCATCTGGCCTTCCCGGGCCACGGTGATGGAAAGGGTATCACCGGCGGCATGCTGCTGGATCAGGGTGCCAAGGTCGTCCTTCTGGGCAATCTCGGTGCCGTCGATGCTCACGATGCGGTCACCGGTCTTCAGACCGGCCTTGTCGGCGGGGCCGCCCTGCGCAACATCCACAACGTAAACGCCGTAGGCATTGACGTTGAGCTGTGCGGCGGTCTGGGCATCGGTCACAGCCAGATAGGTGATGCCCATGTAGGGGCGGCCGGAGACGTAGCCATTCTCCAGCAGATCTTGTGCCACCTTGATGGCATCGTTGATGGGGATGGCGAAGCCCAGACCCTCCGCATCGCTGGAGGAGGACTTTGCGTTGACCAGACCGATGAGCTCACCGTTCATGTTGAACAGGCCGCCGCCGGAGTTGCCGGGGCTGACAGAGGCATCCATCTGGATCAGGGACATGGTGTTGGTGGAGCTGGTGCCCTGGATGGTCACGCTGCGGTTCAGGGCGCTGACGATGCCGCTGGTCACGGTGCCGCCCAGCTCACCCAGCGGGTTGCCCACGGCCAGCACGCTCTCGCCCACGGCAAGGCTGTCGCTGTTGCCAACGGTGGCGGGGGTCAGGTCAGTGGCATCGATCTTGAGGACAGCCACGTCGCTGGTGTCATCCTCGCCCACCACGGTGGCGGGGTAATCGGTATCGCCGATGGTTACGGTGATGTTAGATGCGCCGGATACAACGTGTGCACAGGTCAGAATATAGCCGTCGGAGCTAATCACGACACCGCTGCCTGCGCCGCTCTCCACCTGGTTCTGGCCGTACCAGGACCACTGGGAGTAGACCACCTGCTCGGTGGTGATGACCACAACGCTGGGGCTGACCATCTCAGAGACCTGAGCGGTGGTCATGCCGGAAGCGGTGTTCACCGCGGAGGCAGAGCCGGAATCACTGCTGGACGTGGAGGAAGGTGCCACCTGCTGGATGACCACCTTGCCGCCTGTGTTGCCCACCTGGGCTCCCACAAAGCCGCCGACAAAGCCCATGGCTGCGGCCAGCACCAGAGCAACTGCACTGCGGGCGATATTGCCGTTTTTCCGGCGGCGCTTTTTGGGAGGCTGCTTGGGGCTTCCCTGTGCGGCCTGATACCGGGGGCCTTCCGGAGGCGGCACCGCGCCGCCATCGCTGCCGCTGTTCGGGTCGGCCTGGGGGGCAGCCTGTGCGGCCTCGCCGTAGGTGCCTGCCGTGTTGGCGGTGTTCATGCCGGAGGAGCCGACGTTGGGGTAGCCGGTCTCGCCGGTCTGGCTATGTTCAGAGGAATAATCGTATTCCCACTTGTTCTCGTTATCCATACTGGTTACTTCCTTTCTCAAAGGGAATGGTTCGGAGGGGGCGCTTCTGCCGCACCTCCTTGGAACAGTTTCTATTGTATCCGGTAATTGTGAAAAGGAATCGCTGACCGGGTGAAGAATATGTGAAATAAGGTCGTAGCGGGAAGCCTTGACAGCGGCGCGGGGGCTTGGTATTTTAAGGGTGCAGCGTTGCGAAACCTCTCCGTCATCTTCGCTTTGCTCGATGCCACCTCTCCTAGTAGGAGAGGCCTTGGCATACCGTCGCGTTTTCGTGGGTCGGCGCTTCGCTCCTGTTTGCCCTGCGGCAGGTATTGGTTTTGGAGCGTCAGCGATTATTGCGAAAAAACGAATCTTCTGCCAAGGGCTCCCCTACTAGGGGAGCTGTCGCGGCAGCGCCCGCGACTGAGAGGTTAGCCCAGCAGGGCAAGCTCGCGAAAGGAGCAAATTATGAAACTGGAAAAGATTCCGGGCGGTTATGCCCTGTATAAAGAGAAAACCATCATTGGCACCTGCCAGGCCCGGCCCACGGAGCAGGGCGCGGACATCACTGCCCTGACCATTGTGCCGGAATGGCGGCGCAAGGGCTACGGCTCCTACCTGTTAAAAGAGGTATTGCGCAGCCTGGGCGGCTATGACAAAGAGAGCGCCACGGTGTTCACGGCTCCTTTGCCTGCCGATGCGGGGGAGCTGGCCTTCTGGGCAAAGTTCGGCTTTGCGGCAGAGGGCAGCGGGCTGTGCCGCCGCCGCACCCCCGACCTGACGGCCGTGAAGCTTGTGCAGGACTTCCTCGCCGCGCGGCTGGCTGACCCCAGGCTCTGCATCGATGCCACCTGCGGCAACGGGGGCGACACGGCCTTTCTCTGCCGCCTTGTGGGCAAAGAGGGCCGGGTGCTGGGCTTTGACATCCAGCCTGAAGCCATTGCCTCCACCCGGCAGAATCTTGCACGGAAGGGCCTTGCGGCAGAGCTTCACTGCGACAGCCACGCCAACCTCTTACAATATGTACAGCCCGGCACCATCGATGCCGTGATGTTCAACTTCGGCTGGCTGCCCGGTGCCGACCACGGGGTGTTCTCCCACGCCCAAAGCAGCATCCCGGCGCTGGAAGCTGCCCTCGAGGCCCTGCGGCCCGGCGGGGTGCTCAGCGCCATCCTGTACAGCGGCAAGGTCATCGGCTCCGACGAAAAGACCGAGATCCTCCAGTGGATGCGCTCCCGGCCCCTGAAACAGTGCACCGCCCTTGTCTGCGGCTTTGCCAATTGGGCCGATACCGCCCCCTTGCCCTGCTTCCTCCTGAAAAAATAACAAAAACTCTTGCATCTAGGTGGAATTGCTGGTAAAATATAAGTTGTGTGTAATTTTGGAATCCTTGCCCTCTCAGCCAAAGCCTGTCGGCTTTGCCAGCTCCCCCGAAGGGGGAGCCAACGCATCTGGAAGGAGAAGTGCTGCAGATCTGCAGGGCCTGTACCTGGAGCAGCAACCGGCTCTCCCTTTGGGAGAGCTGGCTGCGAAGCAGACTGAGAGGGCAAGCCAGTTTACGGAGAATCACCAATGTAACGTGAGATTGACCGAATAAAGAGCCATTCTGATTCAGGAGAAATCAATATATGACAAATCGTGAAGAGATCGAGCGCCGCCGGACGTTTGCAATCATCAGCCACCCCGATGCCGGCAAAACGACCCTGACCGAAAAGCTGCTGCTGTACGGTGGAGCCATCAATCAGGCCGGTTCCGTCAAGGGCAAGCAGAGCGCCAAGCACGCTGTGTCCGACTGGATGGATATCGAGAAGCAGCGCGGTATTTCTGTCACTTCCTCTGTCCTGCAGTTCAACTATGCAGGCAAGTGCGTGAACATTCTGGATACCCCGGGCCATCAGGACTTCTCGGAGGATACCTACCGTACCCTGATGGCAGCGGACTCCGCTGTCATGGTCATCGATGCTGCAAAGGGCGTTGAGGCCCAGACCATCAAGCTGTTCAAGGTCTGCACCCTGCGCC
>ERZ1673745.2026-NODE-2026-length-11661-cov-7.646562_pt1 | contig 11661 bp, 8 predicted proteins | sample MGYA00580206_ERZ1673745 | MGnify/ENA primary metagenome ERZ1673745 (study PRJEB41218, sample SAMN15661753) | gut metagenome | host: Homo sapiens | place: Canada: London | collected 2015-08-20/2019-03-30 | study: EMG produced TPA metagenomics assembly of... | reverse complement strand
GACGTGCTGGTGGTGGATAAGATCGGCAAGAACATCTCCGGCGACGGCATGGACCCCAACGTCTCCGGCCGCTTTGTCCAGCCCAAGTACTGCTCCGGCGGCATTCAGGCGGAGAAGTGCGTCATCCTGGACCTGACCGACGAGACCCACGGCAATGCACAGGGCATCGGCCTGGCGGAGGTCACCACCCGCCGTCTGTTCAACAAGATGAAGCTGGAGATGACCTATCCCACCGGCGTGACCAACACCTTCCTGCATCTGATGAAGATCCCCATGATCATGGATAACGACCGGGAGGCCTTGCAGCTGGCCCTGATGTGCTGCCCCGAGGCGGAGGACCACGACCACATGAAGATGATCCGCATCCCCAACACCGCCCATATCGGTGTCATCGAGATTTCTGAGGGTATGCTGCCTTTGGTGGAGAACAACCCCAACTTTGAGGTTCTCACGGAGCCCTATGACCTGCCCTTTGACGAAAACGGCAACCTGTTCTGAAAAATCCGAGCTGCCGGAGGCCTGCCGTGAACAGGCGGACCGCCGGAAAGCTCTGGTTTTAAATAGTAGTGCAAGAAACGCAAAAAAAGAAAGGAACTGACTCTATGGTATCTCCCGCAATGCTGATCGTAGCACTGGTGATCGCAATCGCAATCATCCTGTTCTGCATCATTGTCCTCAAACTCAACGCTTCCATCGGCATGGTTCTGGCCAGCCTGTTCATGGGTGTGGCCGGCGGACTCGACCTGATGACCACAATGGACACCATCTCCTCCGGCTTCGGCAGCATGATGACCAGCATCGGCCTGCCTGTCGGCTTCGGCACCATTCTGGGCCAGCTGATGAGCGACAGCGGTGCTGCTGACATCATCGCTGACAAGTTGGTTTCCGCGTTCCCTGAAAAGCGCTCCATCTGGGGCCTGAGCCTGGCCGGCTTCGTGCTGTCCATCCCTGTGTTCTTTGATGTTACCTTCATCATTCTGATTCCCATCGGCATTACCATTGCCGCCAAGATCGACATGAAGATGTGCTATGTCACCGGCTGCCTGACCATCGGCGCCACCACCGCTCACTGCGTGGTGCCTCCCACGCCCAACCCCCTGGCTGCCGCCGATATCTTTGGCTTTGATCTGGGCATCATGATGATCGTCGGTCTGGTTGTCGGTTTTATCACCGTTCTGGTGTCCGACTTCATCTATGTCAAGATCCACAACCGCGGCATTTGGAATGAGGAAAAGGACGTGAACCACAGCTCCAACGTTGTCAATGAGCTGGTGGCTGCCCGCGCTGCCCAGAATGACGCTAAGGCCCGCCCCTCCTTCGGCATGGCGCTGCTGCCTGTTGTGATCCCCGTGGTGTGCATCCTGTTCGGCACTCTGGGCACCGCTGTGTTTGACGAGGAGCCTCTGATCTGCAGCTTCCTGGGCAACAAGCTGGTTGCCATGACCCTGGGTACTCTGGGCGCTTACCTGGTGAGCCTGCCCTACATTGGCCGTGAGAATCTGGAGAAGTCTGCCGGTGAGGCACTGAAGAGTGCCGGCGTGGTGCTGCTGATCACCGGTGCAGGCGGCTCTTTCTCCTCTGTCATCACCGCTACCGGCATTGGCAATGCCATCGTGAGCTTGCTGGGCACCGATACCACCTCCGTCATCCCTGCCATGTTCCTGGCCTACTTCATTGGCATGATCTTCCGTGTGGCGCAGGGCTCCGGCACCGTGGCCGGCATGACCTCTATGGGTATCATGGCAACCATCGCTCCCGCCATCGGCTGCCATCCCGTGTGGATCGCTCTGGCCTGCCTGTCCGGCGGCAACTCCATCGGCCATGTCAATGACTCCGGCTTCTGGGTGGCCACCAATATGTCCGGCCTGACCGTGACCGGCGGTCTGAAGACCTACACCCTGGGCTCCTTTATCTCCTCTGTGTGCATTTTCGTGCTGGCTCTGATCGGCGCCCTGGTGATCCCCCTGTAAGCATACCCGGCCCCATAATATGAAGGAGGAATTATACATGCAAAATGCAATGATTATTGACCCCAAAGACAATGTGGCCGTTGCCATTGAGCCGATTGCCGCAGGGGATACCGTTACCTATCTCAAAGAGGGAAAGACTGTATCTCTGAAAGCCACGGAAGATATTACCATTTATCATAAGCTGGCTACCCGGACCATCGAAAAGGGTGAGCCTGTGGTGAAGTATGGCGAACACATCGGTGTGGCCACGGAACAGATCCCCGAGGGCGCTCATGTTCATGTTCACAATGTTGAGAGCATGAAAGAAGATCGCCGCGGGATGGAGTAAGGGAGGATACAGAATATGACTTTTTACGGATATCGCCGTCCTGACGGACGGGTTGGCGTGCGTAACCGAGTACTGATCCTGCCCGCCAGCGTTTGCGCCACAGACACGGCCCGCATCATTGCACAGCAGGTCGAGGGCGCTATCAGCTTCAATAACCAGCAGGGTTGCTCTCAGGTGGCCCCTGACCAGCAGTTCACTATGGATGTAATGGCCGGCTATGCCGCCAACCCCAATATCTACGGTACTGTGGTGGTGTCTCTGGGCTGCGAAAACTGCCAGATGGACCTGGTGGTCAAGGCCATTGAGGAGCGCACCAACAAACCCCTCAAGCAGGTCATCATTCAGGAAGTGGGCGGAACCCTCAAGGCTGTTGAGATCGCCGTTCGTTATGCCAAGGAGATGGTGGCTGAAGCCTCCATGCTCCAGAAGGAGGAGTTCCCCCTGTCCGAACTGATTGTCGGCACGGAATGCGGCGGCTCCGATCCTACCAGCGGCCTTGCTGCCAACCCCGCCATCGGCGCTATGAGCGATCTGGTGGTGCAGGCAGGCGGTACCAGCATTCTCTCCGAGACCTCCGAGTTCATTGGCGCTGAGCACATTCTGGCCCGCCGTGCTATCAACAAGGAAGTCCACGATCGCATCTATGAGATCACCAGCCGCTTTGAGGCGCACTTCCACGCTGTCGGCGAAGATGTCCGCCAGGGCAACCCCTCTCCGGGCAACAAGGCCGGCGGCATCACCACGCTGGAGGAGAAGTCTCTGGGCTGCATCCACAAGGGCGGTCACAGCCCCATCAATGCTGTATATGATTACGCCAAACAGGTCGAGAGCAAGCAGGGCCTGGTCATCATGGACACGCCGGGCAATGACCCCGCCTCCGTGGCGGCCATGGTGGCCGGCGGTGCACAGGTCATTGTGTTCTCCAGCGGCCGGGGTTCACCGGTGGGCCATCCCATTGCTCCTGTGGTGAAGGTCACGGGCAATAAGATCACTTTTGCCAATATGGAGGATAACATCGACTTCTGCGCAGCTCCTCTAATCTACGGGGAGAAGACGGTGGAGCAGCTGGGTACTGATCTGCTGAATATGGTGGTAGAGACCGCCTGCGGCAAGCAGACCAAGGCGGAAGCACTGGGCTTTGTTGAGACCGCTATTGCCCGTATCTGCAACTACGTCTGATTTGTTTTATAAAGTACATCTATAAGGTACATCGTCGGCTCTGACGCGGCTTTATGCCGCGTCAGAGCTTTTTACGTAAAGAGAGAATTGGACAGACTATCTCAACAATCAAGAGCGGAAAGAAAGCGGCCGCAAACAGGCGGCATATCATCAGGACTTCTTCCTTGTATAAGCTGTGTAAAATTTGTGAACTTTTTTCGCTTTAACAGGGTTACATAACGATGTGGAAAAAACTGTGGAAAATGTGAAGAACCCTTTGGAACCGGGGAAAATCCGGGGTGACGGGCTGTTATATAAAAAGTTACGTAACAACCTTTCTGGGTGAAACGGCACTCTTTCTGACAAAAAAACGGGGAACAGCGGAGGACGCTTGCAGTCAGGACGGGGATATGCTATAATCAACTCAGTATGAAAATGGCAGAATGTTCCCTGATAAACGGGGAAATGCCCTCTTGGAGGAACTATGGCGACTAAAAAACAGGATTATGGCAATGACAGCATCTCGTCTCTGAAAGGTGCGGACCGGGTCCGGAAACGGCCCGGTGTCATTTTTGGCTCCGACGGTCTGGACGGCTGCGAACACGCGGTTTTTGAGATTCTCTCCAACTCCATCGACGAGGCCCGGGAGGGCCACGGCCGGGTCATCACCGTGACGCGGTACAATGACCGCTCTATTCAGGTGGAGGATATGGGCCGCGGCTGCCCTGTGGACTGGAACGAAAAGGAACAGCGCTACAACTGGGAGCTGGTGTACTGCGAGCTGTACGCCGGCGGCAAATATGATAACCTCACCGGCGACAACTATGAATACTCTCTGGGCCTCAACGGTCTGGGTGCCTGTGCCACCCAGTACGCCTCCCGCTACATGGACGTCACCGTCTGGCGGGACGGCTTTGAGTACAAGCTCCACTTTGAGCGGGGCGAGATCGTGGGCGAACTGGAAAAGACGCCCCTGCCCAAGTCTCAGGTAAGAAAGACCGGCACCCGCACCCGCTGGCTGCCGGATCTGGATGTGTTTACCGACATTGCCATCCCGGCGGAATATTTCACGGATGTACTGCGCCGTCAGGCGGTGGTGAACGAAGGGATCACCTTCAAGTTCCGGGATCAGCAGGAGGACGGCTCTCTGCCTGAGGAGGATTTCGTTTACGAGCACGGCATTCAGGACTATGTGGCGGAGCTGGCCGGGGAGGGCGCTCTGACCACTCCGGTGTTCTGGCAGGCGGAAAAGCGGGGCCGGGACCGGGCGGATAAGCCGGAGTACAAGGTGAAGCTCTCTGCCGCCTGCTGCTTTTCCAACAAGGTGCAGGTCATCGAGCACTACCACAACTCCTCCTGGCTGGAGCATGGCGGCGCGCCGGAAAAGGCAACAAAAAACGCTTTTGTCTCCGCAGTAGATAAGTACCTGCGGGAGCAGAACAAGTATCAGAAAAACGAAAGCAAGATCACATGGCAGGATATTGAGGACTGCCTGATCTTCGTCTCCAACAACTTCTCTACCCAGACCAGCTACGAGAACCAGACGAAAAAATCCATCACCAACAAGTTCGTGCAGGAGGCCATGACGGAGTTCCTGCGGACGAATCTGGAGATTTACTTCATCGAGAACCACTTCGACGCGGAGAAGATCGCCGAGCAGGTGCTGGTGAACAAGCGCAGCCGGGAAAGCGCGGAGAAGCAGCGGCTGAATATCAAGAAAAAGCTCTCCGGCAATATCGACATCTCCAACCGGGTCCAGAAATTCGTGGACTGCCGTTCCAAGGATGTGGAAAAGCGGGAAATTTATATCGTGGAGGGCGACTCCGCATTGGGCAGCGTCAAGTTGAGCCGGGACGCGGAGTATCAGGGCATCATGCCCGTCCGGGGCAAGATTTTGAACTGCCTGAAGGCGGACTACGCCCGGATTTTCAAAAGCGAGATCATCACCGATCTGATCCGGGTGCTGGGCTGCGGCGTGGAGATCCAGAACAAGCACGTGAAGGATCTGGCGGCCTTCGATCTGAACAACCTCCGGTGGAACAAGGTGGTCATCTGCACCGATGGCGACGTGGACGGCTTCCAGATCCGGACGCTGATTTTGACCATGCTCTACCGCCTGACCCCTACCCTGATCCAACAGGGCTATGTGTATATCGCGGAAACGCCGCTTTTCGAGATCAACTGCGGGGATAAGACGTGGTTCGCCTATTCCGACAAGGAGAAGGCGGATATTGTCAAAGCTCTGGAGGGGAAGAAGTACAAGATCGACCGCTCCAAGGGCCTTGGTGAGAACGACCCCGACATGATGTGGCTCACCACCATGAACCCGGAGACCCGGCGGCTCATCCGGGTCATGCCGGAGGATGTGGAGCGGACGGCGGAAGTGTTTGACCTTCTGCTGGGGGATAACCTCCAGGGCCGGAAGGACCATATCGCGGAAAACGGAGCAAGATTTTTGGATCTGGCGGATATTTCATAAATGTGCCGCTATGCGGCACCAGATTGCGGCCCCCACTTTTCTTTTGTCTTGTCAAAAGAAAAGTCGCCGCCGCAGCGGTGGAAAAGAAAAGCGCTATCAACCAAACTTGCACACCGTGCAAGTTTGGGAAAACGGGTTCTGTGAGAACTGCTGTGCAAATGAAGCAGTGCGTACTAAATCACGGGCGGGGTACACATCTTGCTTAACTCTGTGCGCCGTGACGATCAAACATTAAATCCCGGGGCATAGGCAGGACACCCCCTGCTCCTCTTTCCGCTGCCGCTGATACTCATTTGCGGAATCAGCCAGCGCGTAGCGGAGCGGAACGCGCGGGAGCAGAAATACGCCGATTCGGTTTTGCAGCCTGATGTGCGGTGTGCCTACAGGTGCGGGGACGCAATGCCGGACGGAACAGGTTTAGCACAGCCGGTAGGAGACTTCCGGATTTGGTCGGAAGTCCGTGACAGCCAGCCCCCGTTTCGGGTGATTTGACACAGAAGTGTCAAATCATCCCTGACATTTTTTCTTTTCCACCGCGCACGGCGCATTTTCTTTTTGATGTTTCAAAAAGAAAATGGGGGGTGCATTCCCCACGGCAAAGCCGTGCCTTCCTGTGCCGCAAAGCGGCACCTCGTTGCATCCCTGCGGCGGTTCGCCACGCTCTTTTGTGAAGCAAGGAACATACAGGGGACATCTGCACGGCAAAGCCGTGTTACCCAGCAATTTATCTGGCAAAAACACCACGTTTTGTGGACGAAATATAAGGAACGTTTACTATGCCGAAAAAGAAGCAGCCGGAAGGATCCCGGCATCCAGTCAACAACCCCAACGTCATGGGCCTCCGGGCGGCGGTGGTGGAGCAGCCCATCACCGACACGCTGGAGACCAACTATATGCCCTACGCCATGAGCGTCATCGTCTCCCGCGCCATCCCGGAGATTGACGGCTTCAAGCCCTCTCACCGCAAGCTGCTCTACACCATGTATAAAATGGGCCTGCTGACGGGAGCGCGGACGAAGTCCGCCAACATCGTGGGCCAGACTATGCGTCTGAACCCCCACGGCGACGCCGCCATCTACGATACGATGGTGCGTCTCTCCAAGGGCTACGGCGCTTTGCTGACGCCATTTGTGGACTCCAAGGGCAACTTCGGTAAGTCCTATTCCCGGGATATGTCCTGGGCTGCCCCCCGGTATACGGAGGCAAAGCTCTCCGCCATCTGCGGCGAGATCTTCAAGGACATCGACAGTGACACCGTGGACTTCGTGGATAACTATGACAACACCATGAAGGAGCCGGCGCTGCTGCCCACTACCTTCCCCAATATTCTGGTATCCGCCAACAGCGGCATCGCCGTGGGCATGGCCTCCCAGTTCTGCGGCTTTAACCTGAAAGAGGTCTGCGATACTACGGTGGCCTATCTGAAAAACCCGGACTGCGACCTGACGGAGACGCTGCTGGCCCCGGATTTTCCCACCGGCGGCGAGCTGATCTTTGACACCGATGCCATTCGGGATATTTACAATACGGGCCGGGGCAGCGTCCGGGTGCGGGCCAAGTACCGCTATGTGAAGGACCAGAACCTGCTGGAAATTTACGAGATCCCCTACTCCACCACAGTGGAGGCCATTCTGGACAAGGTGGCGGAGCTGATCAAGGCGGGCAAGGCGAAAGAAATCTCGGATATGCGGGATGAGACCGACCTCTCCGGCCTGAAGCTGGCCATCGACCTGAAGCGGGGCGTGGACCCGGACAAGCTGATGGCCAAACTCTACAAGCTGACGCCGCTGGAGGACGCCTTTGCCTGCAACTTCAACGTGCTGATCGCCGGCAGCCCCAAGGTGCTGGGTATCCGGCAGATTCTGGAGGAATGGACGGCGTGGCGTACCGACAGCGTGAAGCGGCGGATCTTCTTCGTGCTGGGCAAGAAGAAGGAAAAGCTGCACCTGCTGAAGGGCCTCAAGCGCATCCTGCTGGATATTGACAAGGCCATCCGCATTATCCGGGAGACGGAGGAGGAAGCCGAGGTCATCCCCAATCTGATGATCGGCTTCGGCATCGACCAGATTCAGGCGGAATATGTGGCGGAGATCAAGCTGCGGAACATCAACAAGGAATACATCCTCAAGCGCACCCGGGAAACCGACGCACTGCGGGATGAGATCGACGATCTGGAGGACCTGCTGAACAGCCCCAAGCGGGTGAAGAAGGTCATTGTGGAGGAGCTGAACGCCGCCGCTAAGAAATACGGTGAGCCCCGCCGCACCTCCATCGTCTACCCCCACGAGATCACCAGCTACACCCCGGAGGAGGAACAGAAGGAGGAATATCCCGTCACTGTGTTCCTGTCCCGGGAGGGGTATTTCAAGAAGATCACTCCTGCCTCTCTGCGGATGAACAGCGAGCAGAAGTTCAAGGAGGGAGATGTTCTCCGCCAGAGCTTTGAGACGACTTCCAACGCTGAGGCCATGTTCTTCACCGACCACTGCCAGGTCTACAAGACCCGGCTGGGCGAGTTTGATGACGCCAAGGCCAGCGTGCTGGGTGACTACCTGCCCACCAAGCTGAAAATGGATGCGGGAGAAAATGTGATCTTCATGGTGCTGCCGGGGGCGGACTACGCCGGAAGCCTGCTGTTCTTCTATGAGAACGGCAAGGTGGCCCGGATCGAGATGAAGGCGTATCAGACTGCCTCCAACCGTCGGAAGCTCACCGGCGCCTATTCCGACAAGTCGCCCCTGGCCTGCATCCGCCGTCTGGATGAGGACTGTGAGCTGGCTGTGTATTCCAACGAGCCCCGCTGTCTGATCTTTCACACGGCGCTGTTGGCCCCCAAGACCACCCGTTCCGCTCAGGGCGTGGCGGTGATGACGTTGAAGCCCAAGTATCATCTGGAAACGGTGCTGTTGTCTGAGGAGACCTCCATTACCAACCGGACCCGCTACCGGGTGCGGGCCATTCCCGCCGCCGGCGCTTTGGTCAAAGAAGAGGATTCCGAGGACCAGCAGATCAGCCTGCTGTGAGGCATTCCTTCTTCATGTGGCGGCTATCCACCGTCGTGCCATCCGATTTCGGACAAAACTGTCCAAAATTGGGGCATTATTGCTCACCGTTGGCTCAGCCGATTGCTGTACATTTCACGTCCAGCAATCGGGAGCCTGCCTCGAACCCGCTTCGCTTTTTCCGCCACTGGCGGCGCTTCAGCGGGTTCCTCGAAACAGCCTCGTTGTATCTGCCCCCGGCAGCGCTTCGGCTGTTTCCCGCTGGCGCTTTGGTCAAAGAAGAGGATTCCGAGGATCAGCAGATCAGCCTGCTGTAAGGCCGTGCTCCGGGCGAATAGATAAAGATAGGGAGAAATCCATTTGAAAAAACAACTGAGAAGCTATGGCATTATAACAGTGGGCTCTGTGATCTTCGCGCTGTCCTTCGACTGGTTTTTTGCCGCTAACGCCGTGGGTATGGGCGGCATTACGGGACTGGCCCAAGTGCTGAATGTCCTGTTCCCGGCTCTTTCCGTAGGTATCGGCACGATCCTCCTGAATGTCCCGCTGTTTCTGGCCGGATGGAAGTTCATCGGCTTTCACCTGCTGGCCTCGTCCCTGTTTTCCATGACGGTCAGCTCGCTGGCGATGGACGGTATCGCCCTTTTGTATACATTCTCCCCGATGGACCCCATGCTGGCCTCCATCTGTGGCGGTGCTATGATGGGTGCGGGACTGGGCATCGTCTTTTCTCAAGGGGCTACTACCGGCGGCACGGACATCGTGGCCCGCCTGCTGAAGCTGAAATTTCCGTGGCTTCCTATGGGCAAGCTGATACTGATTCCGGATGGTGTGGTACTGGCATTGACGGCCATCGCCTTTCAGCGGTTGGAAACGGCTCTCTATGGTGCGGTGGCCCTGTATGTGTCCAGCAAGGTTATGGACACGGTGCTCTACGGCCTGAATGCTTCCAAGGTGGCCTACATCATCTCGAATCACTGGCAGAAGATCTCCGACGCTATTCTGGCCTATGACCGGGGCGTGACCATCCTCAATGCCACCGGCGCGTACAGCGGCAGCGAAAAGCACGTTTTGATGGTGGCCTTCCGCCAGCGGGAGATCGTGGAGATCAAGGAGATCGTCCATGAGGCGGACCCGGCGGCATTTTTGATCGTCTGCGACGCCCATGACGTGCTGGGCGAGGGCTTCGGCGAGTATCAGAAGGAATTATAAGGAGGCAGTTTCCATGACGGATTTTACAACGGTCAAAAAAAATCTGGAATCCAAGCGGTTCCGCGTCAGTACGTTTGCCACGGCGGAGGAGGCCGCGGACTATCTGGATCGCTCCATTGACGGCGTATCTGTGGGCATCGGCGGCTCCGTCACGGCGGAGCAGATGGGCCTTTACGAAAAATTGTCCGGACATAACCGGGTGTTCTGGCACTGGCGTCCGGAGTCAGCGGCGGACCCCCGCAGAGAGGCCATGACGGCGGATATGTACATCACCTCTGTCAACGGCATGGCGGAGACCGGCGAACTGATCAACATCGACGGCAACGGCAACCGGGTAGCGTCGTCCCTGTATGGCCACAAGAAGGTCTGGTTCATCGTGGGCCGGAACAAGCTGGCCCCCACCTACGAAGAGGCCCTTTGGCGGGCGCGGAACATTGCCGCACCGAAGAATGCCCAGCGGCTGGGCCGGAAAACGCCCTGCGCCGTTCATGGAGATCGCTGCTATGACTGCAAGAGCCCGGAGCGGATCTGCCGGGGCCTGGTGGTCCTGTGGGAGGCCGTAGCCAACATGGAGATGGAAGTGGTCCTCATCGATCAGGATCTGGGCTATTAAACGATTTAAAAAAGGAGGGGCGCGAATGAAGGTATATCGACTGGCGGCGGCGGGACTGGCGCTGGGCCTGCTGACAGGCTGCGCCTCTCTTCTGGAGCGCTCCTATACCACATCAGAGCCTCACAGCAGCAAGTTCTTGGAAAGTGAGGCCGCCGCTACCCTGCGGGCGGAAAACCGGCAGGATATGGTCAACGATCTGCTGATCCTCATCGGTCAGCACACGGAAACCGCGTCGCTGCGGCTGTATAATTTTCCGGATGAACAGACGGCGTTGGAGGAACTGGAAAAGGCAGCGCAGGAGGTCCAACAGGAGACCCCGTTGGGGGCCTATGCCGTGGAGTACATCACCTATATCAGCCAGCCCCAGCGGAGCTGCTTTGAGGCGGACCTTCAGATCGGATATCGGCGCACGGCGGAGCAGATGCAGACCATCGTCAGCGCCTCCAGCGTCAGTGCGCTTGGTGATCTGCTGGAGGCGGCGCTGGACGGTGGCCGGACGGAACTGGTGGTCCGCATGGGCTATTGGCAGGCCGACAGCCGGGAGAAGGTGGCGCAGGAGGTTCAGCAGGTGCGGCAGGAGCGGGGGATCCGGGAGGAAGCGGTTTGGATCGTCCGTTACTATCCGGAAACCGACCCGGTGGGGATCATTGAATTCCTGCTCAAGCCCACGGAGGAAGAAATTCAGGTGTATCAAGCAGAGCAGGTGTCTGCGGCGCAGTCGGAGGCATCTTCAACAGAACAGGCGCCGTGATAGGCTCTTTGAAAGACATCGAAAAAACTATTGAAAAAAATGTAAAAAATGCTTGACAGAACGGGGAGGTCTTGCTATAATATTTCTTGTTCCGCGGGCTTAGCTCATCTGGTAGAGCGCCACCTTGCCAAGGTGGAGGTAGCGAGTT
>ERZ1673745.2016-NODE-2016-length-11716-cov-7.253580_pt1 | contig 11716 bp, 7 predicted proteins | sample MGYA00580206_ERZ1673745 | MGnify/ENA primary metagenome ERZ1673745 (study PRJEB41218, sample SAMN15661753) | gut metagenome | host: Homo sapiens | place: Canada: London | collected 2015-08-20/2019-03-30 | study: EMG produced TPA metagenomics assembly of... | reverse complement strand
TGGCTGCAAAGTCCGGCGGCGCATCCGTCAACACTGCAATGGGCTATGAGCTGGATGCCATTGCGGCTTCCACCATCGGCGGCGTTTCCACCACCGGCGGTGTCGGCACCGTGCCTGGCATTCTGGTCGGCGTTCTGGTCTTTGAGCTGATGAAGGTCGCTCTGCAGTTTATGAACGTCAACTCCTCTTACACCTATATCGTCCAGGGCCTTGTCATCATCGTGGCTGTGGCCATCGATATCCGTAAGTACCTGGCAAAGAAGTAACCCCTCATTCGCATACAGAGAAGCCCCCCGCCGGTTCTCCCGGCGGGGGGCTTCTGCTGTTATTTTCCCAGCTGCCGCTGCTGCAGGCGGTACTGGCGGGGTGTCAGTCCCTCCTGCTGCTTGAACAGGCTTCCAAATAGCCCTCCGCGTTTTCTCGCCCACTCTCCGAAAAAAGTTGGAGAACTTTTTCTTTTTCGTTGAATTGCACAAGAACGTGCCTCCTTGTTTGGCGGTTGCGTTGAATTTATGAACGTTCTTTGAATTTTGATATTTTCCTTCGATTTATTATAACACAGCTCCCGGAAGAGTGGTATACTACAAGCCAGAAACAGTACTGTTAAGTTCGGAAAACAAAGATCGGTGAATGAGGTGTGTCTTATGAGCGTTTACGAAAAAATTTCCGGTTTTGCGGATGAGATCAGCCAGGACTTTGACCAGCAGCTCAAAACTGTGACGGATCTGGGGATGAAGTATATCTGCATCCGCAGCGCCGAGCACAAGGGCATTGCCGATTACACCCCCGAGGAAGTGCGCACCGTTCTTCTGCCGAAGCTGCGGGCCGCAGGTGTGGGCGTTTCCAGCCTGGGTACGGCCATCGGCAAGGTGGAGGTGGACGATGAAGAGGGCTTTGCCAAGCAGCTGGAGCAGCTGGAAACGCTCTGCGAAACGGCCAAGCTGCTGGATTGCTCCTTCATCCGGATGTTCAGCTTCCTCATCCCCAAGGATGCCGATGCAGACAGCTATACCGATGTGGTGCTGGATAAGCTGCGTCAGTTTATCCGGATCGCGGAAAAGCATGACATTGTCCTGCTCCATGAAAATGAGAAGGGCATCTACGGAGACACCGGTGCCCGCTGCAAATTGCTGTTCGACCGGCTGGCCTGCCCCCACTTCAAGGCGGCGTTCGATTTTGCCAACTTTGTTCAGTGTGAGCAGGACACCGCGGAGTGCTGGGAATTGCTCCATGACCAGATCGCTTATATCCACATCAAGGATGCTCTGCCCGGCTACCTGCTGAATGTGCCCGCAGGCACCGGCCTTGGCAAGATCCCTGAGCTGCTTCGCCGTGCTTTCTGCGAGGAGGGCTACCACGGCTTCCTGACGCTGGAGCCCCACCTGGCAATGTTTGATTTCTTTGCACCAGGAGCCAAAGGCGGTAAGAGCCAGAAGCTCCAATTTGAGAATAACCCGATCGTCGAGAAGATGAAGTCCGAGATGGCCGAGCCGGGCCGCCCCAAGGACGGCGCAGAAGCTTACGCCACCCAGTATCATGCACTGGTCGAGATCCTGAATCCCATTCTCAATTGATATCCACTCTCCGTTTACCATAAACTGCCACAACAGAAGCCCCCCGCCGGGAGAACCGGCGGGGGGCTTCTGCTGTTTGCGGCAAAAAAGCTGGGCCCCATGCTGTCAGCAGCTTTTCATTTGGAATAGGACAATATTTTGGCGGCTTGTCAGTCACTGGCAGGCCGCTTTTTTCTTTGTCAAAGGCAGTTTCGTGAAAATGACCAAAAGAGGATACTTTATTTGTGAATATCAACAAAAGTTTTCAAAACACTTGATTTTGATTTAGGGGGGAGGGGGTATAATGAAATGACAGAAAATTCCTTTGAGAACAAAGCACTCAGCAACCTGGCTGAGACCTGCAATGCGGAAAATGGAACCTACAGGGGAGGTGACAGTGCGGTAGGAATCTGGAGGGTTCCTTGCGGGGAATCCGTTGCAAAAATGCAAATAGTGATGAAAGGAATGAAGAAAGTTGAAACAGAAAAGTCAAAACCGGTTTTTTGCGGCCCTGCTGGCAGTGGCGATGATGCTTCAGATGCTTCCCATGCTGGCTTTTGCGGATGACGCACCCGACGCGTATGCGGTAAAGATCGACGGTAAGGAGGGGAGCTATGCGAAATTGGTGGATGCTGTGAAAGCGGCATCGAGCGGTGATACCATCATCCTTGGCGAGGGCAATTATACACTGTACGGTATCAAAAGCGACGATACGACCAAGGGAAAAAACCTGACCTTTGTGGGGCAGGGGCCTGACAAAACGGCCTGGAATATCGGTGATAAGGTGCCGGACCCGAGCAAGTACGGCACAGAGTATAACGGCGATTACAGCTTTGATGGTGCCAAAACAGTTACCTTCAAAAATATGACGCTTCGCTCTGGCGTGGTGGATTATCTGGGCTTCATCCGTATTGACAATACAGTGGTGGAAAACTGCGTCATCAACGGCAAGACAGACTATTGGGGCTATACCAGTGCAGTGTTCAAGGATACGACCTTCAATGCACCAAGCTCTAATTATGCACTCTGGACGTATTGTTCCCCGACCATGACATTTGATAACTGCACCTTCAATGCGAACGGAAAAGCGATCAATGTTTACACGGATTACAGTGCAGGAGACCATGACATCACGGTTAACTTTAACAACTGCACCGTGAATTCCTCCACTTTCTTCCTCTATAAACAAGCGCTGAACATCAATGACAGCAACATGGGCAGCTATAAGTACATCATCAACATCAATGATCCCCAGACCGTCACGGCTGTCCGGGATACAACGACCTGCTCGCAGGTGTTCGGTTTTGGCGGTAAAAAGGACAACAATAGTGGTCGGACAGAGGTGTACTGGAACAATAGTGTGGAGCCGGTCTGGAAAGATGGCAAGATGCAGACACACTCCTATACCGATGGTGAGCATGACAATGCTTTTACCACCAGCTATTCGGAGTGGGAAACAATCGATGCACGAAATGAGTGGCGGGATGTAACGAAGACCTGCGATTACTGCGGCTGGTCGGAAACACAGAAGGAAATTGCCAGTGTATACCGCCTCCAGTACAACCTGAATGAAGGCGTTGGCGACGAAAATGCCAATTACAACGATGCTTTTTCCCATGAAAATGAGAGCGTGACGCTTGCAGCGGCTCCCACACGAGAAGGCTACCAGTTTGCTGGATGGCTGAGCCTTAACGGTAAGCTCTATAAAGCCGGGAGTGAGCTTGTCCTGACGGGTGATGAAGTGTTTACGGCACAGTGGAAGAAGGATGAGCCTGTCGTCAATCATACCCTGACCGTGACCGGCGGCACCTTTGCTGTGAAAAACGGCGACATTGATGTGACCGACACACTGGAACCCAGCATCGATGAGACCAGCGGCAAGCAGACCTGCCTTGTGCCGGATGGTGCTGAAGTCACCGTGACGCTGGACCAGACGAAGGTTCCCGAGGGTATGGTGTTTGATCTCTGGTCTACCGGTGAACTGCCGCTGGATCAGGATTACAAGGCAGAGTCCATTACCTTTACCATGAATGACGATGTGGATGTGGCTGCACAGTACCGCAGCGCTGACATTGAGGATGGTTCTGATGTTGTTGGCCCCATCATTGTCGGTACGGCTGTTGTGGCTGGCGGCGCACTGGTCGGCTACACGCTGGGCACCGATCTTGTGGGCAAGATGTGGGGTCTGCCTTACTTCCCCAGCAACCGCAGTGCTCTTGCAATGATGCTGTGGGAGGATGCAGGCAAGCCTATGCCGGAATCTGAGATCCTCTACCCCGATGTTGGCCAGGAAGAGCAGGATATGGATCTGCAGCATGCTGCCCGCTGGGCCATGGAGCACGACCTCATGCCTGACCTGAACGATCAGGATACAGAGCTGCCCCCTGAACAGGTGAAGTTCTATCCGGACAACATGGTTACCAAGATCAGCGTGTTGCGTGCTTGGAAGAAGGCACAGGACCTCAAGCAGAACGCGCAGTAAAATTTGACATCCTCTGATATATCCCAAACACAGCAGGAGCGCCCCACCGGGTCATACCGGCAGAGCGCTCCTGCTGTGTTTCTGTTAAGCTTCAGGAAAGGGGAACACACCCCACTCAGCGGCCCACGATGAGGTCGCGGCGGCAGCGCAGGCCGACCGTCAGGAAAGTGCTGCCGCCCAGCTGCCGCAGCACCACCCGCTGGGTGTCGCTCTGGCCCTCACACAGCAGGGAAAGGTTCAGGGTGGTGGAACCCTTCTCCGTGGTGAGCACCAGCGTGGACACGCCCTGATCCATCAGGGTCTTCATGTCCTGAATGGTGGTGCGGAAGGTGGCGGCGCAGTCCGGCACGTCCAGCGTCAGGACGCGGCCCTCCTGCCGGGCGGTGTAAAGGACCTGACGGCCCAGCAGGCCCTTGACGGTGTACCGGGCTTCGGTGGTCTTTGCCTCGTCAGCGGAGATCAGCATGATGTCACCCTGAATGGGGTCACCCTCCGGTGCGCCGTAGCCGCCGTAGGCGGGATCGGTCTCGCCCACGGCAATGTCGCCGCTGTGCAGCGCGATCTCGCCCTGAAGCATCACGCTTTCGTCCTGCGGGGGCAGGTAGCCTGCAACAACGGTGTCATCGGCGGCAGCCGCAGCGGCAGGCTCCTCGGCAAATGCGCCGACGCTCATGGGGATGGCAAGGGACAGCACCAGGGCTGCGGCAATGGCCTGACGGCCCAGCATTGTATTCAGAATCTTCATAAGAAATATACCTCCTGTACTATGGACGAAAAACCGCCCGTTCTGTAATGAATACGGAACGGGCGGCATGATTATTGCAGGGGAAAGGAAATTTTTATGGAACGTTAAACCCCTCAGTCACGCTCCGCGTGACAGGTCCGGGTTGCGGCACCCAGCATCCACTTCGTGTTGGAAACAACACTTGTGTCTTGCTGGCCGCGGCCCCAACAGCAACGCCCTTTATCCGCCACTGGCGGCGGTTGTTACTGTTGCCCCTAATAGTGGGGCCCTTGGCATAAAGGGGAACTCGCAGGGCTCTACGTAGCGCCAGAGCCGCCCCTACTAGGGGCGGTGGCAATGCGAAGCATTGACGGTGGGGTTTAACCTTCCCGGTTCAGGATCTCCATGAATTCATCGCCGGTGATGGTCTCTTTCTGGTACAGATACTGGGCCAGCTCATCCAGCTTTGCGCGGTTGTCGGTCAGGATCTGCACAGCCTTGGCGTGCTGGGCCTTGACCAGCTCCACCACCTTCTGGTCGATCTCACACTGGGTCTGGGCAGAGCAGGCAAGGGAAGTGTCGCCGCCCAGATACTGGTTGTTGACGGTCTCCAGTGCCACCATGTCAAACTCGTCGCTCATGCCGTAGCGGGTCAGCATGGCGCGGGCCAGCTTGGTGGCCTGTTCGATATCATTGGAAGCGCCGGTGGTGATGGAGTGGAACACCACTTCCTCGGCGGCACGTCCGCCGGTGAGGGTGGCGATCTTGTTTTCCAGCTCCTCCTTGTTCATCAGGTAGTGGTTGCCCTCGTCCACCTGCATGGTGTAACCCAGAGCACCCGAGGTGCGGGGGATGATGGTGATCTTCTGCACGGGGGCGGAGTGGGTCTGCCTGGCGGCGACCAGAGCGTGGCCGATCTCATGGTAGGCTACGATGCACTTTTCGTGGTCGGTCAGGATGGAGTTCTTCTTCTGGTAGCCTGCAATGACCACCTCGATGCTCTCCTCCAGGTCGGATTGGGTCACGCTCTTGCGGCCTGCGCGGACGGCCCGCAGCGCGGCCTCGTTGACGATGTTGGCCAGCTCGGCACCGGACGCGCCGGAGGCCATCCGGGCCACGGTGGTAAAGTCGATGCCCGGGGCCAGCGCGACCTTCTTGGCGTGGACCTTCAGGATCTCCTCGCGGCCCTTGAGGTCGGGCAGCTCCACGGGCACCCGGCGGTCAAAGCGGCCGGGGCGGGTCAGGGCAGGGTCAAGGGATTCGGGACGGTTGGTGGCGGCCAGAATGATGACACCGGTGTTGCCCTCAAAGCCATCCATTTCGGTCAGCAGCTGGTTCAGGGTCTGCTCGCGCTCATCGTTGCCGCCGTACTGGCCGCCGCTGCGCTTTTGGCCAATGGCATCGATCTCATCAATAAACACGATGCAGGGCGCTTTCTCCTTGGCCTGCTTGAACAGGTCGCGCACCTTGGAGGCACCCATGCCCACGAACATCTCCACGAACTCGGAGCCGGAGATGGAGAAGAAGGGCACGTTGGACTCACCGGCCACAGCCTTGGCCAGCATGGTCTTGCCGGTGCCCGGAGGGCCCACCAGCAGGATGCCCTTGGGCATCTTGGCACCAATGCTCTCATACTTGCTGGGGTCGTGCAGATAGTTGACAACTTCCTGTAAGTTTTCCTTGGCCTCGTCCTCACCGGCCACATCCGCAAAGCGGATGCCTGCCGTGGACTGCACATAGACCTTGGCGTTGGATTTGCCCATGCCGCCAAACATCATGGAGCCCGGGCCGCCGCCGGCCTTTTCCATCAGTTTTTTGTTCATCTGGTTGCCGATGGCCGAGAATAGGATGATGGGCAGGACGAACCAGATCAAAAAGCTCAGTACCGGCGAGGACTGCTCCACGATCTCGCTGGAGAAGGTGGCTCCGGCATCGTACAGCCGCTCGGTCAGGCCGGTGTCGTTCATCAGGCCGGTCTTGTAGACCTGCGTCTCGTCCTTATCGGTAAAGATGATCTGGTTGGATTCAATGTCCACACGGCCGATGCTCTTCTCCTCGGTCATGGTCATAAAGGTGCCGTAGTCCACCTCTTTGATCTGGCGCTCCTCCATCCACGGCAGCAACACAAAGTTGAGGAGCAGCAACATCAGCAGCACGAGGGCGTAATAGATCGCCAACGGCTTGCGCGGTGTCTTGACTTCTTTCATAGGATTTCCTCCTCGGTAAACGGCCTCGCCCTCTCAGTCTGCTTCGCAGCCAGCTCTCCCAAAGGGAGAGCCTTTGACAAATCGGTCAGGGGCCTTATTCTTTCGATAAGCTTATCTTAACACAACGAAAATTAACAAAAAAGCTTTTCGAGGGCTTGTTTCCAAAAACTTCCCAGTTTCTTAACAAACCCCGAGGCCTGGCGGGAGGGAAGCGGGGGAATGCCCTAAGCAAGTGTCCGCTGGGGTGGGACCCTGTTGCCGCAAGCAATAGGGCGGGCGATGGAATGGCCTGCAACGACAGCGACCGCCGCCAGTGGCGGATGCAGGGAACTGTTGTTGGGGCCGCGGCCAGCAAGACGCAAGCGTAAGCGATGCGAATGCTGGGAGCCGCAACCCGATTTCACTTGCGTGGGCATCCCCCGCTTTCCCAGCGCTCTACGATTCGATGCAGAAAGCGCAAAATTTGGAAAATTGTGCCGCTCCTTACGTGAATTTGTTTCATTTTTGATATGAGCCAAACTTCTTGACAGCAAATCCGACGTTTGGTACAATAAGCTCACTTTGAAACACAAAGACCAAATGCGTTGACGGGGAAAAAACGATCTTCTTCTGCTTCAGAGAGCTGCCGGGTGGTGCAAGGCAGTGCGGAGGGCTTCGGCTACTGGCCCCTGAGCGGCAGAGCTGAACGGAGAGTAGGCTCTGACGGATGCCCACCGTTACCGGGGCAGCGATTCGCCGCCAAAGGCTGATCGTGTGAGTGGCTGGTTTTCCAGCAAAGAGAGTGGTACCACGGGTGCTCTGTTAGAAAAATGACAGGCCCTCGTCTCTCAAGGCTTATCGCCTTGGAGACGAGGGCCTTTTTTACATCTATTTAGCTCCCTTACTAGGGGAGCTGGCTGCGCCAAAGCGCAGACTGAGAGGTTTAATTTTAAATAAGTGTAGGATCTGGAGGAAACGAGAATGATGGACGCAACCAAGTACGCACCGGGATATTACCCTGTCCCTGCCGGTTATGACAGCTGGGTGAAGAAGGATCACATTGAAAAGGCTCCTGCCTGGTGCAGTGTGGATCTGCGCGACGGCAATCAGGCTCTGATCGTGCCCATGAGCCTGGAGGAAAAGCTGGAGTTCTTCCAGATGCTGGTGAAGATCGGCTTCAAGGAGATCGAGGTGGGGTTCCCCGCCGCCAGCGATACCGAGTACGAGTTCCTGCGCACCCTGATCGAGAAAAACATGATCCCGGAGGACGTGACCGTGCAGGTGCTGACCCAGTGCCGTGACCACATCATCCGCAAGACCTTTGAGGCCGTCAAGGGTGCCCCCCGCGCGGTGATCCACTTCTACAACTCCACCTCTGTGGCCCAGCGCGAGCAGGTATTCCACAAGAGCAGGGAAGAGATCAAGAAGATCGCCACCGACGGCGCAAAGCTGGTCAAACAGCTGAGCCAGGAGTACGAGGGCAACTTCCTGTTTGAGTACAGCCCCGAGAGCTTTACCGGCACCGAGGTGGACTATGCCGTGGAGGTCTGCAACGCAGTGCTGGATATCATGCAGCCCACCCCTGACCGCCCCATGATCATCAACCTGCCCGTCACGGTCGAAATGAGTATGCCCCATGTCTACGCCAACCAGATCGAGTATTGCGACAAGCACCTCAAGTACCGTGACAGCGTGATCATCTCCACCCATCCCCACAACGACCGCGGCACCGGTGTTGCCTGCGCTGAAATGGCCGTTCTGGCCGGAGCCCAGCGCGTGGAGTGCTGCCTGTTCGGCAACGGTGAACGCACCGGCAATGTGGATGCCGTGACTCTGGCCATGAATCTGTACAGCCACGGCGTAGACCCCAGACTGGACTTTTCCGATATGCCCGAGATCTGCGCTACCTACGAGCGCGTGACCCGGATGCACATCTACGAGCGCACCCCCTACGCCGGTCAGCTGGTGTTTGCAGCCTTCTCGGGCAGCCATCAGGATGCCATTGCAAAGGGCATGGCCTACCGCAAGGAGCGGGGCGAGCACCGCTGGACCTGCCCCTACATCCCCATCGACCCCCACGATATCGGCCGCACCTATGATGCCGATGTCATCCGCATCAACAGCCAGAGCGGCAAGGGCGGTATCGGCTTTGTGCTGGAACAGAACTACGGCTATAATCTGCCCCCCAAGATGCGCGAGGTGCTGGGCTACAAGGTCAAGAGCGTGTCCGACCACAGCCACAAGGAGCTGAGTGCAGGCGAGGTGCTCCGCATCTTCGAGGAAAGCTTCCTCAACCGCGAAAAGCCCCTCCGTGTGGTGGAGGCCCACTTTGCACAGGTCAACGGCATTACCGCCACGGTTACCCTGGACCTGAACGGTCAGCGCAAGGTGGTCACTTCGGTGGGCAATGGTCGTCTGGATGCTGTGGCCAACGCCATCCAGAGCGCCACCGGGATGGACTTCCATCTGGAAAGCTACTCGGAGCACAGCCTGGACGAGGGCAGCACCTCCCGCGCGGCTTCCTATGTGGGCCTTGCCTGGGGCGATGGCAGCATGACCTGGGGTGCCGGCACCGACACCGATATCATCGTTGCCGGCATCAAGGCGCTGGTTTCGGCAATTAACAGTAAATAAAAATCGAACTCCCTCAGTCACCTGCGGTGACAGCTCCCTCTAAGAGGGAGCCTGTTGCGTAACGGAAAGGCAAAGAGGCCCCCTCCTAGAGGGGGCTGTCGCGTAAGCGACTGGGGGAGTTGTAAAAGACAAAAGGAGAGTATCACCATGGGAATGACTCTGACGCAGAAAATTCTGGCCGCACATGCGGGTTTGCCGGAGGTCAAGGCAGGCCAGCTCATCAATGCCAAGCTCGATATCGTGCTGGGCAACGATATCACCACCCCGGTCGCCATCAACGAGTTTGAGAAGGCAGGCTTTGACGGCGTGTTCGACAAGGAGCACATTGCCATCGTGCTGGATCACTTCGTCCCCAATAAGGACATCAAGAGCGCAACCCAGTCCAAGCAGTGCCGCGAGTTTGCCAACAAGTATGATATCCTCAACTTCTACGATGTGGGTCAGATGGGTGTTGAGCACGCCCTCCTGCCCGAAAAAGGCATCGTGACCGCCGGTGACTGCATCATCGGTGCCGACAGCCACACCTGTACCTACGGTGCACTGGGCGCATTCTCCACCGGTGTGGGCTCCACCGATATGGCCGCCGGTATGGCCACCGGCATGGCATGGTTCAAGGTACCCTCTGCCATCAAGTTTGTGCTCAAGGGCAAGTTCAGCCCCTGCGTATCCGGCAAGGACCTGATCCTGCACATCATCGGCATGATCGGTGTGGACGGCGCGCTGTACAAGTCCATGGAATTCACCGGCCCGGGTGTGGCTTCCCTGACCATGGAGGATCGCCTCTGCGTCTGCAACATGGCCATTGAGGCCGGTGCCAAGAACGGCATCTTCCCTGTGGACGAGGTCACCAGAGCGTATCTGAACGGCCGCAGCCAGCGCACCCCGGTCTACTACGAGGCCGACCCGGATGCCGAATACGAAAAAACCATTGAGATCGACCTGGACAAGCTGGAGCCCACGGTCAGCTACCCCCATCTGCCGGAGAACACCCACCCCGCCAGCGAGGGAAAGGACATCCGGATCGATCAGGTGGTCATCGGCAGCTGCACCAATGGCCGTCTGGAGGATATGGAGGCCGCTTACAACATCCTCAAGGGCAGACACATTGCCAAGGGCGTGCGCGGCATCATCATCCCGGCCACCATGGCGGTTTATAAGGAGTGCATCCTGCGCGGCTGGACCGAAGCCTTTATTGATGCGGGCTGCATCGTGTCCACCCCCACCTGCGGCCCCTGCCTGGGCGGCTACATGGGCATCCTGGCCGAGGGGGAGCGCTGTGTCTCCACCACCAACCGCAACTTTGTGGGCCGCATGGGCCATGTCAAGAGCGAAGTCTATCTGGCAAGCCCGGCCACTGCCGCTGCCAGCGCCCTGACCGGCTATATCACCGACCCCCGCACGGTCTGATCGAAAAGGAGAAACAACGATGAACGCAAAAGGTTCTGTTTTCAAATACCCGGATAACGTGGATACCGATGTCATCATTCCGGCCCGCCACCTGAACACCCAGGACCCCAAGGAGCTGGCCAGCCACTGCATGGAGGATATCGACAAGGACTTTGTCCGGAACGTCAGGGATGGCGATGTTATGGTGGGCGGTTGGAACTTCGGCTGCGGCTCCTCCCGTGAGCACGCCCCCGTGGCTATCAAGGCCGCGGGCATCTCGGTGGTCGTTGCCAAGAGCTTTGCCCGCATCTTCTACCGCAACAGCATCAACATCGGCCTGCCCATCATGGAGTGCCCCGAGGCTGTGGATGCCATCAGCGCAGGGGATACCGTCAGCGTGGATTTTACTACCGGCCTCATCACCGATGAGACCACCGGCAAGACCTTCCAGGCGGAACCCTTCCCGCCGTTTATCCAGAAGATCATTGCCGACGGTGGTCTGATGAAGTCGCTGACCAAGAAATAAACCCCACCGTCAATGCTGACGCATTGCCACCGCCCCTAGTAGGGGCGGCTCTGGCGTTGCGGAAAGCTCTGCGAGTTCCCCTTTATGCCAAGGGCTCCCCATACTAGGGGAGCTGTCGCGCAAGCGACTGAGGGGTTTGGGTAAGAAGCTGTTGAGGAGAATTTAGAACGATGGAAAAAAACATTGCTGTCATCTGGGGCGACTGCTCCAGCCCCGAGATCGTGA
>ERZ1673745.2015-NODE-2015-length-11728-cov-36.278335_pt1 | contig 11728 bp, 8 predicted proteins | sample MGYA00580206_ERZ1673745 | MGnify/ENA primary metagenome ERZ1673745 (study PRJEB41218, sample SAMN15661753) | gut metagenome | host: Homo sapiens | place: Canada: London | collected 2015-08-20/2019-03-30 | study: EMG produced TPA metagenomics assembly of... | reverse complement strand
TGAACCATTCTTTTCAAAATGCCGTTTTTGAAGGAATCCGTATGTCTTGCCAATCGGGATTGCATGGATGGGAAGTGACGGATTTGAAAGTAACCTTTACTTATGCCCTTTATTATAGTCCGATAAGTACCCCTGCCGATTTTAGACAATTGTCTCCTTATGTCTTCAGGTTGGCTTTGCAACAATCAGGAGTGGATATTCTCGAACCGATGCTCTATTTTGAGTTACAGATACCACAAGTAGCAAGTTCCAAAGCTATTACAGATCTGCAAAAAATGATGTCTGAGATTAAAGGTATCAGTTGTAATAATGAGTGGTGTCTTATTGAAGGGAAAGTTCCATTAAATACAAGTAAAGACTATGCCTCAGAAGTAAGTTCATACACTAAAGGCTTAGGCACTTTTATGGTTAAGCCGTGTGGGTATCAAATAACAAAAGGCGGTTATTCTGATAATACCCGTATGGAAGAAAAGGATAAACTTTTATTCATGTTTGAAAAATCAGTATCATCAAAATAATGGAACGATCCAGGAATTTCTATAAGACAATACGGTTGGGGTATATACTTATCTCCGTTCTTATCGGATGTATAGCATATAATAGCTTCTATGAATGGCAGGAGATAGAAGCATTAGAACTTGACAATAAAAAAATAGACGAGTTCCGAAAAGAGATAAACAATATCAATATTCAAATGATAAAATTCTCTCTATTTGGTGAAACAATACTGGAATGGAACGATAAAGATATCGAACATTACCATGCACAGCGTATGGCAATGGACAGTATGCTCTGCCGTTTCAAAGCTACCTATCCGGCAGAGCGTATAGACAGCGTACGCCATCTTCTCGAAGATAAGGAACGGCAGATGTGCCAAATCGTGCAGATACTTGAACAGCAACAAGCCATCAACGATAAGATAACCCGTCAAGTACCCGTAATCGCGCAGAAAAGTGTGCAAGAACAACCCAAGAAACCTAAACGAAAAGGATTCTTGGGCATCTTCGGCAAAAAGGAAGAAGCGAAACCAACTGTGACTACCACGATGCACCGTTCCTTTAACCGGAATATGAGAACCGAACAACAGGCGCAAAGCCGTCGCTTATCGGCTCATGCTGATAGCCTTGCCGCACGAAATGCGGAACTTAACAGGCAACTGCAAGGACTGGTTGTTCAAATAGACGGGAAAGTACAAACTGACCTACAAAAGCGGGAAGCCGAGATAACAGCCATGCGGGAACGGTCGTTCATTCAGATTGGGGGCTTGACAGGGTTCGTTATACTGCTACTGGTCATATCATATATCATCATACACCGAAATGCCAACCGCATCAAGCGATATAAACAGGAAACCGCAGATTTAATCGAGCGACTGCAACAAATGGCAAAGCGAAACGAGGCACTGATAGCCTCTCGCAAGAAAGCCGTACATACCATTACCCATGAATTACGCACACCGCTGACTACAATAACGGGCTATGCCGGACTGATACCAAAAAACTTCGATGCGGATAAAACCGGGATGTATATCCGAAATATTCAGCAATCCTCCGACCGTATGCGTGAAATGCTTAATACTCTTCTGAGTTTCTTCCGGCTGGACAACGGCAAGGAACAGCCTAATTTCTCTCCTTGCCGTATTTCGGCAATCACGCACATTCTTGAAACGGAGTTTACGCCAATTGCCATAAACAAGGGACTTGCTCTTACTGTGACGAACCATACTGATGCTGTTGTCTTGACCGATAAGGAACGTATCCTGCAAATCGGCAACAACCTGCTGTCAAACGCCATCAAATTCACGGAGAATGGTAGCGTTTCTCTGACAATGGGATATGATAACGGTATGCTGAAACTTATCGTCAAAGATACGGGTACGGGTATGACCGAAGAGGAACAGCAACGGGTATTCGGTGCGTTTGAACGTTTGTCAAACGCTGCCGCAAAGGACGGCTTCGGATTAGGTCTTTCCATTGTTCAGCGCATTGTGACAATGCTCGGCGGCATAATCCGGCTGGAGAGCGATAAAGGAAAAGGAAGCCGCTTCACAGTGGAAATTCCTATGCAGACAGTCGAGGAACTACCGGAACAGATAAATCAAACACAGATTCATTGTAACCATGTATTCCATAATGTGATTGCCATTGACAATGACGAGGTACTGCTCCTTATGCTGAAAGAAATGTATGTACAGGAAGGGATACACTGCGATACCTGTACCAATGCGGCAGAACTGATGGAAATGATACGCCGGAAAGAATACAGTCTGCTTCTGACCGATTTGAATATGCCGGATATAAACGGCTTCGAGCTGTTGGAACTGCTACGCACCTCCAATGTGGGCAATTCAAGGACCATTCCAATTATCGTAACAACCGCTTCGGGTAGTTGCAGCAAGGAGGAACTTATGGAACGTGGATTTGCCGATTGCCTGCTCAAACCGTTCTCCATATCGGAGCTGATGGAGGTTTCAGATAAATGCGCCATGAATGTGGTGCAAAATGAAAAACCGGATTTCACATCCCTGCTATCCTACGGCAATGAATCCGTCATGCTGGAGAAGTTGATAACGGAAACTGAAAAGGAAATACAGGCGGTCAAAGATGCGGAACGGCGGAAAGACCTTCAAGGGCTGGATGCCCTTATACACCACTTGCGCAGCTCGTGGGAGATATTACGTGCAGACCAGCCGTTAAGGGAACTTTATAAACTGCTTCATTGTAAGGATACACCCGATTGGGAGGCGATACATAACATATTGACAGTCGTGCAGGATAAAGGTTTGAAGATTATCCGGCTGGCAAAAGAAGAAAGGAAGAAATATAATAATGGATAAAACAAAAATTATCGTGGTGGAGGACAACATCGTGTATTGCGAGTTTGTCTGCAACCTGCTGGCACGGGAAGGATTCCGTACCGTGCAGGCTTTCCACCTCTCGACAGCGAAGAAACTTCTGCAACAAGCCGCTGACAATGATATAGTAGTTTCTGATTTGCGTCTGCCCGACGGCAACGGTATCGACCTGTTGCGTTGGATGCGCAAGGAAGGCATGACGCAGCCGTTCATCATCATGACCGACTATGCCGAAGTGCATACGGCTGTGGAAAGTATGAAACTCGGCTCGTTGGATTATATACCCAAACAGTTGGTTGAGGACAAACTTGTCCCATTACTCCGCACCATATTGAAAGAACACAGTGTTGGACGGAGCCGTATGCCCGTCTTTGCCCGTGACGGTTCCGCCTTCCAGAAAATCATGCACCGGATAAGGCTGGTAGCCCCCACCGATATGAGTGTGCTGATCTTCGGAGAGAACGGCACGGGCAAGGAGCATATCGCCCACCATCTGCATGACAAAAGCAAACGTTCAGGCAAGCCTTTCGTGGCGGTGGATTGCGGTTCGCTTACCAAAGAGCTTGCGCCGTCGGCGTTCTTCGGACACGTCAAAGGGGCGTTCACCGGTGCGGACAGTGCCAAGAAAGGTTATTTCCACGAGGCGGAAGGCGGTACGCTGTTCTTAGACGAGGTGGGCAACCTCGCACCGGAAACCCAGCAGATGCTTCTGCGAGCCATACAGGAACGGCGGTTCCGTCCCGTTGGCGACAAGTCTGACCGGAGTTTCAATGTCCGCATCATCGCCGCCACCAACGAGGATCTGGAGAAGGCGGTCCATGAAAAGCGTTTCCGGCAGGACTTGTTGTACCGTCTGCATGACTTCGAGATAACCGTCCCGCCGTTGCGCGATTGTCAGGAGGACGTCATGCCGCTGGCTGAGTTCTTCCGTGAAATTGCGAACCGGGAACTGGAATGCGATGTCATCGGCTTTGACGGGGAAGCCCGCAAGACATTGCTGACCCATGCGTGGCCGGGCAATGTCCGCGAGCTTCGTCAGAAAATCATGGGCGCGGTGTTGCAGGCACAGACGGGTCTTGTCACGAAAGAGCATCTGGAACTTGCCGTAACAAAACCTAACTCACCTGTCAGCTTCGCACTGCGCAATGACACAGAGGATAAGGAACGGATTTTACGTGCGTTAAAGCAGGCAAACGGGAACCGCAAGGTTGCCGCTGAATTGCTCGGAATAGGACGTACAACACTGTACAGCAAACTGGAAGAATATGGATTGAAATATAAATTTCAGCAACCATAGCCGGCAATTCGCTGAAAATAGCTATCTTTGTATGATTTTAGAGAATAAACGGCGATTGGCAAAGCCTTTCGCCGCTAATATATAACATAAGACCGCAAGGTGTTTCTAATGGAAATCTGGAAAATGGACATTGGCAGAAACTATTGCGTGATTGCTTATGCTATGCCTACGCATAGCGTGCATTCACCTATTTCTGTCAAGGGCATTCCAGGGCCTCCATTAGTGATAGCGTGGATTGCACGCTACTTTTTTACCCTTGCTTAATAAAAGAAAAATAGTATGGGTAAAGTTCAGATTCTTGCCGTCCTATCTATGGACGGGTGTCATATTTCCGAATTATATTGCAAGGCGTATAAAGAACTGCACCTTGACAAATGTGGCATCAACGAAATAAGGAAGCATGCCCTTTATCATATCACACCCGACTATTCCATTTCTATGCTCGACGAATGGCGTAAGGATAATACAAGAATCTGCTATCTGGCAGAGGTCACTCCTGAAAAGGCTGACTATATCAACGGGCTGTTGCGGATGCGTGTGGTGGATGAAATCATCCTCTATACCGTACCATTCATCGCAGGAACGGGGCGGCACTTCTTCCAGTCCGTCCTACCCGAAGCACAATGGATATTAACCTCGCAGAAAAGCTATCCCAACGGTGTATGCCGCAGCATCTACACGCGGATGGAAGCCACGAGATAACCGGAATGTTCCGCTTTCATACATTTTTAGACTTCCTTAATCAAAACAATGTACTGATAACAAACATTTTAAGAAAGTTATAATTCACATCCGACAAAAAATATCACATTTTATCACACTGAAATCCAGCACCTTGCAGAGAACGTGCCGGATTTTTTGTTTTATGGACATGCTTTTTGCCAATCATATTCATGTGCGCATACCGAAAAACAGAGTGTAAAATTTCAAAATTGACAGGACATGAATTATTTCTTATTGGCGGAAACCGAGTTCTTCCGCCGTATAAACGAAGCCGGGGACTGCAATATGGAAACGGCATACACGGCTTTCGCCACGCAAGTGATCGAGCTATGCAGCGACAATATGGACACCAACCGCACTATCATCGCGCTGGCTTACATCGAAATCGAGTTGCAGCACCATCCCGTGCGCAATCTTCCCGAAGAAAAGAGGGAGGTTGCAGCCTACATCAGCAAGGCTCTCTCTTTCGTTAGGAAGATGCAGAAGTTCCTTGCCGCTCCCCACGTGCCACCACTAATCCCCATCCGTACATCCTCCGACAACACAACCGAAAATCCCGCCTCACCCCTGCAATGGACGGGCAACGCCATCGACCTCGTGGAACTTATCTACGGCATCAACGAGATGGGCTGCATCAACAACGGCAACATGCCGCTTAAACAGCTTGCCCCGCTTCTCTACAAGATTTTCGGTGTTGAATCAAAGGACTGCTACCGCTTCTATATAGACATCAAACGCCGGAAGAACGAAAGCCGCACCTACTTCCTTGACAGGATGCAGGAGAAACTGAACGAGAGGATGCTCCGCGACGAGGAAATGGAGCGTTTGAGAAAATAATCCTGTACCAATGATGAATCAGGGGGTGACGTTATGCCACTCTCTGATTTTTTTGTAGGTTTTGTACCTGCCGTGCAGATACATTTCGTTATCTATTCGCCCGAAAACCAGCGAAAAACACTATCTTTGTACCCACGTTACAGAATTGTATATGAGCATAGACAACCTCGACATAATAAAACGGCTGATAGCCGAAAAAGAATGCGGACGGGTGGAGTTCAAGGAAACCACCGGACAGTTGGAGCGCGGCATGGAAACGCTTTGTGCTTTCCTTAACGGAGAAGGCGGCACGGTATTGTTCGGTGTCACCGACAAGGGAAAAATCATCGGACAGGACGTGAGCGACAAAACCAAGCGGGATATAGCGGACGCGGTCCGGCGTATCGAGCCTTTTGCCACAGTTGAAGTTTCTTATACTGAAATACCAGACACCGGCAAAAGCGTCATCGCACTGTCTGCGGAAGAACAAAGATATATGCGTCCGTTCTCTTACAAAGGACGGGCTTACCAGCGAGTGGAAAGCGCGACATCCACCATGCCGCAGGAGATGTATAACCAATATCTGATACAGCGAGGCGGGAAATACGCTTGGGAAGCAATAACAAATCCTGACCTAAAAATATCCGACCTTGACGAACATGCCGTCATTAGTGCTGTTCGCGGGGGAATCAGAAGCGGTCGTTTACCTGAAGCAACCATAAGAGAAGACCTGCCGACCATTCTCGAAAAATTCAGTCTGTTGCATGACGGGAAACTTAACAATGCTTCAGCAGTGCTGTTCGGTCGTGATTTTTATTATTATCCCCAATGCCTGCTCCGTCTGGCGCGTTTCAAAGGCACGACGAAAGACGAGTTTATAGACAATCAACGTGTCACCGGGAATATCTACGCACTGCTGGATGCGGCAATGGCGTTCTTTTTCAAGCATCTCTCCCTTTCCGGAAAGATAGAGGGGCTATACCGTGAGGAGGAACTGGAAATACCTTACAAGGCTTTGAGGGAGTGCTGCACAAACGCCTTGTGCCACCGCTCGTACCACCGTCCCGGAAGCTCGGTTGGGATAGCCATCTATGACGACCGTGTGGAAATAGAGAACAGCGGAACATTTCCACCTGACATGACAATGGAAAAGCTGTTAAGCGGTCATAATTCAGAACCGCAAAACCTGATAATAGCGAATGTGCTGTATAAAAGCGAGGTCTTGGAAAGCTGGGGAAGGGGCATCGGGCTTATTATAAGCGAGTGCCGGCGTGTAGGCATTCCTGATCCGGAATTCCATACGGACGGAAACAGCGTATGGGTTATTTTCCGCTATGTCCGGAAAGCTGTGGGGTACAACCCGACAGTCACCCCACAGTCGCCCGACAGTTACCCCACAACCACCCCACAAGTGGGAAAAGTGTTGTCCGCAATCGAGAAACAGACGCTCTCGACAAAAGAGATTATGGGCATAATCGGATTGAAAGACAAAAGCAATTTCTTGGAACTCTACCTATATCCTGCAATAAGGCTGGATTTGGTGGAGCCGATTTACCCGGAAAAGCCTAAACACCCACGACAGAAATACCGTCTTACGGAGAAAGGTCTGGATTTAATTAAAAATAAATAGTCATGAACTCGCAAACTGTAGAAATAACATCTGCTGGCATTAGGAAAATATTGAATAAATATACTCCAGAGCGAGCTATTGCCGAATATGTATGGAATGGATTTGATGCAAAAGCAACCGTTGTAAATATTGATTTTGAAATTGACAATGCAGAATTGGACACAATCAAAAATATTAGAATAACAGACAATGGTACAGGCATCTGCTATGAAGAATTACCTATAAAATTCAAAAAATTCTATGAGTCTCAAAAGAGAATAGCCAACGAGAATAATACTGAATTTACAAGAGGAAAAAACGGTTATGGTCGTTTTACTTTCTATAAATTTGCGAGATTTGCTAATTGGGAAACACGCTATAGTAAAGATGCACAAATAATGTCTTATGACATTAGAATTGATAGCGACACTTTAAAAGACTACACTACAACAGAGCCACTTGTATCTGATGACACAACAACAGGTACTTGTGTCGTTTTTAATGAGATTTCTTCTGATATTTCCAGTTTGTTTATAACGAAGACTCTTATCCCTTATCTAAAGGCTGAATTTGCGTGGTTTTTAGAATTGAAATCCGAATATCAAATATACATCAATGGGCAAGAATTAGATTATTCTTCTATAATAGCAGAACAAGAATCAATATCACCGATATTATCACATAACCAGAAAAATAACATCAACTTTCAATGCAAATATATCCGATGGAATGTAAAGATGAATGATGAATATTCTCGATTTTACTTCTTGAATAATGACTTGGAGTTAAAATTTACCAAAACGACATTATTAAATAAAAAAGGAGATAATTTTTGGCATTCTGTAATTGTGATTGATGATTTCTTCAATGAAATCAATTGTGATAACGAATTAGACGATAATGCTATTCAACCTAAATTGTTTGATAATTCTGCTGATAGAAAATTATTTAAGGAACTAATTACGCAACTCAATGAGTTTCTCAAAAAGAAAAGACGCCCATTCCTAAAGGAGCAAGCAGAAGTTATGGTAACCAAATATAAGAATGAAGATGTTTTCCCTAAATTTGGTACTGAAGATTGGGATATAGTGCGTAGAGAAGGTTTGGAAAACTTCGTAAAGGAACTATACGAAGTAGAACCTGCTGTTTTCATGAAGTTGAACAAAGAACAAAAAAGAGTTTTCTTAGAACTTCTAAATTTGGTGATGGATAGCGGTGAGCGCGATAGTCTGTTTAAGATTTTAGATGCAGTTGTTGAATTAGACTCGAACGATAGGAAAGAATTTGCAAAAATATTAGAAATAACAAGGTTAAAACAAGTCGTTTCCACGATTAAGCTTATTTCAGACAGATTGCTGACACTGGAAAATCTAAAAAAGATTGTTTTTAATCATACTTTACAAGCCAATGAAGTTCGTGATTTGCAGTCGTTCATAGAAAAACACTATTGGATTTTTGGCGAAGAATATAGAATGGTATGTGCGGAAGAGGTCAAATTTGAAGAGGCCTTAAGAAAATACATTTATATTCTGCGTGGAGTTAGCGAGAAAAAATATATTGCTCACCCTAATAAATACAAAGAAATGGATTTATTTCTTACTGGTACTGATTTTAGGGATGGGAGACCTCATAATATAGTTGTGGAAATCAAAAATCCGACAACTATAAAACAATTAAAATCAGAACAGTTAAATCAATTAGAACAATATATGGATGTTATTCTAAAACAAGATTGTTTTAATGATGCTAATGAGTTCTGGACTTTCATTTTGATAGGACAAGACTATGATGATATTGTAGGTCGAAGGGTCATAAATAAGCTTACTGGTTTAGTCCAAAATGACAGTAATTATAGCCTCTATGTAAAAAAATGGAGTGAAATAACAAATGAGGTGGAACGTAGGCTGAAATATTTGCTTGATAAGCTCAAAATAGAAAGAGCCACTTTATCTAAATCCCAATCATTAAATGAGGTAATGAATGAAGTTTCAAATAACACGGCCGCAATGGTTAGTTGAACTTAATATAGTCATAATGCTCAATATAAAGAATTACAAATTACTCCTGTCACAGATAGCTGTAGCAGGAGTAATTCTCAAAACAGGAGTCTGATACATCTTGTTGTTATATATTATTTCTGCTGCAACAGATGTTTCAGGTTCTCGTCACCTGCGATACGCTCCAGCTCGGCGGCGACAATCTGTTTCACCTCCTCCTTGATACGCCTGTAATTCGCCTGCACCGTTTCCTTCATGCAGTCGTTGCCGTCCTTGTCCGTGAAGTCGGTAATGACGGGTATCGGCTTGTAGGCTTTCTCCTCGCGTTTCACCTTCTCGGCATCCACGACAATCTCACAGTGGAAAATCTTCTGTTCTATACGCTCGTTGAAGTTGTCGGACACCGAACCGACAAACATTCCCTGTGTAAGCCCGGAAATCTTGCTCGGCGGGATAAGTGCGTCCATCTGCGTGTTGATGGCGGTGGAAACATCCTGCCTGTTGATGGAGATGGACTGCCGCTTCTGCAACACCTTTCCGAACCGTTCCGAGAGTGTCTTGGCGGTTTCGCCCACCACCTGCCCGGAGAAGATATTGCCGACGGTGTTCATCACCACCTTCGCTTCCTTGTCCCCGTAGTCACGCACCAACTGGCTGAAATCCTGAAAGCCCAGACACACGGCAACCTTGTTGCTTCGCGCGGTGGCGATAAGGTTGTCCAGCCCCTTGAAATATATCGTCGGAAGCTCGTCGATGATGACCGACGACTTCAACATCCCTTTCTTGTTGATAAGTTTAACGATACGGGAATTATACAGACCGAGAGCCGCCCCGTAAATGTTCTGACGGTCCGGATTGTTGCCTACACAGAGGATTTTCGGCTCTTCGGGATTGTTGATGTCCAGCGTGAACTCGCTGTCCGACATCACCCAATAGAGCTGCGGGGAAATCATGCGTGACAGTGGAATTTTCGCGCTTGCGATCTGCCCCATTAACTGCTCGGCAGCCCCTCCGAGCCATGCGTCCATAAAAGGAGAAAGATAGTTCTCCAGTTCCGGGTAAGATGTCAGTATCGGGAAAATATCCTCGTAACGGCGGTTCAGGAACTCGATGGCATGGGGGAACGTGCAATACTTGCCGTTCTGAAAAATTTTAAGATACCAGATGATAGCCGCGAAAAGGATGATGGGCGATTCCACAAAAAAGTCGCCCTGCTTCTGCACCCAACTCTTATTTAAGTTGAGCATGATGGTGTACGCGCTTTCGTAAGCGTCCGTAATATCCTCCATGAAGTCCGGGTGAATGGGATTGCAACGGTGCGAGCGTCGCGGGTCATCGAAGTTTATCACGTAGAACTTCGGCTTCACCTTGTATCCCTCCGGGTGATTGAGCAGATGATTATAGGCTTTCGTGGACAAGTCGCTGAATTTGAAATCATAGACATACATCGAAAAGCCCTTCTCAATCTGCTGCTTGATAAAATTGTTTACCACCGCGTATGACTTTCCGCTGCCCGGCGTACCCAATACGATGGAAGCCCTGAAGGGATTCACTACGTTAATCCAGCCGTTGTTCCAACGCTTCTTGTAGTAGAACCGTGTCGGAAGATTGACCGAATACTCGCTTTCGATGAGCCGTGTTTCCTGCATGAAGCTCTCGTTCTCGTTGTTGAACACGTCATCCATGAGGTTGTGCTTCAATAGGCGGCTCATCCACAGACCGCCCATCAGCAGGCATACATAGCCCGTGCCTACGGTCAGCACGTAAAGCCCCGTCACCGCTTCAACCGGTAGCGGCAACGCCAGTATCCACCAGTTGAGGAAGAACAGTACGAACCCTGCGGCAAGAGCCGTCCAGATCCATCCCCAAGTGATTTTCTCTCCCTTGACGCCCTTCGTCCCCAGACAGGACAGGGCAAGCAGGAGGACGGCAAACAGCTTCGTGTAAAGAACTGAATGGAACAGCCCCGCCGTGCGGTTGAAGTTCATCAGGATTCTGTCCACCACGCCGATGTCCACTCCCCAGAGCCGTATGGCTTCATAGCAGAACCAGTACACGTTCATGACCACTAAAATAATACTCACGGCACGCAGAAAATCCATGATTTTCGCCAATGCCCTCAAATCGTCTTCTTGTTGTGACATAGATTGAAAAATTTTGATTGTTGATACTTCCGGTTACATTCCCAAGCCCTTGCGCCTCTTCTTTTTCCTCTTGCGCTGCATCGCCCGGATAAAGGCTTCCTCCTCGGTGTCCACAGCCGGACTTTCGGGAGTGAGCAGACCGATACTGCCCGCCGTGTTCTCGTAGTCGGATACGGTCTGTCCGCGCATATCCTCTCCTGTTTCCACCGGAACGGACAGCGGAATCGGCGGCAGTCCGGCATAAGGCAGCGTGAAGTGTTCCTGCAAGGCGTTGGCGGAAAGTTCCTT
>ERZ1673745.1980-NODE-1980-length-11943-cov-4.308883_pt1 | contig 11943 bp, 9 predicted proteins | sample MGYA00580206_ERZ1673745 | MGnify/ENA primary metagenome ERZ1673745 (study PRJEB41218, sample SAMN15661753) | gut metagenome | host: Homo sapiens | place: Canada: London | collected 2015-08-20/2019-03-30 | study: EMG produced TPA metagenomics assembly of... | reverse complement strand
ACGGTTTTCAAGACCGCCGCAATCGACCACTCTGCCACCTCTCCAATGCGGATGCAAATATAGGGTAAAAAACAGAATCTCAAAAATAATTTTCAGGAAAATAAAGGTAAAAACCGAACTATTTCATATTTTATCCATCCTGGCTTATAACCTTGAAGCTGCCCAAGCGTTTAACTTCAAAAAAAGGACATGATCATAACCACTCAAAATATTTTGCTGCTCGGTTCTATCTTGCTATTCATCAGCATCATGATCGGTAAAACAGGGATTAAACTCGGTATTCCTGTCTTATTGTTATTTCTGATTGTAGGGATGGGATTCGGGCGGGATGGTTTCGGAATTGAATTCGAGAATCCGGTAACAGCACAATTCATCGGAGTTATATCATTGAGTATTATCCTTTTCTCCGGCGGAATGGACACCAATATAACAGAAATCAAACCGGTGATCGGTCAAGGAATTACCTTGGCAACCTTGGGGGTACTTCTAACGACAGCATTTACAGGAGGTTTTGTCTATCTCCTCGCTTCCTGGGCATTCCCGGAAGCACAAGCACCCTTGTTAGGATGTTTATTACTAGCTGCCGTCATGTCATCCACCGACTCAGCCTCAGTATTCAATATATTACGTTCCAAAGACTTAAATCTAAAACACAACCTACGTCCCCTGCTTGAATTAGAAAGCGGGAGTAATGACCCTATGGCCTATATGCTGACCATCTTATTGATCCAAATCATTCAATCGGGAGAGTTCAGTTTCGGACAGGTGCTGCTTTCATTTTTCATCCAATTCAGTGTCGGAGGAATTGCCGGATATTTATTGGGACGCTGTGCTGTTTATACGTTAAACCATTTCAGAATCCTCAACCAATCCCTCTACCAGATTGTTCTTCTGACCTTTGTATTTTTCACTTTCTCTTTTACCGAGAAACTTCAGGGGAACGGTTATCTGGCGGTATATATTGCCGGACTGGTCGTCGGGAATCGCCGGATCGTATACAAAAAGAATATTACCAATTTTTTCGACAGTACAGCCTGGCTTTTCCAAATTATCATGTTTCTTACCCTAGGCTTACTGGTCAATCCGAAAGACCTGATCAGCATCTCCTGGCTCGGTCTGCTTATCGGTATCTTTATGATCATCTTCGCCCGTCCCGTCAGTGTCTTATTGTGTCTCCTGCCTTTCCGCAAGATGACTTTTAAAAGCCGGTTATATGTTTGTTGGGTCGGTCTACGCGGAGCTGTACCCATTATTTTCGCTACTTATCCCCTGATCGCCAACATACCGGGAGCCCATCAGATTTTCAATATCGTGTTCTTCATCACCCTACTTTCTCTATTGATTCAAGGAACCAGTGTCACCCATATTGCCAGACTTTTGGGCGTATCCATCAAAAATAAAAAAATGGCCAAGGAATTCGAAATGGAACTACCCGAGGAAGTGAAATCCGTATTTTCAGAAATCATAGTCACCCCGGATATGCTCATTCAAGGAGATCACCTGATCGATATCCCTCTCCCCGACAATACCCTGGTCGTTCTCGTCAAACGCTTCAATCATTTTTTTGTACCGAACGGATGTTCTCAGTTATTCCCAAACGATAAACTTCTGATTATCTCCGATAACGAAAAAGAGTTGAAACAAGTCTACAACACCCTGGGTATCGAAGAATTTACCATCACCAAAAACTAAACAGGCAACTCTATTTCACAAAAGCCCGTTGTTCAGTATATTTTACAGTTCCTTGTTTTTGCAAGTAGACAGCAATTGCATCGGTGATAAAGATATCGGTAACCTCCCCTCCTTTTACCAGCTCATTGGAAGAAGCCACATAATTGCTAAAGGCAATTTTGTATTTCTTTTGTTTATCTTTCAACCATTTTCCCCTGGCGTCATAAAATTTCACCTCGATCCCCTCTCCTTGCAAATTCCGGATGATCTCATATTTTCCACCTGAAATATAGTAATTGATATAGCGTTTCCCGGGATCTTTCCCTCTGTTATAATCTTTTAAGATAAAATCTTCCATCTTGTTCAGATTCCATTCATGAACAACGATATAATTGGAGAACGGTTCCATTTTATATATTTTTTCCATGGTAATCTCTCCTTTACGTAGTTCATTCAGCCGTACTCCTCCTTTGTTATAAAAAGCGAAATCACCTCCAACCGCATCACGCATGGCATCGGTCATCAATGAAGCGACATCCTCTTTCCGGGTCAGGTCTTCTGCTGCCTGTCCCATGATCTTTTTAAATTCCGGCCGGTTACTGATCTCTTCCACCAGCAAAGCAATTTCCTGATCGGGAGTTCCTATATCCTTCAAACTCACCAATTGATAAGATTTATCGACCAGTTTTTTACCTTTAAACCGAAGTGTAGTCACACCGGCATACTCCAGATTAGAACCGGCCTGACCGATCAAAACCCCATTCACCTTTTTCGGTTCACGAATGACCGTATGCGAGTGCCCTCCGACAATCACCTCCAACTCAGGCATCACTAAAGCCAACAAAGAATCATTGGCAAACCCTAAATGAGTTAACCCGATCATCACGTCACATTCCTCCGCCACCCGTTTATATTCCGGAACAACGTCCTTGAAATAACGGAAAGAAATATCTTCCAGGTTAGCCGGATTAGTTGCAGGAAGATGATTCGCTCCGGTCTGAATCAAACTGAAAAAACAAAATTTCAGCCCGCCTCTCTCAATCATTTGATAAGCCGGCAGCTGCCCCAACTCACTCTTTTCAGAAAGCATATTAGCACAAACCACCGGAAAATTGGCTTCATGCAGCCTCTTTTTCAATATTTTTTGTCCATAATCGAAATCATGATTTCCCATCGTAACCACATCATACCCCACCTTATTCATCAGCCGGATCATCGGTTCCCCCCTCTCCAGAGCATGATCCACATAAGGATTACCCGAAAAACGATCGCCCGCATCAACCACAATCACTTCCCCGCCTTCTGTCTTTTTTTGCTGAATCAAAGTAGCCAACAGAGGAAAACGAGCCAGCTGTGCATGCATATCGTTAGTAGAAACGATCACGACCTTCCCCGGTGTTCCCGACTCATTTTTACAACAATATAGTGTTACCGCAAGCAGTAACACTATCCCCCATCTTCTCACAAAGTACACAATAACTTTTCTTTTATCATTTTGCATATCCCACCGGATGATTGATCAAAGGCCGTTGAGTATCTTTCAATTTCAAACCACTCTTCAATTTTGCCTGATCCATAGAGGCTCTGGGGACTGTCACTAAGCCTGTGCCGGAACAAAACAAGGATATATTCTGGGAAACAATACCGGCATCCAGGGCAGGCATTAAAACCTCTCCGCCGAACTTACTCAAATCCGCCACCATTACCAAACATACCGGAGCAGTAGCGACAAAACCCTGTCCTCCCCCGACAGCCGGACGCAAATCTTCTTTAGTCACCGGTTCGAGGCTATTCGCTTTTGGATGATACAAATAAGCCCCTTCCTGCAAACACACATAAACATCGATTTCCTGCTTATTCATGGCCGTCGGAGACGTCCGTTTTCCTGATTCAGGCCGGTTAATACCGGCAGCAGCCCACAACAAGTCCGACAAATCCTGCAATTCCAATTTTTTATCAGCATATTCCCGGGTAGACTGACGTTTTTGTAAAGCAGTCATCACAGGTAATCCCCGTTTAACATTCGGTTGATTCAACTTTATAGGTTTCAAATCCTGAGCCTGACTTCCCCCAAACAGGCCAACCAACAGCGAAAACAATAAGAACTTTTTCATGATACCTCCTTTTTTAATCATATATTGCCGCAAGTTAAACAATTTCCGGAAAAAATCAGTATTTAATAATTTTTTCCACCTTACTGTTGCAAGTTACAAATATCTCCTTTATATTTGCACCGCAATTACGGGATGTAGCTCAGCCCGGTAGAGTACACGTCTGGGGGGCGTGTTGTCGCAGGTTCAAATCCTGTCATCCCGACTACTGAAAATCAAGAGGTTAGACCAAAAGCCCGACCTCTTTTTTATTGTGGCGATTAAGGTTTTATTAAGGTTTTTGGGAAACTTAATGCATCAGATACTAATGGCAATACTAAATTCATTTGGTATTATATCGTTCAATCAATTATAAAACTATAAATATATTTACATTTCCCCATCATAGTAGAATATCTACCTATTTATCGGATGTTATTTCCTATTTCGCTATATCTGTCGGCAGTAACCCAAAAAACAAATATAGATATGTAGATATAAAGCCCTTAAAATAAGGAACAACATATTGTCAAAGCGTTTGCCTTATTATGGTGCAGTTGGAACTTCGACACTTTTAACATGCTACGACACAATAAGCAACGACTCAGGTAGAAATACGTGGGCGTTTTTGTTATGTAGCATAGGTAATCGAAGACCTCAACGGCAAACAAGAAATTACCCACGTTTTCCGTTAACAAATTTCTTCATACAGGATAACAGATTCTGACATTGACAAGGGATATTTTCGCGATGCAAATTTAAAAGTCATGGAACAGATACCCATAAAATTCTATCGGCAGGCAATCATTTACCAGACTGTCCGCCAATATGCCAACATCGGCCATCCTTTTATATAACTGATTTTAAATACAATACATCTTATTACAATTATCTATCTTCATTATTATTCTATACTTATCATCTACCTCATCACTTGATGGTATCATCACTTATGTGTTATACACCCCATACTCATTCTTTTACGGGATAGAATATTTTCATTATCGAAGCCACAAATATACCTCATCACTTTTATTCTTCTATTACGCTCTATAAGACAAGATATTTATTAGGGAATAAATACACCGACATGATGAGGTATAATCCCTATACGGTTCTATTTCACAACTTATTTTTCTTTTAGACAGGTATATATAAAAAAGGGAACCATTTACGGCTCCCTTAGTATGTTTCTTTGTACTATCACTCCTATTTTGCTTCTTCACTGTCCAAATCCACATCTTCCACTTCTCCGCTTTGTAATCCCAACACATCTTTTGCATTGAGAGGAGTTACAACAGATTTTCCGGTTTTCTTTTCTAATTCTAATCTTGCATTAAGGGCAATTGTTCAACCTTGTTTAGCAACATCTATATGCTCATCAAAAGATTCCGGGTTTTGTACCTCTGATATTTCCTTTGTAGAAAGTTCTGCAAGCATATTCAATACCAGTTCCTTATTAGTCATGTTGTCCCGTAGATTCTCTTTCTTCAACCCTTTGAACTGTTTATATTCCTTAGCCGTTTTTCCTGCCCAGGTCTTATAGATGATATCTGTTAGAGTAGCAAACTGTACACCCTCCTGTAATCCATGCCGTTTCCATTCATCCGTTAAGTCCTTACGGATTTCTATACTTTTGAGCCGTTGATTAATCCAGTTGTCGGAATATCCCAACCGTTTGTAATCCATCATAGCCTGCTGAATAGACAGTTCCGGGTCTTGCATTTGGTCAAGTCGTTCCTTAGCTACTTGTGCCATCCACAACTTGAAAGGTTCTGCTTTAGGAGAGGGTATGGATTGTATCAACCGAAACAATTGCTCGGTATCAGCAACATCTGTCTTATAATACTTACCGTCAGATGAGGGCATTTTCAGTTGACTACAATTTGTAGTCAACTCACTTCCCTCTTTTTTTAGACGAGTTTTTAACACACTCCAATACTTCCTTGGATTAGGACTATCAGTTAATACCGCTATCACATCTACTATTGAGAAATACCATTCCTCTTTGTCACTGTCCCATACGGTACGGACTTTCTTTTCTTCGAAGACTTTGATTGCATTCTGTTTTGTCATATCACCCGGCTTTTGATTGTTACAAATATACCTGTTAGGAATGAGTTATCCTATAATTACCGACTGTCGTTTTAGACGATTTGAGCCACAAAAATATTCTACTGAATAACTCTATCCGTTTTTAAGATTGTCTTGGCTGTACCGTTCCCATAGACGATTATTTTTATTAAAACAGTTATATACATATTTACACTTATAAATATACATTTAGGATAAACATGTATATAAACACCTAAATTTGATCTTATTCGTCGATAGTCAAATAAGATACTTCAGCTAATTACAACCCTACCAATTATTGCTTGCTTTATAAGTAAAACCAATGTATATTCCAACACCAACTCTACTATCAATCACTTTACCCCCAAAATGCTTAGTAAACAATAAGGAATCGATTTATCTATTATCTTTGCCACATGACGATTCAGCGAATAACTCCCGAAGAACTATGGTCAAGGCAGCAAATCAGCAGTCTTGACACAGACTATAAGTTGTGGGACAAAAAGAGAACCTCTATACAGGCATTTTCCCAAATAAGCCCAAGTTGTATCTTCACTGTCGATGTATTCAAAAAAAGATATGATTTTGCTTCCGATCATTTTACAGATCTTTTCGGCTACAACTCCAAGCAAATAAAAACGATCAGAAAACAGGGTAACCTACTGGAAGAAAGAATCCATCCTGACGACCGGGCGCAACTTCCCGCCTTTCAGATAGAGCACGGGCTGTTTATCTATTCACTTCCACAAGAAGAAAGGAACGATTATCAACAGGTATTTCAAATTCGTATGCAGAATGTACGGCAACAATATGTAAATGTCATCAGTCGCCACCAGGTCGTCCAAAAGGACAGGAAAGGCAAGGCTTACTCAGCAAAGAGATCGCTTATAAACTACACCTCAGTATCTATACCGTAAATAACCACCGGAAACATATTCTATCCAAACTACAAGCCGGTAATGCTATCGAAGCCATAAACCGGGCCGAGGATTACGGCCTCCTTTATTAATCACGGCAGCCAATCCAAACTATTGGTCAGCGGATGTTCCTGTCGCCACCGTTCCAATTCCTCGTAACTGCGGACATCTCCTGTAAAAACGGCATGGTATATCTCGATCCCGGGAATCATTACGCCATCCGGCACCTCATACTTGATCCGAAGTATCGTTTCCCGAAGCCCGGGTGTGAGCAGTTTTGCAATAGCGGCAGTGACATTTTCCACCACCCCGTCATATTTCGAACCTTTGCGGATGTGAATCAGATCGAATTTCCATGTATGCAGCTCCTGATCTTCATACAGAACATGCCACTCGATACATTCTTCTTCGGTATGAACCAGGTTTTTGTATTGAATCTCTTTCAGTTTAAGCCGCTCTGCCAATTCCTGCATAACCGAAAAACTCTCCGTAATATCGAGTTTCCCGGTATAGATGTGCAGATCGATATCCCTGCTTTTCATTAACAAACCTGACTTGAGCGAACCGACCAAATGTACGGTAGCCCCGATACGTTCCCAAGCCGGAATAATACCCGTTTCATCGAGTAATTTCCAGGCATTTTGCTGATTTTGTTCTGCGAGTTCGATAATATCCATAAGAGTTTATTTTGTGGGGATAAAAATACAAAACTCCCGACGATAGCTATATAGCTACAATTAGCTATTTTTCCCCTGTTCCGGAGCAAGGGAATCATGTGAACAATAGAAAGATTGATCTTATTATTCCCCAAATAAACATTCTTATCAATAATACAAGATTATTTAAGGAATTAGCCCGGAATATTTTTAATAACTTCATCATGCAAAGCCACCGAAATAATCCCTATTTTTGTCCGGGACATTGCTGTGAAAGTGCAGAGTGGCAAAGCAAACGCTTAATAATAATCACGATGGAAGAACAAGAGCACGTTCTTTTTATAAAAAATATGGTTTGTAACCGATGTATTCTGGTTGTATCAGAAATGCTCAAAAACCTGAATTTCAATCCAGTCCGGCTTGAATTGGGTAAGGTTGTCGTCGAAGAACCGTTGAAACCGGCAGACCGGGTTCTGATCCGGAAAGCACTTGAAGCGCTCGGGTTCGAATTGCTCGACGATAAACGCCATCGTCTTATCGAACAAATCCGTACTGCCATTATCGAACTGGTCCATTATGAAAATAATCTCTCTAAATTGAAATTATCCGAATATTTAAGCGGGAGATGTCATTACGACTACAGTTTGCTAAGTAAACTTTTTTCCGAAGGAAACGGTATCAGCATAGAGAAATACTATATTGCTCAAAAAGTAGAACGCATCAAAGAATTACTCATTTACGACGAGCTGACGATCGGCGAAATAGCCACACAGCTTCAATATTCGAGTGTCGCTCATTTGAGTTCCCAGTTCCGGCAGGTAACCGGAATGTCTCCCAGTGAATTTAAACGTCTGAAAGGCAACAAACGCTCCCCTTTGGATAAAGTGTAAGATATAAATCATATCCATAATTTTATAACAGTACATCGGCCGGTATACCTTATCTTTGTCCGGAAAGAGATCATATAAAGGTTAAGCGTATGAAAATAAAAAAAACTTTTCCGGTGGTAGGAATGAGTTGTGCCTCTTGTGCAGCGAGAATAGATAAAGTCATTCATGAACAACCCGGTGTATGTGAAGCCAATATAAACTACGCAACCGCCCAGGCCCAGGTCGTCTACGATACGGAGATCTGTTCTGTTCAGGCCTTGAAAAATGCGGTGCAAGATGCAGGATACGATCTGCTGACCGAGACAGACCAACAGGGCGAGGAGAAGGCCAAACAAATACAAAACGAAAAATACCGTTTATTGAAAATTCAGACCTTCGGGGCTACTTTATTATCGCTACCGATCATGGCCATCAGTATGATGTTTGTGAATATTCCTTACATGAACTATGTTTTATGGTTCCTTTCGACCTGTGTCGTTTTAGGTTTCGGAAACAGATTCTACCTCAGTGCCTGGCAGCAATTGAAACACGGTACTTCCAATATGGATACCCTGGTTGCCAACAGCACCGGTATCGCTTATCTATTCAGTGTATTCAATCTATTGTTCCCGGATTTCTGGTTATCGCGGGGGATAACGCCCCATTTGTATTTCGAGGCTGCAAGCGGTATTATAGCTTTTATTCTTCTGGGCCGCTTACTCGAAGAACGGGCGAAACAAAACACCTCAACGGCTATCCGTAGACTAGCGGGTCTGCAACCCAAAACAATTACGATCGTTACCGGATCGGGCGAACAAACCGTACCGATCGAAAATGCCCGGATCGGAGATACGATAGCTGTAAAACCCGGAGAACGTATCGCTGTTGACGGGACGGTAATAAGCGGGGATTCATACGTCGATGAAAGCATGCTCAGCGGTGAGCCTATAGCCGTACACAAACAAGCCGGCGAAAAGGTATATGCCGGAACGGTGAATCAGAAAGGGGCTTTTCATTTCACTGCCGACAAAACAGGGGCCGATACCATGCTGGCTCAAATCATCCGCATGGTGCAAGATGCCCAGGGAAGTAAAGCCCCGGTACAGAAACTGGTAGATAAAATAGCCGGTATTTTCGTACCCGTTATCATCGGTATAGCCTTGTTGACTTTCGGGTTGTGGTGTTTATTCGCACCGACTGCCGGTTTTTCCCACGGTCTGCTGGCTATGATCACCGTCCTCATCATTGCCTGCCCCTGTGCCCTGGGCCTGGCTACTCCGACAGCACTCATCGTAGGAATCGGAAAGGGAGCTGAACACGGCATTCTGATAAAAGATGCGACAAGCCTGGAGATTGCCCGGAAAATCGATACGATTGTATTAGATAAAACAGGTACGATAACCGAAGGGCATCCAAGGGTCGTAAATACTTACTGGCATACAGAAACAACGGAAGCCCGGAAAATAATATACAGTCTGGAACGTTTGTCGGAACATCCGCTGGCAGAAGCGATAGTCAGGGAATTCGGACAAGAAACATCTATTCCGGTCACCGGATTCGAAACGATACCGGGTAAAGGAATAAAAGGCCGGACAGGCGATGAAACCTATTACGCCGGAACCGCTGAATTACTCACAGACAATGGCGTCATCCTCCCGGAACCCTTAAAACAAAGGGCCGAAAGTTGGCTCAAAGAAGCCAAGACAGTCGTCTGGTTCGGTCATTCGACCCAGGCCCTGGCCATAATCGCGATCACCGACGAGATAAAACCGACCTCATTGCAAGCCATCCGGCAGATGGAAAAAATGGGGCTGACCGTTTACATGCTGACCGGAGATAATGTCGGTACAGCACAGGCTATAGCCCGAAAAGCAAACATCGGCCATTACCGGTCGGGCGTTCTTCCTCACGACAAAGCTATCTTTATCGAACAACTGCAACAAAAAGGTGCCCGGGTAGCGATGGTCGGCGACGGAATAAACGACAGCGCAGCATTGGCACAGGCAGATTTGAGTATCGCTATGGGAAAAGGAAGTGATATCGCCATGGAAACCGCCATGGTCACCATCCTTTCCTCCGACCTGCTGAAAATACCGGAAACGATCCGTTTATCACGGCTGACGGTGAAAACCATCCGGCAAAATCTGTTCTGGGCTTTTATTTACAACCTGGTCAGTATTCCTATTGCAGCAGGCATACTTTATCCGGTTTGCGGTTTCCTGCTCAATCCAATGATCGGCGGAGCAGCTATGGCATTCAGCAGTGTGAGTGTAGTAAGCAATAGTTTACGGCTGAAACGGAAAAAAATAAGCCTTACCCCGACGGGCTACGAGATTCGGAACGAAGAAGTTAAACCTATAAATAAAAAAGTCATGAAAAAAAGATTTACTATCGACGGCATGATGTGTGGTCATTGCCGTGCACACGTTGAAAAAGCACTGAACAGCATCGACGGTGTAAAAGCAATCGTAACGCTCGATCCTCCGGAAGCGACAATCGAATTCACAGATAAAGAATTTTCTTTAAACGAGTTACAACAAGTCATCCAGAATAAAGCCGGAGACTATAAATTACACGATTTGGAATAATGTACGCGCCAATCGCATGAATCCTCTAAAGTACCAGGACAATTCGGACAACCATTTATTATTATTCAACGATCCCCTTCAACGCCGAAGGTATGCCTGTTCGCTGATCATGATACTACTGATGACAGGAGTTGCCGAAATCCTGCATGAGAAAGAGATTATCTTTCCTGAAATAGCAGCTCTTATCATCGGCATGTGGATTGTCGATAAACGGGTATGGCATATCGAAGCCGGACAAATGTTATCGTTAATGACTCTTGGCGCCTGTACCGGTGTTCTCCTGGTGCTTTACTCCTCATTTCCTTTGGTGGTCAACGTAGCGATCGCTTTTCTGTTTGCAGGGCTAAGTCTTCTATTCACCCGGACTACATTATTCCGATGATATCCGTCTGTGTACTTCCCGTGTTGTAAAAAACCGAAAGCTGGGTCTATCCGGTATCCGTTTTCGTGATGACCTTGATTATCCCTGTCGCTCAACGCTGGATGGAGCACCTCGGCTTATGGCAAAAAAAACCATAAATTCCCGGCTACTTTCAAATCAAATTTTGCTTCCATCGGTCTTTATCTTATGTATTCGGCTTCAATAATGTCCTATCCATTGTTATGATACGGCCAACGGAAAAAACGGAAGAGTAACCTTCATACCCCAACAGCTCTCCTTTACAAACCTAAACTATATCTTGTTTTTATGTTTTAAAAACCGGTTCGCCAGATATTTCCTTACCGGTATGTCATAAAATTTCAGGCAACCATAAGCTAAAACGATACTACCTATAACGACTCCTAAAGCACCGGGAAACTTATAACAAAATAATAATGTTATCCGGTATACAACTTTGGTTTTATGGGACCGACCATATGTTCCTTTCCCGTCAGTCCACCACAACATCTTTTGAAGGCACTCCGATCGATCCCATCGCCCCCCTCTGATTACAATGTCGTAAAACCGGGCAGATCTTAGCAATTCAGGCCCGATATCAGGACCAGGAAGGTACCGTAATGCCGACAATGTAACAGCCATTGCTTACTTCAACTCACAATGGGAAATTAATACCTTGATATCACTCCCAAACAGT
>ERZ1673745.1956-NODE-1956-length-12086-cov-4.006733_pt1 | contig 12086 bp, 7 predicted proteins | sample MGYA00580206_ERZ1673745 | MGnify/ENA primary metagenome ERZ1673745 (study PRJEB41218, sample SAMN15661753) | gut metagenome | host: Homo sapiens | place: Canada: London | collected 2015-08-20/2019-03-30 | study: EMG produced TPA metagenomics assembly of... | reverse complement strand
ATGAATGCCCCCGACGCGCTCCAAAACATCCGCTCAAAACACCCCGTTGCATATTTGGTTCTCTATCTCTTTGTCGGCTGGGCATTGCTGGTTGTCATCACCCATGCCATAGCCTTTGGAGCAGAACTGCTGATAGCCAGCTCGGACCAGCCCATCGTCAAATGGGAAGCGACCGATGAGTGCACCGACGGAACTCGAACCATTTACTACAACAGCCCGTCCCTCTACCAAGAGTTCAAGGTCAAGATAAAGGACTCCAAGATTGTCGATGCCGAACTAGGCTCTTTATCGACAATCGGAGCAACCGTCAACGCCGAACAAGTCGAGCACACGGACAGCCATGCGACGTATCGTATCGACCTCAGCATCCTAGGCCGACCGTCACGTACCTGTCTGCTCGAATGCGAGATACGCGGCACCGCGTTGCACATGTCCGAAATACAGATGCGCCCGGGCAAAGAGATCTATTCTTGAGCAGCGTACCCGCCCGCACGGTTACTCCACCGGTTTGAAGATGGTGGCCTGACCGAAGACGCTGCGGATGAGGTCTTTGGCCTCGTCCTCGGTCTGCGGGATGCTCGGGGCTGCACCCTGATGGCCGAAGGGGCTGCCGGCGCCGGGGTTGGACTCCCAGGGAGCTGCAGGAGCGTCCTCCTCTTTGGGGGCAGCTACAGCGGACTTGGGCGCGGGCGTCGCACCCTGCACGTCGAACGGAGGCAGATCGTCCCCGCTCGCATCGCCAGCGAAGCCGCCGACCATAGCGTCGTCGTAGGGCACCTGCTCGGATTCCCACGGCGCGGACTGCGCGACAGGCTGAGCTTTGGGGGCAGCCGAGCGCTCGGGCGCACGGGGTGCGGGCTCGGTCGGGAGCTTACCCGTGGCAGGAGCGCCGGCGGGGTTGTCGGAGCGTAGCCAGGGGGCTTTGCCCAGGTCAGACGACTTGGGCGCGGGTGTCGGAGCAGCCGGTTTGGGCGCCGCGGGCTTAGGCGCCGACGGGGTCGATGCCGCTACCGACGCCGCTTGCTGCGCTTGCTGCTGCGGCGCGCTGGCGCTCGAGGATACAGGGGCCGCCGAGGACACGGGTTGCGGGTCCGCAGATGCCGCAGCCCGTGCAGATGGAGAATGCTCCTCATGTTGAGGAGCCGGCGTGCCACCCCCATCCAGGACATAGTCGACGGTACGACGACCGAAGACTGCGCAAACCGTCGGCAGGACCACCGACTGCGTATCGGCGCGACCGAGCATCTTAATGGCAAAAGTCGAACCCGCGGGGAACGAGACCGTGAGCTTGGAGCCGTCGTCGGCCGTGGCGCGTGCGTTGAGCAAAAGCCCTGCGTAGGAGGCCTGACGAGCCTTGACGCGCTCGACGACCTCGGCCCATTTGCGCTGGAGCTCGCCGGCGTCCTCAACCGCGGGGGTCTCGGCAGCACCGGCGGCGGCAACCTGGGCGGCATTGTTGGACTGGGGCTTAGGTGCCGGAGCGGTGGCAGGCGCGGGGGCCGCAACGGGCTGAGGCGTCGGAGCCGGCGCAGGCTGAGGCGCAGGCGCTGCAGGCTTGGAAGCTGACACGGACGCAGAACGGGGCGCAGGCTGGGCAGTCGGAACAGCAGCACCACGGTCCCAAGGCATACCGCCCTGGCGCGCGGACGTAGCAGCGGGGGCAGCGGATGCCGCCGGAGTGGCAGCACGAGCGCCCGAAATGAGCGTCGGCTGTTGGGCAGCAGCGGGTACGGATGCTGCAGGCGCGGCGGCCTGAGCAGCAGCCACGCTCGCCGGCACGGCGCCGTTGGCAACCATAGCCTCCAGACGCGCCACGCGCTCGGCCAATGCCTCAATCGTTAAATCAGCCTCGGGACGTGCCAGACGCGTGCAGGCAATCTCGAGCACCAGGCGCACGTCGCTCGCGCCCCTCATCTCCAGTGCGGCATCGTCGAGCACCGTCAGCACACGGGCCAGGCGGTCGGCAGGATGCTCGCCAAAGGCAGCGGCCTCGGCAGCAAGCGCCTCGGCCTGCTCGGAGCCGCCCTCAAACAGCTCGGCACGGGCACCGGCAACGCAGGCAACGTACACGTCACGCACATGCGCCACCAGGTCGCGCGTCAGCTCCAGCAGGTCGTTTCCTTCCTCGACCTGCGCACGGATCAGTCCATAGAGCTCGGCAACATCACGATTAGCAATGGCGCGCGCAAACTCGCCCAGAATCTGGTCCGAAACTTCGCCCAAAAGCGAGCGGGCGTCGTCCGCATGCACAGAACCGTTGCCAAAGACGCTCAGCTGCTCCAGCGTGGACAACGCGTCGCGCATGCCGCCCTTGGCATGGCGCGCCACGATAGCCAGCGCCTCGTCGTCGTAATCGAAGCCCTCCTGCTCGCACACGTATGCCAGGCGATGCTCGATATCCCCGTTGCCGATGCGATGGAAATCGAAACGCTGGCAGCGCGAGAGGATGGTCTCCAGAATCTTTTGCGGGTCGGTGGTGCACAGCACAAAGATCACGTGTGCCGGCGGCTCCTCAAGCGTCTTGAGCAGCGCGTTGAACGCCGCCGTCGTGAGCATGTGGACCTCGTCGATGATATAGATCTTGTACTTGCCGCGCACCGGGGCAAAGTTGACGGAGTTGATGATCTCCTCGCGCACGTTGTCCACGCCGGTACGGCTTGCGGCATCGAGCTCGTAGACATCCGGGTGGTTGCCCTCGGCAATGAGCTCGCACTCCTCACAGGTGCCGTCGGGCATGCAGCCGTTTGCACCCTCGGCGCGCGCCGCCTCGGCATTGCGGCACAGCAGCGCCTTGGCCAAGATGCGCGCCATGGTGGTCTTGCCCGTGCCGCGCGGACCGCAGAACAGGTACGCATGGGACAGGCGTCCCTCGGTGATGGCGTGCTCGAGCGTCGAGACGATATGCTGCTGGCCCACCACGGAGTCGAAGGTGAGCGGGCGATACTTTCGGTACAACGATTCCATGGGTGCTCCCCCGGGTATACTGAGTCTTGTTGCCGCGACGGCCATGCGGTCGCACGGCATACTGCATTCATAATAACCCGTACGGCGAGCCCGCCGCGATAGGAGTCCAAAGAGCATGGCAGACGCAGAGAGCAACCTCGTTCCCTCCGAAGCAGCCGACCAGGTCGAGGTCGCGCTCGAGGAGCAGGCCGCAGCCGACGACGGCATCCTGTACCTCAACGAGTACCAGTACGAAAACGACCTGGTCACCGACTTCGCCCGCCTGGTCGCCTCGCCCAGGCGTCGCGGCTCGCTGTATGTCGCCGCCGCGATTGCCGCGCTCATCGGCATCGGCATGCTGGTGGCCGGCGGCAACTGGATCAAGTTTGGCGTCGTCCTGATCGTATTCGGCGCCTTTTTGGCCTGGTGGAGCAAGAACCTGCACCACACCCTCGCCCGCGACTTTATCGACGCCGTCGAGACCGACGAGTCCATGGGCGGCCGCTATCGCCGCGTCGCCGCCAACGAGGACGGCCTGATGGTTTGGGGCAAGAGCGGCAAGTCACAGTTCTTCCCGTTTGAAAAGCTCGACCACGTGCTCGACGGCGAGCGCATCTTTGTGGCCATGTTCGCCGACCAGGGCGTGACGATCCCCAAGGACACCTTCGTCCGTGGCGATGCCGAGCAGTTCGGCCCCTTCCTCAAGGCCCGCATCAACAAAAAACTCCGCATCGAGACCAAGCGCAAGAAGATGAAGGCAGAAAAGGCCGCTGCCGAAGCCAAACAGGGCGACAAGCCCCAGGAGACCAAGCGCAAGCAGAAGAAGGACAAGAAGAAGCGCTAAGGCCAAGCCAGACAGGCAGCCTCGCATCCCGTTATCCTCGCCATCCGCCCGAGCGTGCTACACTAGCAGCATATATGCCACCGCGAATGGCTCGGCCCCGCGCCCGCCGCTCGCAAACGAACTTTAAACGCACGAGGGTTGGCCATGCCGCTTTTCTCGCAACATACCGCCCGGTTCTCGCCGGACGTTCCTTTGGAGGGCACCAGTTCTCGCGAGCTGCTCAAGCGGTACCAGCCGCTCGAGACACTTGCGACCGGCGGTTTTGGCTCCATCGAGATCTGCCGCGACACGCACCTGCGCCGCCGCGTCGCCATTAAACGCATCCCCCTTATCAACGGTGCCGGCATGCCCGCTAGCGACATCATGGATGTCCTGCGCGAGGCGCACACTGCCGCCATGCTTCAACATCCCAATATCGTGCAGGTCATCGACTTTACGCACGACACAGCCTATGCCTACCTGGTTATGGAATATGTCGATGGCATGTCGCTGGCCGAGTTTTTGCATCGCGTGGACGGCCACTCACTTACCTTTGACGAGGCCGCGGCCATTGCCGATGCCCTGGGCCAGGCGCTCACCTTCGCCCATAGTAATGGCGTACTCCACCTGGACATTAAGCCCGCCAACGTGCTCATCGACCACTCGGGCAATGTAAAGCTCACCGACTTTGGCATGGCGCGACTGTCGTCCGCCGGTGGCTTTGGCGGCTCGCGCGGCGGCACCATCGGCTACATGCCGCCCGAGCAGCTCGATATCGAGACCGGCACGGTCGACGAACGCGCTGATGTCTTTGCCCTTGCCTGCGTGATCTACGAGGGCCTGTGCGGCAGCGCTCCCTTTATGGCGGCCACGCCCGCCGACTCGCTCGGCCGCATCATCGGCGGCGCCACCTATCCCAGCGAGCTGATACCACACTTTCCCCCGGGAGCCGAGGCCGCGCTCATGAGCGCGCTCTCCCCCATGCCGCAGGACCGCCCCAACAGCATCGAGGCATTTTGCGACCAGCTCCTTGCCGGTCTGGGCAGCGTGCGCGAAGGCCGTCGCAGCCTGGGGCAAATGGTTGGCGAACTTTCGGATGACGAGCAGGAGCTCGACGATATCGAGCCGTCGCACTACGAGGACGACGCCATCGAGGTCGACCCCGCACTCGGCTGGGCGGGCACGCGCTGGAGCCATACGCGCGACTACACCATGCGCACTATCTCGGCGCTAACGTGCGGCACCTTTAGCTTTTTGCTGATGCAAACGGCCGGGGTCGCGGCGCTTCCCGGCCTGGTCATTGCGGCCATCGCGATCGGAGCGGCGGCTGGCCTGGCCCCCCAGATTGGCTCGGCCATCTCGGCTGTGGGCTTTTTGGTGCTCATGGCCAACGCCACCATGCAGGCACAGGGCATCCTGTCGATGCTGCCCGTCGCGGTGATCTTTGCCGCCGCCATGTCCGGTTGGTGGATCGCCTGGGGTCGCACCGAGACTGCCGCGAGCGCCACGCTCACCTGTGCACTCGCGCTTGGCTGTCTGACCGGCAACACCTTCCTGGCAGCTGGGGTCGCCGCCGGCGTCGCGTCATTTTGGCTCGGCCCGGCAAGCGCCGCCGCGGCAACGGGCATGGGCGCGCTTTTTGCCCGCCTGGCCACGGTCGCGCTTTCAGCCGGAGGCGTGCTGGGGCTCGGTAACGTTGCCGCAGCGCTGGGAGATCCGCTCCTTTGGGCTGCCTTTGTGCTGGTCGCGGCAACTGCCGCAGCATCATCCGCGCTGCTCAATGCCCATGCCAAGCGTACCGACCAGGGCTCAAACCTTGCCGCAATCGCCGCCATCGCTGTCACCGGCATCGGCTGCGCAGCGGCGTCCTGTCTTGCACACCATATGGAAATTGCCAGCCTTGCAGCCGCGGTCGTCGCCAAGGCGGCGGTTGCGGGAACCCTATCCTCTATAATTGTTGGGATATGCCTATATTTGCTCGGATACCAAAGAACCTATACGGAGAGTGATCTTTCGTGAACTTCCTGAACATCTTCGAGGACCACGTGGCCGGCATCTTCGGTGCCACCCGTGCCCCGTTCTCCTTTAAGAAGCTTGCCAAGCAGGCCGCTCGCGACATGGAGGATCAGACTCTGGTGATCAACGGCGTCAACACGGCGCCGGCACTCTATACCATCCTTATCGCCGCCGACGACGATCCCATGCTCGCCCCGTTCTACCCCGAGCTTTCGCGCGAGGTCCGCGAGTTTGTGAAGGCACAGGCCGAAAAGCGCCGCTATGTGTTTGTCGGCGAGCCCCTCGTGCGCTTTATGATCGATCCGCAGCTGCGTGCCGGCAAGTTCTCGGTCTTTGCCGAGAACGTCGATGCCCCCACGCTCGGCCGCCTGTACGAAGAAGAGCGCGCCTATCAAAACGGCCTGGGCCAGAACAACTCCGCGGCAAGCCGTGCCGCCAGCGCCCCGCGCGCCGGCCAGCAGCAGTTTGCTGCCCCGCAGCAGCAGCGCCCCGCCGCCATGCCCCAGCAGCAGCCGACGCCTCGCGCCGCCGCTCCCGACCCGCTTGCCGTGGCAGACCCCTTCGCGCCTAGCGTCCCCGACCCCGCCGCCGCACCCATCCCGGTGCCTCAGACCGTCTCGCGCGACGCGCTTGCCGGCATGGGCGGAGCCGCCGCGACCGGTGCCGCCGTGGGCCTAGGCGCCGCAGCCGGCATCGCCTCCAACATGGCGAGCACTCGCGCCCCGCAGCGCCCGCTCGCCCAGCTCGTCGACGTCGTGAGCGGCGAGAGCCATAGCATCACCTCCGCACAGGTGACCATCGGTCGCGAGCGCTCAGTTTCCGACATTGCCCTGCGCGACCCCAACGTGTCGCGCCGCCACGCCCAGCTCACCTTTACGGGCTCGGATTGGTCGATCGAGGATCTCAATTCCACCAACGGCACGCTCGTCAACAACCGCCGCATTACGCGCTGCCCGCTGCGCAACGGCGATCTGCTGACGTTTGGCCTGAGTACCTTTGAATTTAGGGGATAGTCGCTTATGAACATCGATATCGTCCTTTTTGCAGGCCGCATCGTCCTGGTCGCCCTGCTCTATATCTTTCTGTTCGCCGTCATGAAGACCGGCGTGGGACTTGTGCGTGGACAGCGCCGCGACTCGGCTATCTGGACGATCGATGTGGACAAGGGTCCGCGCGGTATCCGCGGCATCCACGTAGACATGCTCGGCCCCGTCATCGTCGGCCGCTCGCCATCTTCGGACATCTGCATCAACGAGCCGTTTGTCTCGGCCTCGCATGCGCGCTTTTCGCTACAGGGCCCGGCGCTCATCATCGAGGACCTCAACTCGCTTAACGGCACGCTCGTCAACGGCCGCCAACTCGTGGAGCCCGCGACGCTGCGTGAGGGCGACGAAGTCCAGATTGGCGACGTGGTCATGAAGGTGAACCGTCGATGATCGACGAGGAGAACAAGTCCGCAACCATGACCGAGGCACCGGCTGCCACCGCAGCTGCACCGGCCCACGCCGCTCCGGCGGGCTCCGCACCCGTGGAACCCGAGGACACCGTGTTCTCCCTGCCTCTTTCGCATGTAACGCATGATATTTCGGATCTCGCCGATAACGAGGACGAAGAGGATGCCGCAGCGGCGCCCATCGGCGCACATGCTGCGGAACAGCCCACAGCGCCCGAAGCAGCCCCGGCGCCGGCTCACTTTGCAGAGCCCGTCGCCGCGGCAATCAACGAGAGCGCTGCGGTGTTTGCGGCGCCCGAGCCCGCCGCGCCGGCGTTTCCCATAGCCCCGGCATCCGAGGTTGCGCCCGCGTCTACGCCGGCGCCCGAGCCTATAGACGTCAGCCCGCAAGACGACGAGTCGACCGCCCGCGTTTCCGAGGAGCCCGACTCCCCGGACACCGGTGATTCCGAATCAAACGCCGAGACCGACACCGTCTCTCCCGGTGACACCGCCGAGATCGACGTTGCTGCCGTTGAGGCCAAGCTCAAAGACCCCGGCTCGACCATGAGCTTTGAGCCCCTGACCGAGGAGCGCATCGAGACCGACTCGACCTATGATGCCGGTACCACCACGCAACTCATGTGGGGCGCCCGCTCCGACGTTGGCTGCGTGCGCCCGCACAATGAGGATTCCTACCTGGTGCAGTCGCCGCTCTTTTGCGTATGCGACGGCATGGGCGGTCACGCCGCCGGCGAGGTAGCCTCTTCCATCGCCGTCGAGACTATTGCCAAGACGGCCCCGCAGTCCGCCGACGCAGCGCACCTGGCCGCAGCCGTCGAGGCAGCCAACGCCGCCGTAATCGAGGCGGCCCTGAACGGCCTGGGCAAGCCCGGCATGGGCTGCACAGCCACCTGCGCCTATATCGAAAACGACACGCTCGCCATCGCCCACGTGGGCGACTCTCGCGCCTATCTGCTCCACGAGGGCACGCTCATCCGCGTGACCCGCGACCACTCCTACGTGGAGGAGCTCGTGGACGCCGGCGAGATCACGGCAGACGAGGCTCGCGTCCACCCCAACCGTTCGGTCATCACCCGCGCGCTGGGCTCGGACCCCGCCATGTATGCCGACCACTTCACTCTGCATATCGAGGAAGGCGACCGCCTGGTCCTGTGCTCCGACGGCCTCTCGAGCATGATTCCCGATAGCGATATCGAGAACATCGCCACGCAGTCCTCAACCGCGCAAATCTGCGTCGACAACCTAGTGGACGCGGCGCTTGCCGCCGGCGGCCACGACAACGTGACCGTAGTAGTCGTTGACCTGGTTGACGATGGCGTCATGCGCGAGGCGCAACGCGTGCGTCGCCGCAACGTTACTATCGCCGCCATCCTGGCCCTCGTCTTTGTGCTGGCAGCTGGCATCTGGGCCTACACGGGTGTCACCGGCTCGTACTACCTGGGTACCTACCAGGGCAATGTCGCCGTCTGGCGCGGCCTGCCCGGCAAGCCGCTCGGACTCAAGCTCCACTGGCTCGAAAGCGAAACCAGCATCAAGCTATCCGACCTGCCCGAAGACACGCAAAACCGCCTCAAGGCGGGCATTCCGCAAACAAGTGTCGACGATGCGCAGGACACGATATCCAAGTACCGCCACCAGATTGACGAGGAGCAGACCCGCCAGGTGATCGACGCGCAAACGATTCGCGACAACACCAATCAGGGATCGACCTCCGAATCAGATTCCGAGAAAACCGCCGAACAGTCCGCCGAGGCCGAAGCCTCCGATAAGAATTAGAAAGGGAGTGCCGCTTATGAGTCGCCGCAACACCGAGCTGCTCTTGCTCATCGCCTCGGCGTTCCCCGTCATCCTACTGTATGCGATGTACGTGCTCACTGCGGGCGCCGCTATCTCCTTTGAGACGCTCGCCGTACCAATCGGCCTCTTTGCCGCCTTCGCCGCGGCACATATCGCCGTGCGCATCTTGGCGCCCGGCGCCGACCCCGCCATCCTACCCATCGTATTTATACTTTCGGGCATCGGCATCACGTTCGTGACACGTCTCGCCCCCGCTCTCGCCATCTCACAGCTCATCATCCTGTTTGTCTCGGTGGCCCTGATGGTGGGAACGCTCGCGTTGGTTAAGAACCTCGACGTGGTCATGCGCTACAAGTACACCTTTGGCATTATCGGCATCATTCTGCTGATGCTGCCTATCTTTATCGGCACCACGATCTCGGGTTCCAAGCTGTGGATTCGCATCGCGGGCTTTACCATCCAGCCCGGCGAGTTCGCCAAGGTCTTTATCGTGCTGTTCCTGGCCGGGTACCTGGCCGAGAACCGCGAGCTGCTCTCCATCTCCAACCGCAAGATCCTGGGCTTTAAGATCCCTCGCCTGCGACTGCTGCTGCCGCTGTTTGCCGTGTGGGGTGTGTGCCTGCTCGTCGTCGTCTTCGAACGCGACCTGGGTTCGGCCGTGCTGTTCTACACCATCTTCTTGCTGATGCTCTACGTTGCCACGGGGCGCTTTTCGTATGTCGTTATCGGCCTTGCGCTCTTAGCCGTTGGAGCCGTGGGCGCCTACAAGTTCCTGTCGCACGTTCAGGTGCGCTTTCAGGTCTGGGTCGATCCGTTTAAGGACGCCCAGGGTCAGGGCTACCAGATCGTACAGTCACTTTACTCGCTGGCTGACGGCGGCCTGGTTGGCGTCGGCATCGGCAATGGCATGGCAAACAACATCCCCGTCGTCGAGTCCGACTTTATCTTCTCGGCCATCGGCGAGGAAATGGGCCTTTTGGGCGGCGGCGCCGTGCTCATCCTGTTTATGCTTTTTGCCGTGCGTGGCCTCACCACGGCAGCCCGCGCCAAGTCCGACCTTGCCGCCTTTAGCGCGACCGGCCTTACGGCGGCCATCAGCTTCCAGGCATTCTTAATCGTTGGCGGCGTAACCCGCCTGATCCCGCTGACCGGCGTCACCCTGCCCTTTATGAGCCAGGGCGGTTCCTCGCTGCTGGCGAGCTTTATCATCGTCGCGCTGCTGCTGCGCGCCGGCGACGAGGCAACCGGACGCGAAGCCGAGCTCACCGGCACCGGCGCCATGGCCGCCATCACCGATGACCAGGTCGCATCCGCCGCTGCCCCGACCGGTACGCGTTTTGCCAGCGCACCTTCCTACAGCCACGGCAACCACTCCGCGGGTTCTCGCATGCGTCGTCGCCTGCTCGACACGCCAGAGTCCGGCGTGCTCGGCCGCGTTGCACTTGCCAACCGTCTGACTCGTGCCGTGTTTGCTTTCACGGCGCTGTTCGCCATCCTTATCGGCAACCTCACCTATGTCCAGGTCATCAAGGCGAAGGACTACCAGGACATGCCGACCAACAACCACACCATCGCCCGCTCCAAGTACATCCAGCGTGGCTCCATCATCACGTCCGACGGCGTGACACTAGCCGAGTCGCTGCAGCAGGAGGACGGCACCTACGCCCGTTCCTACCCCAACGGCAACATGGCCGCGCACGTGGTGGGCTACGTGAGCCAGCAATACGGCACCGCCGGCATCGAGAGCGTCATGAACGATACGCTCACCGGCTCCAAGGATTACTCCAGCTGGAACAACGCCATCGCGTCGCTCGCGGGACAGACCCAGCCGGGCAATACCGCCAAGCTCACCATCGACTCGCGCATCCAGACGGCTGCCGAGCAGGCGCTCAAGGGCTTTAAGGGCGCTGTGGTGGTCATGGATCCGCGCACCGGTGCGGTCCTTGCGTGTGCGAGCTCGCCCACCTACGACAACACCAACATCGATGCGCTGCTCCAGTCGGGCGGCGGCGAGGACGGCTCCATGTACGACCGTGCCATGGACGCGCTGTACACCCCGGGCTCGACCTTTAAGGTCGTCACACTCTCCGCGGCGCTCGAAACCGGCACCGCCAGCCTTACCAGCACGTACCAGGCGCCCGGCTCCATGGATATTGGCAACGCGCCGGTCACCAACGATGCCAACGAGAGCTACGGCACCATCAGCCTGCAGCAGGCCTTCGCCGTATCGTCCAACGTCGTCTTTGGCCAGGTGGCCAACGAGATTGGCGCCAGCTCGCTCGTCCAGTTTGCCAACGCCTTTGGCTACGGCCAAAAGCTCGGTCAGGATCTGACCACCGCAGCTTCCATCATGGCCGACCCGTCGCTTATGACCGAGTGGGAGACCGCTTGGGCAGGCGCCGGCCAGCCCGTCGGCATGGACCACACGCCTGGCCCGCAGACCACCGTCATGCAGAATTGCGTGATCGCTGCCGCTATCGCCAACAGCGGCGTGGTCATGGACCCGTTCTTTGTGTCCCAGATACTCGCCCCGGACGGAACCGTGGTTAAGACCACGCAGTCCCGCTCGCTGGGCCAGGCTGTCAGCTCTGCCACGGCCGACCAGGTCAAGCAGGCCATGCTCGCCGTCGTCCAGTCCGGTACCGGCACCGATGCCCAGATTCCGGGCGTCAAAGTTGCCGGTAAGACCGGTTCGGCCGAGACCGGCGGCACCAACGTCAACTCTATGTTTGTTGGCTTTGCACCTTACGATTCACCCACGGTTGCCATCTCGGTGGCCCTGGAGGATTACGACAAACACGACGTCGAGGCGGCCAAGATTGCCGGCATCGTCCTGACCGCGGCGCTCGCCGCACAGGGAGCGTGATGCCCGTGATCAAAGCGGATACTTGGGGCACGCCGCGGCCGATGAGCTAGCGGCAACGCGCCACACGGCCCCAGCGGCCACACATTTGGTACTACACACATCGTTGAGCGAATAGTTATGTTAGGAGCAGGAATGGAACAGAGGGTCCTCGGGGGAAGATACCTCCTTAAGGATAAGGTGGGAAC
>ERZ1673745.1932-NODE-1932-length-12232-cov-4.215406_pt1 | contig 12232 bp, 8 predicted proteins | sample MGYA00580206_ERZ1673745 | MGnify/ENA primary metagenome ERZ1673745 (study PRJEB41218, sample SAMN15661753) | gut metagenome | host: Homo sapiens | place: Canada: London | collected 2015-08-20/2019-03-30 | study: EMG produced TPA metagenomics assembly of... | reverse complement strand
GAGCTCATACATTTTATGATTTTGGGCATATTCCGAAAGCCACTTTTTGCCGCTTGGAACAGTTACGGGACAGTCGGTATTGTCATTTTCTGTAACAGCCTGCCATATCTGCATCGGAGCAGGCATAGAAAGAAATGTTTTACTGTCTTTTTCTTTAAGAATTTTCCCGACCTTTTGAGGAGAGTCAAAAGCTGAAATTCCGTTGTTTTCGATGACAAGCACCCTGTCTGAAAGCGGAAGCACTTCATCAAGTCTGTGTTCCGTTATTATCACCGTTGTCCCCAGTTCGTGATTTATGCGTGAAACGCAGTGCAAAAATTCGCTTGCCGCAATCGGATCGAGTTGGCTTGTCGGTTCATCCAAAATGAGAACGGACGGTTGCATTGCCATAATTGAAGCAAGGTTTAAAATTTGCTTTTGTCCGCCCGAAAGTTCGAGAACACTTTTTTCAAAATAATTTTGGATTCCGAAAAATGAAGCTGTTTCGGCAACTCTTTTTCGGATTGTATTGTTGTCATAACCAAGACTTTCAAGCCCGAAAGCGAGTTCGTGCCATACCTTATCGGTAACAATCTGATTTTCAGGTGATTGCATAACAAAGCCGATTTTACTGCTTTGCTCCCTGTGAGAAAGGTCTGATATAGGTTTTTCTTCAAATAATATTTCTCCCGAAAGAACACCGTGCGGTGAAAGATCGGGTTTCAGATGTCTGAGAAGTGTGCTTTTTCCGCAGCCTGACGGACCGCAGACTGTGATAAACTCGCCCTCATTTACGCTGAAAGTAATATCTTTAAGTACATCAATACCGGTTTCGGGGTATCGAAAACTCAGATTCTTGATTGCATATGTTTCCATTTTATCCCCTCTCCTATATTTACCGATAGCGGAATCAACATAAAAAATGTGTAGAATATATAAAAAATAACACTTTGCACCGTAAACAAATCGCCCTTGATGGACGGATAATATCTGAATTTTATTGCGTTTGTAAAAAGCAAAATCATAAGTACCAATCCGGTAAAAAGGATTGTGCAAAGCATAAATGCGTCTCTTTTGTCAAATTTATAAAGTGAATAGGATGTTCTGCCTTTAAGACCGTGGCCTCTGCTTTTCATTGAATCGGCTGTTTCAATTGCGTTTTCAAGTGACCATGTTATCATAATCGAAAGAATTTTTACTGCGTTTCTTATTCTTTGAAACAATGTTCCCTCGTTTATATCTCTCCCGATTGTGTGTTGTGCATTACGCACAAGCTTCATTTGTGCCGAAAACCTTGGAACAAAACGCAATGCCATTGAAATCACCAGACTCAATGACGGCATTATTCTGCCAAACAGGAAAACTACCTTGTCGGAAGTGATTACTGCATTGAATGAAGAAAACCATAAAACTGTTGACGAAAGCAAAAATGCACTTGCAATACCGTAAACGATTGATTCGAGGGTTAGTGGGTTATCCCACGGAAAATATGTGAGTATAGTCATTCCTTCATGATTAAAAATAGGATTTACGAGAACTATCAAGAGTATCATAGGCAAAAGAAAAACAAGTGACAATCTCACAGCTTTTTTGCCGTTAAGGTATAAAGCAGTTAAAAGCGCACATAAAAAACTTACAGCAAGACAAACAGGGTTCATGATAAACATCGTGAACCCTATTGTAAGTGCAAAAAATATAAAATTGATAAAGGGGTGCATATTTGAAAAAGTATCCTTCATCATTATTCTCCTGTTGCGTATCCTCCGCCGACATCATAGCCTAAGTTACAAGTGTAGCACCAGACCACATCGTCGCCGTTTTTCAGCACATATCGTGAACAGCCGTAGTTTGGAAACCATTCATTGACTTTGTACATCCAACCCGAAAGAGAACCGCAGTCAAATTCGTAGAGGTTGTTAATTCCTTCAATATAAGCGGAATTATACATAGGAGTCCAGCTTGATTCCATATGAATATTGTTGTCCTTACAAACTTTTACAAGGACATCATATACAGATTCACCCTCTTTGAATTGAACCTTCTGTTTTTTGAGGATTATACCGTCCTTTGGAACGAGTTCAATTTTTTCGGGATCAAGGTCATCTATATTGTCAAGAATTGTTGAACAGGTGATTGTAAAGGTACAATAAAGATTTGTATCTTTTGTTTCCTGTTCTTCCGGTTCAACCGGCTTTGGTTTTCCCGACGGTACGGGATCGGTTTTGTACTTATCCTGTGTTGTCGGCTGAACATCATTCTTTTTGTTCGGCTTTGAAGAACTGTTTGATGAAGAAGACGGTTTTTTCTTATCCGAAGAACTGTTGTTTGAACTCTGCTCGGATTTTTCACTTTTTTCAACAGCTGAACTGTTACTGTTCTGCGAATTATCCTTACTGTTCTTTTTATCTTCGGAATTTTTTCTGTCCTTTTTATCTTTGTTTGATTTAGCGGAATCGGTATGATTTTGAGTGGTTTTCTCTGTTGCAGACACAGAAGTTGTTTCTGTGTCTGCATTTGTTGTCGATAGCGAGGAGGCAGTTGATGCAGTTTGAACTTTATTTTCCGATCGGTTGCCGCCTGCAAAAAATGCTACTGTAAGTGCGGCAATACAAACGCACACCGCAATTAAAAGTATTTGATTTTTTTTAACAAACTTTTTTATCTTTTCCATAACCAATTTTTACTTGTGAACTTTAATCAAACGAGCTTAACGATGATTTTCTGAATTTGTGTTGCATCAACAACATTGATAATACCGTCATGATTTACATCGGCTTTGATAAGTGAAACCTTTGAAAGCTGTTCAAGGTTTACAATCTGCTTCTGAACGAGTGTTGCGTCAATTACAGAAACTGTGTTATCAAGATTAACATCACCTACGGCATAATTTTCTGCAAGTCGGTCAGTCATATTGTAGAGTGAAGTTTTGCCGTTTACAAGACGGTCAAATGAAACAAAAGCATAGAAACCCTGTTCGGTTGCCATCTGATTGTATGTTGTATCTGTATGACCGAATCCGTTTTCAGCGGAGAAACTCATCATAGCATCGATGAGTGTGTTGCCGTTTTTGATGAATCTTTCATCATTTGTAGGATCAATTCCAAGGCTTGTAAGTGCAACGAGTACCTGTGCACAACTTTCGCTGTTTACAGAACCCCATGATGCAAATCCGCCGTTTTCGTTCTGTGCGTTTGACATTGCTGTGAGTGCTTTATCAATTGCCTCTTTAACATCGCTGTTTGTTGAGTAGTAAGGAGCAAGTGCCTGAATTGCCATACCTGTCATATCAGGATCTGCAGTTGAGCCGAAAAATGTCCAGCCACCGTTTGCTACCTGTGCATCAAGAATTGTCTGTACGAGCTTTTCTCTCGTTGTGGGATTTGCGGCGTCAGTCTGCGGAATTTCATAATCGCCCGTATCAAGTGCAATGAGTGCAAAGACAGGACCGTTGATACCCTGCTTCTTAACATAATCCATATCTGCAAGCGGTTCAAGAAGGTTATATGATGCAACATCCGTAACATCCTTACCGATTGCCGTAAGGGCAAGGATTACTCTTGAATTGTCTGTTGATTTAGTATTGTGAAGCTTTGCAGAACCCTTTTCTTCAACATACTTAACTGCATTCTGATAGTAACTGTCTGCAATTTCGTCTGTGATTTTACCTGCTCTTGCAAGACCGAGGACTGTCCACTCACCGCCTACCGAAGAAACTGTGGGGGCATCCTGTGATGCAAGATATTTTGCAACCTCGTCAATCTTGTTTGAAACTGTGTCAGCTGCGGAAGGAGCATATTTCACTGTGAATGTATATACAGTACCGCCTTCACTTGTGTTCATTGACGGCCATGCAATATCACCGCAACCTATGATAATTTTGTCACCGTCAGAAACACTAACAGTCTGACTTCTCTTGTAAAACGCACTGTCGTCAGAAGGAAGATATTCATTCTTATATTTTCTTGTCTGGAAGTTTTTGTTAGTTGCAGTAGGAACTACATTTACATCAGCTGACGGTGTGCCGATTGTAAGTGTATAGTCTGTTACAGACGGATCAAATTCGCCTGAAAGCTCGGCACCTGTAATTTCAACCGATTTAACAGTTGTATCGTTATTTGCCCATGTACCGCCGATATCCTCGCCGTAACCGTTTGAAGTATACATAATAGCGATTTCGTCACCGCTCTCAAGGTTGCCGCTTGCAACGGTAATATCAGCGAAACCGTAGTTTGTAAACCAATCGTTGAGTGTTCCCATCCAACCGCTCATTGCACCGCCGTCAGATGCAGCAAGACCGTTTATTGATGAGAAGTAATTGCTCTCAGCACCCTCCTGTGTGTAGCCGTGATTGTTGAGTGCGTCAACAACCGCTGACATCATAGTAGAGTCATTATTAATGCTTACCCACTCATCAACGAGAACGCCGTCCCACGGAGCGCCGTTTTCTACTGAGTATGTATCATTTCTGACAATTACTCTTACTTTTCCGTCTTCAACTGCGCTTACTGAAAGTGAAACCGTCATAAGTGACGAAATCATCATTACAGAAAGTACAATTGAGAGGATTTTTTTAAAAGATTTGTTCATAGTGTTTTCCTCCATATTGTATTGTGTATATCGAAAGGCAAAATAAAAAAGCCTTCCGTTTTTGGAAGGCACAACAAACTAAACCATACAGACCAAAAGTCTGTACAGATATGGTCGGCTGCACCTCTTCCCTGTCCAAGATTTGCAAAATCCGAGGCATACGGACAGCGACCTGACTTATGGCAATGCCAAATACAGTAATGACTGTTGCTCCGGATTCTCACCGAATTCTCTGTTATCTACTCTGCAAGATGCATTTTGAACCGTAAACCCATATTAAGTTATATACATTTGAAATCTGTATTTAATTATAACACCTGTTTATAGTCGTGTCAATTCCTTAAAATTTTTCTGATATCAGAGTTTATTCGGGTACGATATAAGTTTTGTTTATGGCCGGCTTTTTGTGTAACTCAGTTGTATGAATTGAATATGCTGTTAATAAAAAGTTGAAATCGGTGAATCAGATGAAAGAAAAATGTTCGCTTGACAAGTTACCGCTTGGAGTTACGGGGATTGTCTATCGTGTGAACTGTAATGAAAATATCAAAAACAGAATATTTGATTTTGGTATTATGGAGAACAGTCCTGTTATCCCCTTGTTTACAAGTCCGTTCGGTGATCCGTCTGCGTATCTTGTTAAAAATGCCGTTGTGGCACTGAGAAATAACGATTGCAAAGATATCATTGTTACTCCTGAATAAAAGGAGGCTTTTTTATTGTTTTCTACGGATAAATCATCTTTTAATAAAAAGGATGTATCGGATTGCGATTACAAAATTTCTCTTACCGGTAATCCTAATGTCGGCAAGAGTACAATTTTTAACGAACTGACGGGATTAAGACAGCACACGGGAAACTGGACGGGTAAAACAGTTGAGTTTGCCAGAGGTTGTTGCAAAATCAAAGACGCAAGATTTTGTATTACGGACTTACCCGGATGCTATTCCCTGCTTTCATTTTCGGGCGAAGAGGCGGTAACAAGGGAGTGTCTTATACAAAATCAAAATGACTGCGTTGTAATAGTTGTTGACTGCGGAGTTATTGAAAGAAATCTTTCATTTGCATTGCAGGTGTTATCGCTAAATCTTGGAATACCTGTTGTGAAAACCTGTGCAACAGACAAAAAAGGTTTGGATGAATTAAAAAAAGCGATCTATAATGTATGCAGCGGAAAGATAAAATGTTTTAGGGTAGAAAGAAATTTTGAAGGTGTTGATATACTATCCGAAAAAAACTACAAACAGAATATTGAAAAGCTTTCGCAGATTGGCAACAAAATTTCAAGTGACTGCGTAAAATATGAAAAATCAGAGTTGAATGCTTGTACAAGAAAGCTTGATAAAATACTTGCAAGCAAAACCACGGGAATACCGATTATGCTTGCAATGCTTGGTATATTGTTCTGGATAACAGTTGTTGGTGCAAATTATCCGAGCGAATGGTTAAGCAATTTGTTTGGCTTTATAAAAGAGAAACTGTATATTCTTTTTGATTTTTTACACGCTCCCGATGTTGTAACGGGACTTTTGATTGACGGAGTTTATACAACTCTGTCATGGGTGGTATCTGTAATGCTTCCGCCCATGGCTATATTCTTTCCGTTGTTTTCGCTTGTTGAGGATTCGGGATATCTGCCGAGAATTGCATTTAATCTTGATAGGTATTTTTCAAAGTGCGGTGCTCACGGAAAGCAAAGTCTTGCTATGGCAATGGGGCTTGGCTGTAATGCCTGCGGAGTTACGGGATGCAGAATTATTGAGTCGCCAAAGGAACGACTGATTGCAATTCTTACAAATAATTTTATGCCGTGTAACGGACGGTTTCCCACAATAATTGCATTACTGCTCATGTTCTTTGCAGGTACGGCATTTACGCTGAGCAGTTCGCTTGAGGTAGCGGCATTGTTGATTGGAATAATAGTTTTCTGTGTTTTTATAACACTTGTTATATCTAAGGTACTTTCAGTCACAATATTGAAAGGCGAACAGTCCGGATTTGTGCTTGAGCTTCCGCCGTACAGAAAGCCGCAGATTTTAAAAACTATTGTCCGTTCGCTGTTGGACAGAACTTTATTTGTTTTAGGAAGGGCTGTTGCGGTTGCCGCTCCGGCAGGTGCGATAATTTGGATTCTTGCAAATGTGCATATAAGCGATGTTTCACTTTTAAAATATTGTACTGATTTTTTAGATCCGTTCGGCAGATTTATCGGGGTTGACGGCGTTATAATAATGGCATTTATACTTGGATTTCCTGCTAATGAAACCGTTATTCCGATTATAATTATGTCATATATGGCAAGCGGTACTCTTGTTGATTATTCAAGCTATGATCAGCTGTTTCAACTTCTCAATATGAACGGCTGGACGATTACAACGGCTGTATGCACGATTATTCTTTGCATTCTTCATTATCCGTGTTCAACAACCTGTCTGACAATAAAAAAAGAAACAGGCAGCCTTAAATGGACGCTTGTTTCTATGGCATTGCCTACTGCAATGGGAATTGTACTTTGTATGATTACAGCAGGTGTTATGAGATTATTTTAAGTTAATAACTTCAAAATCATCGGGAACAAATATATTTCCGTTAAAAACTGTTCTTGCCTCTGAAGTATATGTTCTTTTGCGTGTTTGAAGTGTTTCGTCCTCGGTGTGATACAGGATAAGATTTTTTGCAAAAAGACTCTCTGCAAGTTTTCCTGCATCAAGTGCTGTGCTGTGAAATTTTTCGTAAGGCTTAAAAATATCTTTTTGACTGTAAAGACAAAAAGCTTCACACATAAGATAATCACAGTTTTGAACAAAATTTCTGCATTTTTCATTGAACGGTTCATCACCGAGACAGGCGAGAACTTTTCCTGACGGAAAAACAGCCTTGAATCCGAATTGCTTTGTTTTGTCTGAAAATATATCAAAGAAAGTGAGTTGGATACTGCCGGCATTTTGCATTTCACCGTCTTTTACTTCATTGACGAAAATTTTTGTATTGATATTTTTGAGAAATTTCGGTGCGAGTGTGTGGTTGCAAATTGCCGTGATTGAATCAACACATTCATCGTGGCAGTAAATATTAAAATTACCGTCATATTTGCCTGAATTCATAAGAGCGCTTATTTGCCTTATTACCCACACGGCACCTAATATATGGTCGGTGTGAGAATGAGTAATAAACATTGTCTTTATGCTGTTCCAAGCTATTCCGGATTTCTTAATTGCGGATAAAATTCCGTTTCCGCCGCCTGCGTCAACAAGAAGACAGTCGTTTTCGGATTTCAGAAGAAAACAGGTATTATAACAGTCGGTAACCATCGCACTTCCTGTACCGAGCATAATAATTTTTTCGTTCATACAGCACCTCGAAAATACAGGCAGATACAAGAAAAATGTATCTGCCTGCAAATTTTTTTATTGTAATTTTATTCTTCTGCTTCTGCTTCTGCAACCTTCATCATAATGGCACATTCCATTCTTTTTCTGAAAAGCTCACAGCCGTATTCGTAAATACCTGTGATTGAGCCTGTTGCATGATAAGCGTTTGCGGCACAACCGCCGCTGCAATAAAGTCTTGCCCAGCAGTCTTTGCAGTCAGGACGGGCGTATGCGTTACAAAGCTTAAATTCGTCCTGAATTTTCGTGTTTGAAACACCGTTAAAGATATCGCCGAGCTTGTACTTTTCATCACCTACAAATTGATGACAGGGATAGAGGTCCCCCCAAGGTGTTACAGCCATATATTCTGTACCCGAACCGCAACCCGAGATTCTCTTATAAATGCACGGACCGCCTGTAAGGTCAATCATATAATGATAGAAGGTGAGCGGTCTGCCCTCTTTTTCACGCTTGAGCATTTCCTTTGCAAGAATTTCGTACTGTTCAAAAAGGATAGGCAAATCATCATATGTAAGTGCATATGGGTCATCGGGAGCACATACAACCGGCTCCATTGAAAGCTCTGTAAATCCCAAATCCGCCATATGGAAAATATCGTTTGTGAAGTCTGTGTTATTATGTGTATAAGTGCCTCTTACATAGTAACCCTTGTTGCCTCTTTTTTTGACAAATTCCTGAAATTTCGGAACGATAATGTCATAACTGCCCTTTCCGTTTACAGTTTTGCGAAGATGGTCATGCACTTCTTTTCTGCCGTCAAGGCTGAGAACTACATTATGACATTCTTTGTTTGCAAATTCAATTACATCGTCATCAACAAGCATACCGTTTGTTGTAAGTGTAAAACGGAAGTTTTTGTTGTGTTCCTTTTCAATGCTTCTTGCATAGGCAACAATCTGCTTTACAACATCAAAGTTCATAAGAGGTTCTCCGCCGAAGAAGTCAACCTCAAGGTTTACTCTGCTGCCTGAATTTTCAATGAGAAAGTCAATTGCTCTCTTGCCCACTTCAAAGCTCATCAGCGCTCTCTCGCCGTGGTATTTGCCCTGACTTGCAAAGCAGTATTCGCAGTTAAGGTTACAGGTGTGAGCAATGTGAAGACAAAGTGCTTTGATTACTGTGTTTCTCTTTTTAAAGTCAAATGCAAGGTTTTCGTACTTGTCGTCTGTAAAGAGCTTTCCCTGTTTCTCAAGCTCTTTTACATCATCAATGCAGTCAGAGATTTCTTCTTTTGTAATCTCAGGATTGTCTGCATATTTTGAAAGCATTTCGTCGATTATCTGTTCTTTTGTTGCGTTTTTGTACATTGCAATAACATCATAAGCAAGGTCATCGACTGCGTGTACACTGCCGCTGTAAACATCAAGAACTATGTTGTATCCGTTAAGTTTATACTGATGAATCATAATATCTCCGTTAGACAAAAGGAAAGCCGTTAACCCTTTGGGAAAACGGCGATAATCCTTAATAATCAAATTAAAATAGAATTATTTCTCGCTCATGCACTTTTCGCACTGCTGGTTAGCAACGCCGCAAGATGTCTTACACGCTGACTGACATGAAGTCTGGCACTCGCCGCAACCGCCTGTCTTAACGCTCTTCTTGAGGTCACGAGTTTCGATAGTTTTAATTCTCTTCATAATAAATCAAACTCCTTGTTAGATTTTGTTAATTTAATATTATCACACAGCCATTGATTTGTCAATCTTTTTTAACTACGCTTATGTTGTCCGTCATACCGCCTTTTGTTGACATAATCTCAACCTTGCAGGCTGAAAGATATTCAATGTAATTTATAAGTTCCTTGCTTATAATTTCACCGGGTACGATGAGGGGAATTCCGGGTGGATATGCCCAGATATACTCGGCAGAAGTTCTGAATTCCGAATTTTGAAACGGAATAGTTTCTTTGTTGAATTTGTATAACTCGCAGGCGTTGAAATTTTTGCCTGTGTAGAGATTTTTTAACGGAACACGCTCGGTGTCGGCTCCTTTTGAAAGTTCGCTGTCAATTGAAATCAGAGTGTCTGAAAGCATATCAAAAGCTTTTTCAGTGTCACAAACAGATGTCATGGCAATTACATAGTCCGAATATGCCATTTCGGTTTCAATCTGATAATTATTTTGCAGTATTTCGGCAAGCTTTGTTCCCGAAATATTTGCGTTCGCTGTTGAAATTACAATTTTGCCGATATCATAATCAAAATCAGTATCGCTTTTATCATAAATTTTCAGATATTTTAGATTTTTAAGTTTTTCTCTGACCGTTTTAAGATTGCAACAATATTCATTGAATTTATCATTGCTGTTTTCGCAGAAATCAAGACATTTTTCGATTGAACTCATTAAAATATATGATGGACTGCTTGTTTCAAATACAGCCAAATTTTCAGCAAGAATTTCAGGAAGCTCGCTGTCATTTGTTATGAGCAATGCAGTTTGAGTTAATGACGGCAAAGTTTTGTGCAGACTCAATACTGCTGCGTCTGCACCGCAGTTAAGTGCTTCATCGGGAAAACTGTCCGAAAACGGAAAATGCGCTCCGTGAGCTTCGTCAACAAGTAATTTTGCTCCGTGTTTGTGACAGATTTCGGAAATCGACTTTATATCCGAAACAACTCCTTCATATGTAGGCGAAGTTATGATTACAAGTCTGATTTCATCATTGTGTTTTGTAAGTTTATCTTCTATATCGTAAGGTGAAACCGATGTAAGAATATTGTATCTGCTGTCTGTATCGGGAAAAATGTAATCGACATTGAGATTAAACAGTTCTGCTGAATTATATACAGATTTGTGGCAGTTACGAGCCATTAAGATTTTGTCGCCTTGATTTGTCATTGAGCGAATTGCTGAAAGTATTCCGCCTGTTGAACCGTTAATCAGAATGAAAGCATTTTTTGCATTGTAAAGTTTTGCAGCCTTTTTCTGAATTTCGTCAATAACTCCGTTTGGTGAATGGAGATTGTCAAAATCATGAATTTCGGTTATGTCGATATTATACGGTATTATACCCTCTTCTGTAATGTCCGTTCTTTTGTGTCCGGGCATATGAAAAGGATATATGCCGCTTTTTGAATAATTTTTAAGCTTGTCGTACAGCATATATCCTCCGATATTTTAAATATTTAGTTTGTACCGAACTCAGCGAGTTCAAGTCCCTTGTTGTGTTCAAGCGCCCAGTTTATGCTCCAGTAGCTTGTAAAGAGCAAAAGATGATTACCTTTAAGATCCTGAATTTTCTTAGTATCGGACGCAAGGTCGAGAGTTTTCGGATCAAGGTCATCGTTTACAATCCAACGGATAAATTCATATGGGAGTGTTTCCATAATGATATCACAGTTGTACTCGTTTTGAAGTCTGTATTTAAGAACATCAAACTGAAGTACGCCTACAACGCCAACGATAACTTCCTCCATACCTGCGTCAAGCTCCTGGAAAATCTGAATTGCACCTTCCTGTGCAATCTGACTTGTACCCTTGATGAACTGTTTGCGCTTCATTGTGTCTTTCTGACGGACAAGTGCAAAGTGTTCGGGAGCAAATGTAGGAATTCCCCTGAACTGTACCTTGTGTCCCGGTGAACAGATTGTGTCACCGATTGAGAAAATGCCCGGATCAAACACACCGATGATGTCGCCCGCATATGCCTCGTCAACAATTTCTCTTTCCTGAGCCATAATCTGCTGTGGCTGTGAAAGACGCATTTTTTTGTTGCCCTGAACATGGAACACTTCCATATTCTTTTCAAACTTGCCACTGCAGATGCGCATAAATGCAACTCTGTCACGGTGAGCCTTATTCATATTTGCCTGAATTTTGAAAACAAATGCAGAGAAAAAGTCTGACATAGGCTCAACCTTTTCATCAACTGTTTCTCTTGGCAGAGGTGGAGTTGTGAGCTGTAAGAACTGTTCAAGGAATGGTTCAACACCAAAGTTTGTAAGAGCCGAACCGAAGAATACAGGAGTAAGCTGACCGTTGCGGACTGCTTCAAGGTCAAATTCATCGCCTGCACCGTCAAGAAGTTCTATTTCATCAAACAAATCCTGCTTATGATAGTAGCCTATTGTATCTTCAAGGGCAGGATCGTCAAGCGTAAGTTCTTTCTTTTCAACTTCTTTCTGACCGTTATTAGCGGTGAAAGCAAGGATTTTCTTAGAATTTCTGTCATACACACCCTTGAATTCCTTACCTGAACCGATTGGCCAGTTTACGGGATAGGTGTGAATTCCGAGAACATTTTCAATGTCTTCAAGAAGGTCAAAAGAATT
>ERZ1673745.1926-NODE-1926-length-12245-cov-61.257096_pt1 | contig 12245 bp, 13 predicted proteins | sample MGYA00580206_ERZ1673745 | MGnify/ENA primary metagenome ERZ1673745 (study PRJEB41218, sample SAMN15661753) | gut metagenome | host: Homo sapiens | place: Canada: London | collected 2015-08-20/2019-03-30 | study: EMG produced TPA metagenomics assembly of... | reverse complement strand
AGCACAACACTTTTAATGTTGGGGTCTTGGGTTCGAGCCCCAAGCGGATCACCAAAAGAAAAGCCAAAAGGCGACAACAAAAAGACAAGTCCTACAAAATCAACATTTTGTGGGACTTTTTTTATTGCCTTTTGGCTACCTTGACCGCCACGAAAAGGTCACTGACGGACAAAAATTAGTGTCTTATCCGTACCCCCGACAAAATTCTTCAAAAAGGGGTACGAATTGGCGGAAATTGGCGAAATGTTGTCGGGAATTGGCGACCCTGCATTTATCTCATTATGAGTTAATAAAAGTATTTTTGTAACTTAAAAAATGAGGTATGAAATCAACATTCCGAGTATTGTTCTTCTTGAAAAGGGACAAGGTTAAAAAGAACGGTAATATGCCTATCATGGCACGTGTTACCATTGACGGGAAATTAGCCCAGTTTAACACCAAACTGGAGGTCAATCCAAAGAACTGGTCTGCCAAGACCGGAAAGGTAAATGGCAGAGGGGCGGAATTTACTCGTATGAATGAAATGCTGGATAGCATCAAGGCTACCTTGTACAGACACTATCAGACCATTTTAGAGCGGGACAATTATGTGACCGCAGAGAAAGTACGCAACGTGTTCTTAGGTAAGGAAGAAAAGGCAAAGACACTCTTACAGGTATTTTCCCAACATAATGAACAGTACGCATTGAAAGTCGGGAAAACAGCCACGCAAAAGACATACACCCGTTACGAGCTTACTAAAAATCGCCTTGCCGAATATATCCACAATAAATATAATGTAGAGGATATAACCTTTCGGGAAATAAATGTCGTGTTCATTGAGGGCTTCTACCTGTTCATCCGTGAGAATTACCCGTGTACCCACAATACAGCCATGAAGTTTATCCAGCGTTTCAGGACTGTTGTCCTGTTTGCTCATAACTTGGGACTGATTACCTTTAATCCATTCGGGGCGTATAAGCTGAAATTTGAATATGTGGAACGGGATTTTCTTGAACAAGCGGAATTAGACCGGATATATCAAAAGACGTTCGCCAGCAAACGACTGGAACAGGTTCGGGATATATTCATATTTAGCTGCTATACAGGGCTTTCCTATGTTGATGTCTGCGAATTGACACCTGAAAACATAAGACTTTCCTTTGACGGCAATTTGTGGATTATCAAGAAAAGACATAAGACAAGCGTAACGTCCAACATCCGATTGTTGGATATACCCAAATCCATTTTGCAGAAATATGACGGGAAACTGCCCAATGGTAAACTGTTGCCAGTTATCAGCAATCAGAAGATGAATGATTACTTGAAAGAGATTGCGACCGTTTGCGGGATAAATAAGAAAATCACGTTTCATACGGCCCGCCACAGCTTTGCGACCCTTAGTATAAGCTACGGTGTACCCATTGAAAGCGTTTCCAAGATGTTGGGACACACCAACATAAGAACTACCCAAATCTACGCAAAAATCATAGACACCAAACTTAGCGAGGATATGGATATTTTTGCTAATAAGCTAAAGAACAGAAAAATATAAGTGGTATAGATATTAACTTAAAAGTAATGATTATGGACTTGCAGATTATCCAAAACAAGATTTTTGAGGTACGGGGTTGCCGGGTGATGCTCGATTACCATTTGGCAGAACTCTACCAAGTGGAAACACGAGCCTTGAAGCAGGCAGTCAAACGCAATATCGAGCGTTTTCCCAGTGATTTTATGTTTGTTCTCTCCAAAGATGAAGCTAACTTACTGTTATCCATAGGGGTATCACAAAATGTGATACCCCCTGCTTACAACTTCGGCGTTGCTATGCCTATGGCTTTTACGGAACAGGGCGTAGCCATGCTGTCCTCTGTTCTCCGTTCCAAAGTAGCCATAGAGGTAAACATTTCAATCATGCGGGCTTTTGTCCTTATGCGCCAAATGGCAATCGGTTACGAGGAACTGTTAAAGCGCATCGAGGAATTGGAGGTAAGCACCGATGCGCAGTTCAACGAACTGTACCAAGCCCTTACCCAGCTTTTGAGCCAGTCGAAACAACAGAAAGAACGCCGTCCGGTAGGTTTCGTTTCCTATAACCGTGACAAAAACGAATAGGTAACGATTTCGGTAACGAAATTCCACCTAACAAACTATATCCCAATAAAGTACATTCTTTCACCTTGCGGGCAGTCCACCGACTACCCGCATTTTTTATATCCTTTTCCACTGGCACATTCCCCGAAACGCCAGCCGTGCGTGGCATGGCTGACTGTATTTCGTGAAAAGAGCCGTTGGAAACCCGCACAAGCGTACCGCAAGGTGAACTTGCCATACCCTTGCCTTTCCCGCCCGCATGGAGTGTTCCCTAAAGGATGAAAGGGAACAAGCACTTTTCCCCTGTTTCCCTATCTGTAAATCTTCCTCATTATGCAGTCCCCCAGCCGGGACAGTCGTTTTTATCATTTCAATAGGCAAAGGTAGTTACGTGTTCTTCACGACTTTGCAAGGTCGAGCCGTTTCGGTTTGGCGAAAAAATCTTCCCTGCCTTGCGAGGTATTTTTTGCCCAAAACCTTGCAAACTCTAAACACTACCCTTTTACGCCTATGTGAAACGAAAACGACCGACCCGACCGGAAGACGCATAAAAAAAAAGTCGGATTTACGGGAAACAGGAAAAAAGTTCAGTGAAACTTCAACTCCCTCACCTCTCAAATCCGCATAAAATCAAAAACTTAAAAATTACAGCAATATGGAAGCAAAGGTATTATCGGAAGCAAAAGTTTATGTAGGCACTTACGGCAAGTATAACAACGGTTCATTGTCCGGCGCATGGCTCGACCTTTCGGACTATTCGGACAAGGAAGAATTTTACGAAGCCTGCCGGGAACTTCACAAGGACGAGGAAGATGTGGAATATATGTTTCAGGATTACGAGAATATCCCGGAAGCCCTGATTTCCGAAAGCTGGATTTCTGAAAACTTCTTTTCCCTGCGTGATGCGGTAGAGGATTTGGATGACACCGAGCAGGAAGCCTTTTTCGTGTGGTGCAACTACAAAAGCCATGATTTGAGCGAGGAAGATGCGGACGACCTTATACGTGATTTCCGGGACGAGTATCGGGGACAATATGACGATGAAGAAGATTTCGCCTATGAAATTATCGAGGAATGTTACGACCTGCCGGAGTTCGCAAAGACCTATTTCGATTATGAAAAGTTCGCCCGTGACCTGTTTATGTGCGATTACTAGTTTGATGACGGTTTTGTGTTCCGTGCGGCATAACAACCAATTCGGGCGGGGTGTCAAAGCCCTGCCCGCTAAAAACAACCAAGCGATGAAACGTAAAAGCATTTATAAAATCCTTTGGCGGGTGTTGCTGTTCTGCCTTGCATGGCGGTTCACCAGCGTAGCCGGAGCAGGCACGGCGATAACGGCGTATATCGTATTTCGTGCCACCTGTTTCCTGCTCCGTGTCTGCCTTTCAGCCGTTTATGCGCTGGGCGTGGCTCTGCTTTTCCTGTCGTTGCTTTTCTTACTGATATTATAACCATAAAAAATAGAACATCATGCAGTCACTTAACAAAAACGGGGTAAGCATTACCCAAACCCTAGGAGAAGAGAGGAATTTGTTTGCCGTTTAGACGCATTTAGAGAATAGATTTATTATCGGTATTCAATAAAAGCCAGTTTCCAATATTGGTTAAAACACTTGAAAAATGCTGCTGATAACAAAGTAAATGAATGAAAATCAAAAGCTAAAAAAGGAAACTGGCAGGAGAAATCCAAAACGAACTACTTTCTTTCATGAGCTTAAACGGGAAAGAAAGTAGCAAAGAAACCTTTATAACAATCTTTGATTAAATAAGATCTATTTTTTTTACATTCGGAAGCCCTGTAAAAGAATCTTTCCCTACAGGGATTGCATGAATGCTTTCAAAAAACGTATTTCTGTCATTCCAATAATTAATATAGAACTTACAATTATGCTTGATCAACTCTTTTTGAATAGATTTTAAATAATCAATCTGCATTGTATTGATTAAAAGTACTTTTGAAATACTTAATGCAAATTTCAACGTTTGAATATTACTGTATTTTTTCCAAATTTGATTCGGAGGAAATATAGAAACAGTAGTTATGAGATTATTATCCCATATATTTTTGATATCTTTCCTTAATTTCAACTGTAGAATGCCTGTAGGTATAAGAACTATAACTCTTTTTTTTCTGGTTATCAATTCTTTTAGCAAATCAGAATCAATACTAGAATTAAGACTTAATACAAATATGATATTTGTATCTTCAAACCTGTCAATACATTTAATTAATGCGCTAAACTCTCTTTCTTCAGCCTTATTATTAATGATTAATGAAATGGTTTTCTTTGTTAAAATATTTACATCTCCCTTGATGTATAAATCTGTGGAAGATTTACCTTTTAATTGAATCGGATAATCAAAATCGGATGGAATTATATGCTTTATATTCTTATTCTTGAGTATTTCTATATCCTGTTCTGAACTATGTATATTGCTTATGTGTGAACTTTTAGGCTCAAATACGAGTATTTCAGTTTCTAGTCCCGACAAATTATCAATAATCATCTCTTTTACTTTCTCCCAATCCAAACCACCATGTCCACAGCCTAAAGCAGGAATCGTGATTATTGAGTTTGGTTTATCTTGTAGATATGTTTTTAACCATTTTAATCCATCTATTATATATGAATATTCTGATGGCTTTTTCCAGTCATCTTTAGTTGGAAAATTAATTATGATAACATCTTCACTTGATTCACTGAACAAATTCTTACTTTTCCATACGTGGGGCTTTCCTGGGCGTATAAGACCTTGGTTGCATAATTTTACATATTCTGTATTCATTTCTGGATACTTATTCTTGAATAATAAAGCAACACCTGCCCCCATAACACCAACACAATTAACTGTATTAATTCTTATGTCAGCTTTATAGTCGAAAAAATTACCTTGAACAAATCTTATCATTCTAATTCTGCTAATACTTTTTTCTTAAAATCATTTATTTCGTTCCTAATGCTGTCGGCCCATGTTTCATTAATAGAAGAAACATCAGCCAAAGATAAAGCTATCAATAAGTTTAACTCATTTTCGTCTTTTACAATATCTATAATCTGTTGTATATCTCTTCCTCTACATATAATATCTCCGACTAAGTCATGATAAACAACCAATAAGCAGATTTTTCTTATCTCTTCTTCTGTAATATTTTCAAAGTCTTCAGTAAGTATTCTTTCTAACATAGGAATAGCATCAACAGGATGATCTGGATAAGCTTTTTGAACACCTTTGTTCCAAGTCCACTTACTCTTAGGCCCTTTACCAATATCATGTAAATATGCCGATATTTTCAATATATCTTGATCCTCTTTGCTGAATCCTTCAAACTCATCGAGTTGTTGTATGTTATCAACAACTAATTTCGTATGATCGCTTACATTTTCCTTATGTATAGTATTATCTGTTTCAAGTTCGAAGATATCATTTAATTCTTTTATGATGCAAAAATTATTATCTATTTCTCTTAAAGCATTGGTTACATCAGAAAACAGATATTTCTTATTCTTGTTTTTTCTAGTTTTTTTTATAGCCCTTATTAATCTAGTAAAGTAGTTCTTTAATAAATGAGGACCTGTTACTAAAGTTTCAGTACTTCTGTCCGGGAAAAAAAACTTAGTATAAAAAAAGCAGTATTTACGATTAGCAAACTGATAAGGATATAGAATTTTAGGAGGCTCAATATTATTATCTCTAAATGCCTTTGTTACAAGTTTTTTAATAAAATCATTATAGACAACAATTATATCTATATCTGAAATATCAACATTAGAGTGAATTAACACTTCGGCCATTTTCTTATGTCGATCATCATCAGAAAAGCTCCATTTCCTACTATCTATATTTTCCCAATCTAAACAATTTAGATCACTTGATTTTTCATAAAAATTTGGTGGTGGAATTGTATTTGCAGATGCATCAGTAAACACAGTATTTTTATTTTCAATTTTATCAATTGATAAACCGAAAAAAATCATAAATGGCTGATCTTGATTCTTTCTGTTAATAACAGACAAAAACATTGGATTCATAGATGTAAAATAGAACGGAACATAGTCATGAACTTTTCCTTTTGGACCACAAGTAACATCCATATCATTTCTACGTGCCTGAATGCCTTTTGAAGCAACATTTTCATGTTGAATTCCTCTGGCATTTTTAATGTTTGTACATAATATGCCATTTTTTATTATCGAATCTAAATTTTTAATATGTGTAAAATGAAAAAAATATCTCCATTTATGTTCTTCGGGTATTGCCATAACGTGATGTATTTATTTTGCAAAGATAATTAAAAAGAAAACACTCTATCAAAATTGATGGAGTGTTTCTTAACACATTCATGCAAAGAGAATTATTCATTATTATTGTTAAATGAGAACGAAAACCACTGCATCTGCCCGAAGCTGTCAATCACATAAATGTCTATCGTCTGCTGGTCTGTCGATGCCGATGTGTAGTAGAGCCGGAACGTTTCTTTCTCCAGTGGGTACAGGTCATTGGGCAGGAACACCGTACCGTTATCCATTTCCAGCTTCCCTTTGCCGTCCGGCTGGAAGTACCTGATTTGATAGGTAGTCGGCTGGTAATAGCCACCACGCACCAGTTGGCAGCGTATTTCGGCGGTTTCCCCGACTTTCAGCCTTTTGGGTACTGGCAGCGTTTCGATGCTGAACGGGTACGCCTGCTGAATATCCAAGTTGTCATTACAGGCGGTGGCAAGCACGAGAGCGGCCACTATGTAGCAGCCCATGATGATTTTATACATTACATTCTTCATATACATTATTACATATAGTGGTTAGTTGATAATGAATTTCAGTCCTAAAGATACCTGCGTGTGGAACTTGCCTATGTCCGAGCCAAACAACGCCCTTTCCCTTGCGTTCAGCAGCAGAACCACCCGGTCGGTCAGGTAGGCTTCCAGTTCCAGCGTGAGCGCACCGCCGTAAATGAAGCAGTCCTTATCCAGCAAGGTAGAACCGTCCGGCAGCAGTTTTTCGCTTTTGTTGCTCACCTCATACCCAGCGAGTGCCGACAATCCCAGCGAGAGGAAAAAAGTCTTTCGTCTGTCCGAAAGGAATTTCAAGTAATAGCCGCCCTCTGCGGTGAACTGTTCGACTGGTATCTGTATATCCTTGTAGTCATACTTCTTATGCAGGTATTCCCCGCCAATCACCCAACGGTTTGCGTTCTTGGTGTAAACGCTGTATGCCGCCCCGATATGGTAGGCGAAACCCGTGTTATCATTCCAGTGTACACCGTCCGCTATGCCCGCCGTGACCTGCAAGCCTTTCATGCCTGGCAGGTATCTTTGTGCGTGTGCCTGAAACGAGGTCAGGCACAGCGCAAAGAGCATCATTATAAAAATGTATCTTTTCATTTCCTATTTGATTTTGAGTTCGTTAATCACTTTTGCGTTTATGATGTCGGCGTTCTCTACTCGGATAACCTGATGCCGCCCGCCGTTTTTCTCGTAGAGTTCCACAAGTAGCAGCTTATCGTCCGGTATGGTGAACTTCGGCAGGGCATACACAGTGCGGACGGTACTTTTCCCGGCAATCTCTACTACCTCGTTGTAACTGCGTACCGCATCCAGCACCGTTTCCTGAATAGCCGTGCGCTTCGGTACTTTCTTATCGACTATCTTAAACTTGATGAAGTCCGTGTCGAAAGGCACGTTGGAACTGTTCTTCGTCTGCGTGTGTACATAGAGCATCCCGTTATAGGTGTAAATCTCCTTGATTAAGAACTGTATGCCGAAACGCTTGCTACCCAAGTGGCGCACTTTTCGGTCGTTATTTTTATAGATACTCTGCATTATCAGCTTCACCAGTAGCGGGCTTTCATTACCTAATTCCCGGAAATAGATGTTCATGCGGGTATGCGAGAAATCGGACGTATCTTCATTTTCCAAGAAGTCTTTCATTTCGATATTGAGCATTTCCGGCTCACGGGCATACTTGGCGTTGAATGAAAAGAAACTGCCGTCTTCGCAAATGACGGAGAAGTTCGTTTCTCCCGGAAAACCCTCTGTCGTGGCTTTTACTCGGATTACGTTCTCCGCACCGTCCGCCTTTCCCGCTATGATATGGTTGCTTCCCAAATCGACATATCGGACGGCGGCGGGGAAGATGATATGCACCGTCTTGGCAAAGGTCACTTCCACGCCGTAGGGCGTTACCATTTGACGGTACGGGAGTTTCCGGGTAATTCCCCGGTACAAGTCGTTGCCAGCCGCATACTTCACGGTGTCGGTTTCCTGTGCGTTTGCCGCACACACGCCCAGCAAGAGGGCGAACATTACAAAAATCTGTTTCATCGTTAATTGAAATTTTAGTGGTTGATAAAATGGTTATTGTTGTTTGGCGTAAAGCATGACTTTATAGCCTGCTTTCAGCTTCACTTTCACGGTTCGGAACTTCTTGGCGAGATAGCCGGACGTTCCTTGCAGCAACCCCCTTGTCACGTCCATAGCCACCTGCTGCCCGGCACTCCGTGCAAAGGAAATGCTTGTGCCCAGTCCGCTGCCGATATTCGCCATAGCTTCGTTGAACGCTTCCTGCTCCATAGAGGACGGTACGGAAAGCCCCTTTTGCCCGTCCGTGTCGAACACGGCAAGCTCCACCGGGATGATGTTGCCAGCGTACTCAATCGAAGACACCAGTATGTCGAGCCGTTCGCCCTGCACCTTTGCCGTACCCGCTACAAGGGTATTCTTCGGTACAACGATGTTCCCCGCCTGCATGGGTTCGAGCAGCCGGAGTTTCACCGCCTGCCCGTCCGTCAGGGTTTGGTCTTGGTGGATGCAGGCGGCTATCGTATTCCTTCCCATAGCGTAGCCCGTGCCTACCGCCGTGTTGAAGCCGTAGTTTCGTGGCTGGCTGTAAGCCCGGATGAAGTCGGCATCGCTCATGGGCTGCTGCAATCCCGATACGGTCGTTTCCCGGATTGCCTGCACCGCCACCGCATCCGGCTTGCGGTCAATGCCGCCCGTTACCGGGACTTGTGCGACTTGTCCCTGCCCGCTGTTCATGTACTTTGCCGCCAGTTCGTAAGACTTTTCCAAGAGTGCCATTTGGTCGTCAGCCGTGGGTGTGGCGTTCTGCTGCTGTTGCAGTCGGTCGGTCAGTTCCGCCACCTGCCGTTTCAAATCCTCCTTTTCCTCGTCCACCGGGGGCGTTTCGTAGAAGGTGCTTAACTGGCGGTTGATGTCCCGATAGGCGTTTGCCGAAGAAGCACCGCCGCCCCGCCGGGGTTGCGCATCTTCTTCCGGCATCAGGTCGATTTCCGTCTGCGGTTCTTCCCTTTCATCGTCCCTCGTGAAACCGAAGTCCTGCAAGGATTGTATCTTGTCCTGCTGTTTGCGACTTATCATCGCCTGCTCGTATGCCTTTTGCTTGTCGGCTATAATCCCGTCCTCTGCGGGCAGGGGTATGTCGGCGTTGAAGCCGCCCACGCTTTCCACATTCACGTCCTCTTTGCCGGAGGGGGCGAATATCAGGTACATGCACCCGGCAAAGGCAAGGAACATCAGCGGGAAGACTATCATTTTCCTGCGCTGCTGCACCTGTTGTGGGGTAAGTTCCCGTTTGGGCTTCTTTTCCTTTTCAGGCTTCCCGTCCGTCTGCGGTACGGTCGTGCCGTTCTCATTCTTCTGTACTTCTTCCATATTGCGGTCTGTTTAAGGGGTTGATACTGTTGATTGTGTCATTGCCTTGCAATGGCAGTTGTCTGATATGTTCTATTTGCAGGCGTTGCCCGTCCCGTTTCCCGATGTTGTAGATTGATGAAACGGTGATATAGATAGACAAGCCACTAAAAAAGAAGAACATCACGAGGATAACCGCCAGCCTTTTGCCCGGCGTAATCCGTCCGCACATCCGGCGCAGGCAGTCGTCCGTCCAGTCTTGTACTTTTCCGATATAACTCTGTTTCCTTTCCATACGGCTATCTTTTGACGGTCTGTAAATCCTTGTTTTCGGTAATGGTGAACGCTTCGATGATGAAGCCGTGCGGGTTGTTGTCGCTCCGTGTGGCGTTGAGCAGGCGGCACGAGGTCACAAGGCTGCGCACCGTCAGGCTGCTTTCCCGGACAATCAACTGCCGGGCGTAGGTGTTCACCTTGTAGGGGTACTGGTCGAAGTCGCACTTCACGCTGTCAATCTCCACCGTCTGCGTGACGTTTCCCGAAATCACCCGGTTGTAGTAGCCCTTTTCCGCCAAGTCCTTGTAATAGTTGAAAGCGGTCTTGTCGGCAAGGAACAGCGAGCGTTTGATATTACTTTCGATAGCCCCCTTGTCGGGCGATAAGGTGAAAAACAGTTCGTGAAAACGCCGCACGTGCGATTTGGCTTCCACTGGTCTGTTCTGTGCCATGTCCTGCGAGAGTGCCAACATCAGGCTTTTGCCGTTGTCGAGGACGTATATCTTCTGCCGCTGCTTCTCGGCGAAGCTGTACGAGTTCCACACGGCAAAGCCCGTCACCAGTGCGCACAGGCAGATGAATACCAGCGCAAAGAGCCGGATTTGCCGGAAACTCGTTTCGATATTGTTTAATGACTTAAATTCCATATCCTTAAAAAAATTGATGTTGTTTATTTGAGTAGTTTTCCCGATACCTTTCCACCGACTGCGCCAACCGCAGCCCCGGCGACCGACCCGGCTTTCGACACGTTGCGGTTATAGGCGGACATACCGCCAGCCGACACAATCCAGCTTGCCACCGTTGGAATGGTGAAGTAACCCACGATGCCGATAATCATAAAGATTACATACACGGTGCTGCTCCCGTCAGGAATGAAATTCGGGTCTGAAAGTTCCTGAATGTCCTTTTGGAGCATCAGCGTTTGTATGCGAGCCAGCACACTGCTGAACAAGTCAGACACGGGTAACCACAGGTAAATGGAGATATAGCGTGAAATCCACTGGGTCAGCGTGCTTTGGAAACCGTCATAGACAGAAATGGCGAACGCCAGCGGACCCAGTATCGAAAGCACAATCAGGAAGAACGTGCGCAGCGTGTCTATAATCAGCCCCGCCGCCTGAAAGAGCATTTCCAGCAACTCCCTGAACCAGTCCCGGACGGACTTCTTGATGTTGTAAGCCGCCCTGTCCATGTACATGCCCGTCATAGTCACCATGTCGGAGGGCGACCAGCCCAGTTCTTCCAGTTGTCTGTCAAATTCCTCGTCCGATGCGAGGTAAGCCGTTTCGGGGCTTCGCATCAGGGCTTCATATTCCAGTCGGTCTTTTTGCGTTCGGTACTCGTTCATGTCGAAAGTCTGTGTTTCCATAAGCTGGTTGCACCCTTTCACCACTGGCGACAATACCGTGTTGATAGTCCCCAGCACGAACGTGGGAAAAAACATGATACACAGCCCCAGCGCAAAGGGACGGAGTAGCGGGTACACGTCTATGGGTTCGGCACGTGTGAGCGACTGCCACACTTTGGCGGCTACATAGAACAAAGCTCCCAGCCCGGCTATCCCTTTGGCTACTCCCGTCATGTTGCCGCACAAGGGCATCATTTCATCGTACAGCACCCGTAACACTTGATGCAGGTTGTCAAAATCCACTGCTGCTAATAACATAGGCATACCATATTATATGTTACCAATAGCGTTCATCCGCCGAGCCGTAGAGAGCCAACACCCGGTCGGTGTCGTTCTTCTTCTTCGCCCGCAGGTAGGACACGGATATGTTCTTGCGGGTATAGTAGTTCACAAGGTTGCGGTAGTTGAGCAAACTTCGATAAGCGTTGTCGATGATTGCCAACCGTTCGGCATCCGTCAGCGACATACCCGTGATGTTCACTACATTTTTCAAGTCCTGCAACACGTCCGAGCTTTCCGACATCAGTTTGGCATAGCCGAACGATATTGCGGAAAGTTCGTCAGGCGTGAAATTCGGGTCTGCCAGCATGTTTTGGAAATTGCGCACGTAGATTTCGGAGATTTCCGCCACCAGTTCAATGGACTTCTTCACCTTGACACCGCCCTTAACCACGTCATGCACCGCTTTGAGCGCATCGTAATATTTTTTACCCTGCTGGAAAATCTTCTGCGCTTCCATAAAGCCGTCCAGCGTGTTCTTGGCTGTGGTAGAGGTCTGCACTATCTGCTTGGTGGTGTTAATGATACCCTGTGCCAAGTTGCCGGGGTCTG
>ERZ1673745.1854-NODE-1854-length-12663-cov-29.346129_pt1 | contig 12663 bp, 7 predicted proteins | sample MGYA00580206_ERZ1673745 | MGnify/ENA primary metagenome ERZ1673745 (study PRJEB41218, sample SAMN15661753) | gut metagenome | host: Homo sapiens | place: Canada: London | collected 2015-08-20/2019-03-30 | study: EMG produced TPA metagenomics assembly of... | reverse complement strand
CTGGTGAAATTCGTAGAAGAGAACGGAGAACCCGTATCTCTGCCCTATACGCGCAAAATCACCGAAGGATTGCGTCCGGGAGTGAATTACATCAGTGCGATCATCGCCTATAATGCCGAAGGACGTGCCGTGTGTTCCGCTTTCCAGACCTGGAAAGCTTCAGGAACGGAAGGAGCATGGAGTGACGGCGGTTCTGCCGGTGATCTGGAAGAGAATGAATGGTAAAAATGGTGTAACTCAAAAGAATGAATGGTATGAAAAATAGATTATTTGCAATAGGTGCAATGATTCTCATGATGACAAGTTGCACGCAGGACGAACTTATTTCGTCCGATAAGGGCAAAGAACCGGCAACGGCAGGTTCATGTCTGACATTGGTTGGACTCTCGTCTCCGCAGACGCGTGTTTCTATCGGTGACAAAACAGGGGACGTTTATCCGGTGCTCTGGAGCGAAGGGGATGCCTTGGGCGTTTTCTCCCGTACGGCAGGGACCGACATCAATAATGTGCAGTCTTTATTGAGTGATGAGTCGATCGGACAAAACTCCGGTGTCTTTACTTCGGACGACGTGAAGATGGCGGAAGAAGGAGCTACGGAACTTCTTATTTACTATCCTTACCGGGCAAGTACGGAACTGGCCGAAAATGGCAACAAGATAACTTCTACCCTGTCCGTTGAGCAGGAACAAAGCCGTCCCGGCGATAGCCGTCATATTGGAAAGTATGGTTTTGCGTTTGCCAAGGCTACGGTCAGCAGTCCGGATATGCTTGCTAAATTTACGTTGAACCATGCGATGGCTTATGTGAAGTTCAGCATCTCGTCCCAGGAGCTTTCTACATACAAGCTCAAGAGTGTCTCTTTATATGACAAGGAGACAAAGACTCCTCTTTCCGGTGTATTCACAGCAGATTTGGATACGGACGAACTGACCTACGGTACGGATGTGAAACCGTATGCCACTGTTTCACTGACTACTCCCGAACTGCTCGCTTCCGCACAGGATATATACCTGACTACATATCCTGCCGATTTGAGCGGCAAAGAAGTGTACATTGTCATCACTCTGGAGAATGACCAACAGACTGTTACAATTCCTATTCTCAAAGAAGGAAAGCAACTGAAAGCCAATGCTGTCAATACGATTGCTGTCAACAACCTGAAACTTTCGGATAATTCCTGCGAATGGTACGAGCCGGTAGAGACACGTCTGCTGGCTGGAGGATGGGCTTATGGCGAGTCCAACTGTCTGTTGACGAATATTTCTACCAGTGGCGTGAGCAATACGATGAGTGTGAAAGCACGTGGTAACTTTATGGAAGTGGAAGAACCCAAGTATGCCAAAACTATTCTGGGTTGCGATTTGAACGTTAATCATAAGATGATTGCCGTGAATGGCTCTACTACGGACATCTCTCCTATTGGCAGTGATTACAATATTACGATCAACACCTATAAAGTAAGTGGAGGCTATGACGGCGGTTGCGGTCAGGTGGCTATCTATGGAGCGGATCAGACTACCGTCATCTGGAGTTTTATTATCTGGATGACCCCTACTCCGGCAGAACACCCTTATGGTAATACGGGATATGTAGTGTTGGATCGTAATCTGGGTACTTATATGACGTGCGAAGGAGACAACTGGAAGCAAAACGGTGTTTACTTCCAATGGGGACGTCCTACGCCGGTCGGCTGGTCGGGAACCGTGGGTACTAATATACCTACCGAAGCCACCAACGTCCGCTTCTCTATAGAAAATCCCCGCGCATTGCTTTATACCAATGAAGTGGAGAATACAAAATCCGACTGGTATCTGGGCGCATGGACCGGTGCACGTACCGATCGTAAAGATGACTTCTGGGGTAACCCGAATGAATCGAGCACTTATCTCAATCCTTCTGACGGTCATAAATCTATTTATGATCCTTGTCCGAAAGGTTACCGGGTTGTATCTCCCCGCGTATTGGATGAGATAGAACAGAAAGGTGAATTTGTGAAACAGAGCGCAACTGCGGTATTTAAATATTGCTATGACGGTACGAACTATGCTTATTGGCCGTTGGCAGGTTGTAAGTGGGGTTCCAACGGCGGTAATAATGGAAATAATACAGGATTGGATACCGCTAAGGGTGCCGCTTGCTATTGGTCTAACTCATCGGCAAGCAGTTATGGAAATGACAAGGATCAGGGAGCTACTTCTCTGTATTATAAAGTTTCCGATAAGACTTGGACACATTCCTCCGGTCGTTCCCATGCATTCTCTGTACGGTGTATGAAAGATACCGAGAATCGTTAGGCTTATGGGGCTGTATGAGGAATTAGAGTTTTCCATTTCTGTTCCATTTTTAAGATTCAGAAGAAAACCGGAATAAGATAAAAGGACCTAATAGAAGAAAAAGTGCATATTCAGTTGCAAGAATATGCGCTTTTTCTTTTTATATTGCATTTATTTCCTTGAAATATGCAATATATGGTGTCACTAAACCATCGGTTTGGTGTAATCAAAGCTTCGGTTTGTTTAAAACAAACGCTCTCTTTGGTATAAACAAACCGTCGGTTCCTTTTAAAGGAAGCGAAACTGGGTTTTGGGAGAGCAGAATTAGAGCTGGTTTGTCTTTCTTTTCTGTTGGTTTGTAAATAGCAATCTGATATATGTCTGATGATATAGTGGCTTTTTATACTTTTAAAAGGTCTGCTTTACTGCAATTTGTCTAGCAATAATAGACGTTTGGTATCGCTTGTGAATTGTGCTGTTTTAAATTACAGGCGTTTTTTCTGATTCAGAAGAGAGGAGCTCGAATTATGAGGTACAGAATAGATAAAATATGCGTTTCTTCATATATCCTCTTTTCTGCTCCGGTAACTGGCCGGTGATGTTCCCAAATATGCTTTTACATATTTCCCGAAGAAGGATTGATTGGGGAAGTTGAACTCTTCCGCAATTTCTTTGATAGACTTGTCCGAATGCTTCAACCGGTATTTTATTTGCTCCATAGCCGTTTCATTAATCAAGTCTGACGGAGTTCTGCCACACGCCTGCTTGATAACCTTTGAAAAATGTTTGGGCGTATAACAGAGCTCGTTGGCAAAATAACTCACCGAGCGGTGTATACCTTTGTCTCTTGATAATAGCTCCATGAATTTCCGTAAGGTATAATTCACCTGCTTGATATTCTCTCTCGAACGATCCGACTTATCGGAACACTCGATTTCCTTATGAAGCTGCCCCAACATCTCACAAAAGAGAGCGGAAAAGAGATGCTGCATCACTTCCCTGTGGTAGCAATGAGGTTCATCATTTATCTTGGCCACAATTAAATCCCGGTAGAATCCGAAAACAGAATTGTCTTCTTCGTCGCTTACGGACTTCACCGGATTGTTATGGATATGAACGGCTGTGTTCCACGTTTCCTTTTCCATTTTAATGATACGTTGCAGAAAACGGGTGGAGAATCCTGCAAGCCTTACCTTATATTTAGGGCTTAACATCGTATGGCTGATGACGGTATTGGGAAGGCCGAGCAATAGATCGCCTGCCTTCAACTGGTAAGTCCGGTAGTTGATGTCCAGTTGGATGCACCCTTCTATACAGACGGCGATGATGAAACATTCCAGTCTGACAATATCATTATTATCAGGAATTCCTTCCAAGCTGTTGACTATTGCAAAATCATTATCTATATAGTCCAGTGTATGCTGACTGTCCTTAAAGTCTTTTATATCTATTGGTCTGATGTTCTCTTTTTCCATATTCTTTTCTTTTTTTCTTTTTGCAAAGTTGGTGAATAAAGCGGAAAACAGAATGTCCTGATTGCCTTTATAATTGTCTGATATGTCGTTTATTGACAAATAGTTAGCTATAATAAATGAAAAAGGCGAGAATAGGACATTTATGGAGGGAAATTGGTCACTATTGCCTTGTTCTTTTCTCCTACTTTTGTCCAGGATTTAACAAAAGAACAAAAGAGAAAGTATGATTACAGTAAGCAAAAAATGGATACGGCTGATAGGGATTGTCGGTTGTACAGTGTGGATGGCATCTTGCAAGCAGGCATCGGATGCGGGAGTGAAATCTTCTTCTTATGCAGTAATGCAGATAGAAGCGGTGGACAAAGAGTTTTCTTCTTCCTATTCGGCGACTATACGCGGGCGGCAGGATATTGACATCTATCCACAGGTGTCGGGAACGATTGAGAAACTCTGTGTGACCGAAGGACAGAAAGTACGCCGGGGACAATTACTCTTCGTTATTGACCAGGTTCCTTACAAGGCTGCACTGAAAACTGCCACTGCCAATGTAGAAGCAGCACGTGCCGGGCTGGGTACCGCCGAACTGACTTACAAGAGCAACAAAGAACTGTATGCACAGAAAGTTGTTTCCGAATTTAGTCTGAAAACAGCCGAGAACACTTATCTCACTGCCAAGGCACAACTCTCACAGGCCGAAGCCCAGGAAATCAGTGCCCGCAACAACCTTTCTTATACCGAGGTGAAAAGTCCCAGTGACGGAGTAGTAGGCGCATTGCCTTATCGTGTGGGTGCATTGGTAGGTGCTAATATGCCTTATCCGCTTACCACAGTCAGCGACAACTCGGATATGTATGTCTATTTTTCCATGACCGAGAATCAGTTGCTTGCCCTTACCCGCCAGTATGGTGATATGGATGAGGCATTGAAGAATATGCCGGAAGTGGAATTGCATTTGAACGACAATTCGGTTTATGATAAGAAAGGTGTCATTGAATCCATCAGCGGAGTCATCGATCGCCAGACGGGTACTGTCGTAGCGCGTGTGGTGTTCCCCAACGAATCACGGTTGCTTCATAGCGGAGCATCGGGCACGGTAGTAGTGCCGAGTATCTATAAAGACTGTATTGCCATTCCGCAGACGGCTACCGTGCGGATGCAGGACAAGACTATTGTATATAAGGTAGTGGACGGTAAGGCTGTCTCTACCCTGATAACTGTGGCCGGTATCAACGACGGACGCGAATATGTAGTGTTGAGCGGACTGAAAGCCGGTGATGAAATTGTATCGGAAGGCGCCGGACTGGTGCGCGAAGGCACGCAAGTTAAATAAGAAGGAGACTGATTATGAAAGGAAATATGTTTATAAAGAGGCCGGTGATGGCAATCTCCATTTCCGTATTGATTCTGGCTATCGGGCTTATTTCACTCTTCACGTTGCCCGTGGAGCAATATCCCGATATTGCACCTCCGACGGTATATGTGACTGCCAGCTATACCGGTGCTGATGCCGAGGCAGTGATGAACAGTGTCATCATGCCCCTGGAAGAGAGTATCAACGGTGTGGAAGACATGATGTATATCAGTTCGAGTGCCTCCAATGCAGGTTTGGCTATTATTCAGGTTTACTTCAAGCAGGGCACAGACCCCGATATGGCAGCAGTCAACGTGCAGAACCGTGTGGCTAAGGCGCAGGGATTACTTCCGGCCGAAGTTACGAAAGTCGGTGTAAGCACGATGAAGCGCCAGACCAGTTTCTTGCAGATCGGTGCTTTGGTCTGTACTGATGGCCGTTATGACCAGACCTTCCTGGCCAATTACTTGGACATCAATGTTATTCCCCAGATAAAACGTATCGAGGGAGTGGGAGACGTCATGGAGCTGGGTGATACGTATAGTATGCGTATCTGGCTGAAACCGGAACGGATGGCACAATATGGGCTGGTACCGTCGGACATCACCGCTGTACTGGGTGAGCAGAATATTGAAGCTCCTACCGGTTCGCTGGGTGAGAGTTCGCAGAACGTTTTCCAGTTTACGATGAAATATCGCGGACGCCTGAAGAGCGTGGAGGAATTTCAGAATACGGTTGTCCGTTCGCGTGAGGACGGCTCGATACTCCGCTTGAAAGATGTGGCGGAAGTAGAGTTGGGCACTATGACATATAGTTTCCGTAGTGAGATGGACAGTCAGCCTGCCGTTCTCTATATGATTTTCCAGACAGCCGGTTCCAATGCTACCGCTGTTAATAAAGAGATTACCGCGCAGATAGAGCGGATGGAGAAAAATCTGCCGGAAGGAACGGAGTTTGTCACCATGATGAGTTCGAACGACTTCCTTTTCGCTTCCATACACAATGTGGTGGAGACACTGATTATTGCCATCATCCTGGTAATCCTTGTGGTATATTTCTTCTTGCAGGATCTTAAAAGCACTCTTATCCCTTCCATCTCCATTATCGTATCATTGGTAGGTACGTTTGCCTGTCTGGTGGCTGCGGGATTCAGTCTGAACATCCTGACGCTGTTTGCCTTGGTGCTTGCCATCGGTACGGTGGTGGATGATGCTATTGTGGTGGTGGAAGCAGTGCAGTCCAAGTTTGATGCCGGGTATAAGTCGCCTTATCTTGCCACTAAAGATGCAATGGGCGATGTGACGATGGCTATCGTTTCCTGTACCTGTGTGTTTATGGCTGTGTTTATTCCCGTTACATTTATGGGAGGAACTTCGGGCGTATTCTATACACAGTTCGGTATCACAATGGCAACTGCCGTAGGTATTTCCATGATTTCGGCCTTGACGCTTTGTCCTGCTTTGTGCGCCATCATGATGCGTCCGTCGGACGGAACCAAGAGCGCTAAGAGTATTAACGGACGGGTACGCGCTGCGTATAATGCTTCGTTCAATGCCGTACTGGGTAAATATAAGAGAGGTGTGATGTTCTTCATCCGCCATCGTTGGATGGTATGGACTTCGTTGGCAGTTGCCGTTGCCCTGTTGGTTTATCTGATGAGTACCACCAAGACGGGACTTGTGCCGCAGGAGGATCAGGGTGTTATCATGGTGAATGTCAGCATTTCACCGGGAAGCACGCTCGAAGAAACAACGAAGGTGATGGACCGTTTGGAAAATATCCTGAAAGATACACCTGAAATAGAACACTATGCCCGCGTGGCAGGGTATGGACTTATATCCGGGCAGGGAACTTCTTACGGTACAATCATTATCCGCTTGAAGGACTGGAGTGAACGAAAAGGTAAGGAACATAGCTCGGATGCCGTGGTTTCCCGCCTCAATGCACAATTCCAATCTTTAAAGGAAGCGCAAGTATTCAGCTTCCAGCCTGCCATGATTCCGGGTTACGGTATGGGTAATTCCCTTGAACTGAACCTTCAGGACATGACGGGGGGTGATCTGGCTACGTTCTACGAAGCGGCTGTACAGTTCCTCGGTGCTTTGAACCAGCGTCCGGAGGTAGCAATGGCTTATACCTCTTATGCTATCAACTTCCCGCAGATATCGGTGGAAGTGGATGTTGCCAAATGTAAGCGTGCGGGTATTTCGCCAAGTGCGGTGCTCGATGCAGTGGGGAGCTATTGCGGTGGTGCGTATATTTCCAACTATAACCAGTATGGTAAAGTATATCGTGTGATGATGCAGGCTTCGCCTGAATATCGTCTCGACGAGCAGGCATTGAATAATATGTTTGTACGCAATGGTACGCAGATGGCTCCGGTAAGCCAGTTCGTAACGCTGAAGCAAGTGTTGGGACCGGAAACGGCCAACCGCTTCAATCTTTACAGCACTATCACCGCCAATGTGAATCCTGCCGACGGTTACTCTTCCGGCGAGGTGCAGAAAGTGATTGAAGAAGTGGCTGCACAGTCTTTGCCGGCAGGCTACGGATACGAATATGGTGGTATGGCACGCGAAGAAGCAAGTAGCGGTGGTGCACAGACAGTCTTTATCTATGCGATTTGTGTCTTCCTGATCTATCTGATTCTGGCCTGTCTTTACGAGAGTTTCCTCGTGCCGTTTGCCGTTATCTTCTCCGTGCCGTTCGGACTGATGGGTTCGTTCCTTTTCGCCAAGTTCCTTGGATTGGAGAATAATATCTATCTGCAGACAGGGGTGATTATGTTAATCGGTTTGTTGGCTAAGACAGCAATTCTGATTACAGAGTACGCCATAGAGCGCCGTCGCAAAGGAATGGGTATCGTGGAATCTGCTTACTCTGCCGCACAAGTCCGCTTGCGTCCTATCCTGATGACGGTATTGACGATGATTTTCGGTATGCTTCCGCTGATGTTCTCTTCCGGTGCAGGTGCCAACGGTAACAGTTCGCTGGGTACGGGTGTAGTAGGCGGTATGGTTGTCGGGACACTGGCATTGCTCTTTGTCGTTCCGGTTTTCTACATCATCTTTGAATTTTTGCAGGAGAAAATCCGCAAACCGATGGAGGAGGAAGCAGACGTACAGGTGCTTTTAGAGAAAGAAAAGAGTGAAGTTGAACGCGAACGTAACTAAATGAAAGAAAGAATGAAGAAGAATATCATCACATTAGTTGCCATCAGTCTGTCGTTGAGCGGTTGTGGCATCTATACCAAATACAAACCCGCCACTGTCGTCCCCGACCATCTTTATGGGGAGGAAGTGGTGGCCGAGGACACTGCCAGTCTGGGTAATATGGACTGGCGGGAACTTTTCACCGATCCTTATCTGCAATCCCTCATCGAAGTGGGATTACAGACTAATACCGACTATCAGTCCGCCCAGCTTCGTGTGGAACAGGTACAGGCGGCACTGATGTCTGCCAAACTTGCTTTTCTGCCTGCTTTTGCCCTTTCCCCGCAGGGAACGGTGAGCAGTTTTGATACACACAAGGCTACGCAGGCTTATTCATTGCCCGTTACTGCCAGTTGGGAGCTGGACGTATTCGGTCGTATGCGCAATGCCAAAAAACAGGCGAAAGCACTTTATGCTCAAAGCGAGGATTATCGTCAGGCTGTCCGTACCCAGTTGATAACAGGCATAGCCAATACTTACTATACCCTGCTGATGCTGGATGAGCAACTCGACCTTTCCCGTCAGACGGAGACGACATGGAAAGAAACCGTGGCCTCCACCCGCGCTCTGATGAATGCCGGACTGGCGAACGAATCCGCTGTGTCGCAGATGGAAGCTGCTTATTATCAGGTGCAGAGTTCTGTACTCGATTTGCAGCAGCAGATCAGTCAGGTGGAGAATAGCCTTGCCTTATTATTGGCGGAGACACCCCGTAATTATGAGCGTGGTATGCTGGCAAAGCAGCAGTTTCCTACGGATCTTTCGATAGGGATTCCTGTCCGGATGCTTTCTTCCCGTCCCGATGTCCGTTCTGCCGAGCGGACACTGGAAGCAGCGTTCTATGGAACCAATGCGGCACGTTCGGCTTTCTATCCTTCTATCACTTTAAGCGGAAGTGCCGGATGGACGAACTCTGCCGGGTCTTTGATTCTTAATCCGGGTAAGTTTCTGGCATCAGCGGTAGGTTCGCTCACGCAGCCGCTCTTTAATAAAGGACAGGTGGTGGCACAATACCGCATTGCCCGTGCACAGCAGGAAGAAGCCGCTCTCGGTTTTCAGCAGACATTGCTCAATGCCGGCAGCGAAGTGAATGATGCGTTGATTGCCTATCAGACCAGTCAGGGAAAAAGACTTTTGCTGGACAAGCAGATCGCTTCCCTGCAAACGGCTTTACAAAGTACTTCGCTATTGATGGAGCATGGTAATACTACCTATCTGGAAGTGCTTACCGCCCGCCAGTCATTGCTTAGTGTGCAACTGTCGCAAACGGCCAATCATTTTACTGAAATACAAAGTTTAATTAACCTATACCGTGCTTTAGGGGGAGGTCAGGAGTAAATGACATCATACTCTCTCTGTTTTTTAATTTAGAGAAAGAAGGGCTGCCGGAGAAGTGATTCTGTGGCAGCCCGTTTTATGGTAAATTGTCTTTATGTAGTGCGTCACTTATTTTATCAAGCTCTTTGCCCTCTCCAATGCGACATTGATATTCGGACAGATATTCTCTTTTCCCAGCAGTTCGTAGAATCCGGCTTTTTCCAGTACGTTATGCACGTTCTCGTTTACTCCGGAAAGGATAACGGTGGTTTTTTCCTTCTGTGACATCTCGCAGAGGGTAGTCAGATTATGAATACCTGTGGAGTCGATGAACGGAACCTTACGCATACGGATAATACGTACCTCCGGACGATCTCCCAGTTGAGCCATGGTTTCTTCAAATTTGGTAGCGATACCGAAGAAGTAAGGACCGTTGATTTCGTATACCTCTATGCCTTTGGGAATCATCAGGTTTTCTTCGTGTACGGCAAGATCCGATTCTTTATTGGGGTCGATTTCATCGGTAATCACCGAGATTTCGGTAGTCTCCATAACACGTTTCATAAAGAGGACGCAGGCGATTATCAATCCTACTTCGATAGCGACTGTCAAGTCGAAGATAACGGTCAGGAAGAAAGTAATCAGCAATACGGTGACATCCGATTTCGGATTCTTCAGTAAAGCTCTGAATACACGCCATCCACTCATGTTGTAAGATACGATGACCAGTACCCCGGCAAGGCACGCCATCGGGATATATTGTGCAAGCGGCATCAGGAAGAGTAGAATCAGCAGCAGTATCACTGCATGAATAATTCCGGCTATCGGTGTCTTACCTCCATTGTTGATATTTGTCATGGTACGGGCGATGGCTCCGGTAGCGGGAATACCTCCGAACAGGGGAGCTATGATATTGGCTGCTCCCTGAGCAATCAGCTCTGTATTGGAGTCGTGGCGGTCGCCTATCACACCATCGGCTACGGTGGCAGACAACAGGGATTCGATAGCTCCCAGTACGGCAATGGTGATGGCTACCGGGAATAATTCTCTGATAGCTTCCCAATCCAGTGCAGGTACAACGGCATCGGGCAATTCCGATTTAATGGTAAAACGGTCACCGATGGTCTGGATGCAGTCGATACCTCCGAAAGTTTTCATCAGATAAACGGCTACTGTGACAACGATGATAGCAATCAGTGAACCGGGAATTTTCTTTGAGAATTTCGGAGTGATGGCGATAATAATAATACTGACAATGCTTACAATGGTGTTCCACCAATTGATCGTATCGAAGTGACGGAAATAGATCATCCACTTACCGACGAAGTCCCCCGGCACTTTCTCGTCTCCGAAAGACAGTCCGAAAATATCGGCGATTTGGGTCGTGAAAATAGTGACAGCGATACCACTGGTAAATCCGACGATGATAGGATAAGGGATGAACTTGATAACTGCTCCGAGCTTGAACACTCCTAATAAAATAAGGAGTACACCTGCCATGAGTGTAGCTACAATCAGTCCGGCTTCACCGTATTGCTGTATGATGCCGTAGATAATGACGATAAATGCTCCTGTCGGACCACCGATCTGGACTTTGCTGCCGCCCAATAAAGAAATGATAAATCCGGCAATGATAGCGGTGATAATACCTTTTTCGGGTGAGACTCCCGAAGCGATACCGAAGGCGATGGCCAATGGGAGTGCCACGATACCTACGATGATACCGGCCATCAGGTCCGCCATAAACGTTTCTTTCGAATAATTCTTTAGACAAGAAACCAGTTTGGGTTTAAATTCAAATAGCTTCATTTTTATATGTTGTTATACGTGTACTTCGTTCTTTTTTGCAAAGTGGAGGTTGCAAAATTATATAAAATAATCGAAAGAAGTATGTTTTTGAACATACTATTTATCTATTGATAGATTTCATCGATGAGCCGATAGTTTTTATTCATCAAGAAAAGGTGGCTTGTTATGAACAAATCTCTTATATTTGCGTTATAAATAGTACGACAAGTTACGTTTGGTAATCAACCAATTTAAAATATAAATAGAATTATGGCTAAGAGTATTAAAGGAACTCAAACAGAGAAAAATCTGTTGACTTCATTCGCAGGAGAATCACAAGCTAGAATGCGTTACACTTATTTTGCAAGTGTCGCTAAAAAAGAAGGTTACGAACAAATTGCAGCTATCTTTACAGAAACAGCCGATCAGGAAAAAGAACATGCAAAACGTATGTTTAAGTTTCTCGAAGGTGGTATGGTAGAAATCACAGCTAGCTATCCGGCTGGCGTAATCGGTACTACACTTGAAAATCTTCGCGCTGCTGCAGCAGGTGAACATGAAGAATGGTCACTGGATTATCCTCACTTTGCTGATGTGGCAGAACAGGAAGGTTTCCCGATGATTGCTGCTATGTACCGCAATATCTCCATCGCAGAAAAAGGTCACGAAGAAAGATACCTTGCTTTCGTGAACAACATCGAAAATATGACTGTATTCGCTAAAGAAGGCGAAGTGGTATGGCAATGCCGTAACTGCGGTTACATCACTGTAGGTAAAGAAGCTCCTGAAGTTTGCCCGGCATGTTTGCATCCGCAGGCTTATTTCGAGGTGAAGAAAGAAAACTATTAATCAATAGATGAATAGATAAATCTTGGATGATTTAGATAAAGAAAATGCCGCTTACAGTAATATGCAAGCGGCATTTTTCGTCACCGAAAAAACAAATTGCTATCATTTTACTCTCTCATCCTGTTTGTAGAAGGATTTGTCCTTTTTATTAATCAAAGAAGAGATACTTCACTATGTTCTGACCATGTTTTGAACAAAGTTAATGACAGATTGGTAGGATTTATCTATTTTTCGGATAGCCTTTTTGTATTTAAACAAGAGTTATCCTTTATCTATTGATTCCGGTAATCCTTGGGAGATACACCGTATTGCTTTAAAAACTCCCGATAGAAATAAGATTTATTAGAGAATCCACATTTGAACATAATCTCGGATACGGTCAACTTGGTTGTCCTTAA
>ERZ1673745.1816-NODE-1816-length-12955-cov-44.086744_pt1 | contig 12955 bp, 7 predicted proteins | sample MGYA00580206_ERZ1673745 | MGnify/ENA primary metagenome ERZ1673745 (study PRJEB41218, sample SAMN15661753) | gut metagenome | host: Homo sapiens | place: Canada: London | collected 2015-08-20/2019-03-30 | study: EMG produced TPA metagenomics assembly of... | reverse complement strand
CATGATTGGCTTCAAGCAGCAGCCCATCCAGGTTCTGAAGCTTTGAAACCAGTGCATCATCATACGTGCCAAGGTCTGTCACGACTGCCATCGCATGATTTTCGTTTTTAAATCTGTACGCGACAGGATCAGCCGCATCATGTGATATGTGAAGCGGCTCAAACTCTATATCACCTATCGTAAAATCGACGCCTGCCTCAATAGGATGAAACAGCTCATCATCTATATTTCCAACGGATTTTGTGCATTTTATGGCCCCGATTGTGGCCTTTGTTGCATAAATCGGCATATGATAGCGTCTTGCCATGACACCAAGCCCTGCGATATGGTCTATATGCTCATGTGTCACGAGAATCCCCTGCATATCTGTGGCCGTCATATCAAATTCATTCAGTCCGTTTTCTATTTTCTTACCGCTGATGCCCGCGTCTATGAGCACATGACAATCATCCGTACCCACACATATACAGTTTCCACTGCTGCCGCTGGCAATGCTGCATAATTCTAACATGTTAATTCTCTTTCCAGTATAATTCTATTTTGTCTCCCTCATGAAGCTCCTCGGAAAACCGGGCATCTCTGCCATTTATTACAGTGGCTATTGCCCTACCCTTTCCTGCCTGTAAATCAAATGAGATATGGGTAAATATATCGACAAATATATATGTATCCTTGCCGGACAGCTCTACAGGCTCACCGTTTACAATTACTGTAACTGTATTTTCTGATGAGTCTTCTTCGTGTATTTCTTCCTGTATATCATTTTTTGGCAATTCATTTTCCGGCAATTCATTTTCCGGCACAGCAGATGCTTCAGCTTCTTTAGCAAACTCATCATGCAGCTCATCGAGCACCTGATTCATCATCTGCTCTGATGTTCTGGTCACTGTGTTGTCTGACTCTGTGCTGTTTGCATCCCGCTCAGCTAAGACCGAAGCATCATCTGAATCAGACTCTTGTGTGTCATTATAATTGTTATTGTCGATTCTTGCAACACCATATTCATCTGTTTTCCACTCAACAGAGAAATTTTCGTATACAAGAGTGTCGAGATCTGCCTCTTCATTGTTTACAAATATCATCTGGTCTGTGTCAATAACGAGATCCATAAACTGCGCAATCTGGCGCACTGTATAGTAATTTCTTGTCTCAATCACATCATTTTCCCTGATGCTGTAATCCTCCGGCTCAAGCTCTCCGTTTACCTGGACAAACCTAGGACATGAAACCCTTCTGCCGTTTATGATAAAAGTAATGACAGAATGATTGTACTCATCAAGCTGCGATATCTTATACACTGCTGCCTCTCCTGCTGTGGACGGCTCGATGACTATCTCACTGTTTGGCTCAAGCGGTGTGTTGATGCTTGCTGGCTTTCCGTTCATGGTCACCACTGCGCCATCTCCGGCCTCGCCTCTTACAAGCCTTGCCACACCGTTTACCGTAAAGTTTATCGGGGTACCGCGCTTTGGAAACAGCTCATCGTTTGGAAATCCCGCCTGAAGCGCCGCATCGACTATTGTAAGCCTGTTATTGTCATAGAGCTTTATTCTCTCACCGTTGAATCTGACCATGATAAAATTATTTCTCTGCTCATAATAATTCAGACATATACCAATTGGAGTGACAAGAAGCGGATCCTTCTTAATATCCTCCTGCTCAAAGGTCACATCGCCAAGCACTTCCTCACCTCTTAGAGCGACTCTTTCCTCCGGCAGGTCAAGGTCTTCCGCAAGCTTTTCCGTGAAGCCGTGTATCTTGCCTCCGCCTCCGACTACAAAGCAGGCACTCACTGTTTTGTCACCGTTTAGCTCTCTGATTTTAGCCGATACCTCTTGTGCAATACTATCAACAACAGGTGCTGCTACATCCCAGACATCCTGTGCAGGAATTGTGTGCTCGATGCTCATGATATCCTTGTATGTAACCGTATCACTTGTCGTAGACTGAAGCTTGATACTCTCCGCCATATTGAAATCCACGAGGAAATGCTGCACAATAACTTCTGTCAGCTCATCTCCTGCATGCGGTATCATGCCATAGGCTATGATACTTCCGTCTCTTGTGATTGAGATATCACTCGTTCCGGCTCCCACATCGACAAGTGCGATATTAAGCATACGATAGTTCTCCGGAATTGCCACATTGATAGCGGCGATAGGTTCCAATGTCATATTGGCTACACTAAGCCCGGCCTGTCCCACTGCCGCATACAGTCCGTCTACCACATCCTCCGGCAGAAATGTAACTATGATATCCTCGCCTATTTTGTTTGCCTTATGACCCTCAAGGCTGATAAACACATCATCATTCAAAAAGAATTTGACTGTAGAATATCCCACACAGTAAAACTTATAGCTTGTATCGTTAACCTCCTTGAGTGCCTCCTGTGCTTTTTCTATGCCAAGCAGGTCAAGCGTATGGACATCCTCGCCGGTCACCACAGACTCCTGCGCATACTCATACTCCACATGCGTCGTGACAGTCTTTAATACTCGTCCTGCGGCTGCTATACACACCTCTTCAAGTGGCTGTCCTGTCTGTTTTTCAAGCTCGTCCTTTACTTCCTTAATGGTTTTTGCCACCCTGCCTATATCATGTATCTGACCGTCAAGCATCGCTCTGGTCTCATGCTCCCTGACATACTGTGCTGTAACCACAAATTCCTTGTCATCAGTCTGATAGCCGACAGTTCCTACAACATTTCTTGTACCAATATCCAAACCGAATACATTATTCATTTCCACTACTCCTTGTATTTGCTAAGCGCTTTATTTATTGAAGCTATCGTGTTTTCGATATCTCCATCATTATCGATAACCTCCTTGCAATGCCTTCTGTACTCAGCTTCTTTAAGCTGGCTTGCAAAGATACTATCTATCTTCTCATCTGAATATCCGCGTGATGACTTAAGTCTTTTTCTTCTGACTTCTTCACTTGCATAAATATACCACAGCTCGTCGCAGATTTCACCATATCCCTCCTCTATAAGGAGTGCTGCTTCAAGCACAAGCATGAAAAGACCTTCTTTTTTTGCCTCTTTAACTGCATTAAGCACATATTCCTTTACTGCAGGATGCACTACTTCATTTAGAAGCTCTCTCTTTTTATCATCCGAAAAAATCACTCCGGCAAGTGCCGTTCTGTCAAAATGCCCGTCCTCAAGCCATATCGGTTCCTCTGCAAACAATTCCTTTAATCTGTTGTAGCAGTCGCTTCCCGGCTCCATCAGCTCATGTGCTATCTCATCGGAAAGCATGACCTTTACGCCATCAAGTTCCTTAAGATAGCTAAGCACTGCCGATTTTCCGGCACCTACACCACCTGTTATTCCTATAAAAATCATATTATTTCCTTTTCTGTCATCAATGCGCATCATACCAGTCATAGCCACACTCGGTGCCCACCTCCATGGATACCTTCATGTCCACCGCACCACGCATCTCTTTCTCCAGAAGCTTAATCACTTTATCCTTCTCAGCTTCCTTTGTCTCAATTAAAAGCTCATCATGCACCTGAAGGATAAGCCTTGACTTTAAGCCCTCGTCAAGAAGCCTGTCATGCACACGTATCATGGCAATCTTTATGATATCGGCTGCTGTACCCTGAATAGGTGAGTTCATCGCAACTCTCTCTCCAAACTGTCTTTGCATGAAATTGCTCGAGTTCAGCTCAGGAATCGGTCTGATACGTCCAAACATGGTCTTTGTATAGCCATTTTTCCTGGCATCCAAAACCGTCTGATCCAAAAACTCCTTAATCTTTGGATATTTGACAAAATAGCTGTCTATATAGCCCTGTGCCTCTTTCCTTGAAATCCCCAGGTCGTTAGACAGGCCAAACGCACTGATACCATATACGATACCAAAATTTACCGCCTTTGCATTTCGTCTTTGAAGGTCTGTGACCTCATCAAACGGTGTGTCAAACACAAGGGACGCTGTACTTCTGTGGATATCCTGACCATTCTTAAAGGCCTCTATCATCCTTTCATCTCCTGAAAGCGCCGCAAGCACCCGAAGCTCGATCTGCGTGTAGTCTGAGTCAACAAACAGATCTCCATCCTCAGGCAGAAATACCTTTCTGATAAGCTTGCCCAGCTCAATCCTTATCGGGATATTCTGCAGATTAGGCTCTGTGCTTGAAAGACGGCCTGTCGCAGTGATTGTCTGATTTAAGGTAGTATGGATTTTGCCATCGGATGCAATATATCCCGAAAGTCCGTCAGCATATGTGCTCTTTAGCTTTGTGAGCTGTCTGTATTCCAATATATCCGCGACAATCGGATACTCCGGTGCCAGCTTTTCAAGCACATCTGCCGCAGTAGAATAACCGGTCTTTGTCTTCTTTTCATTTGGCAGTCCAAGCTTTTCAAAGAGAATGACTCCAAGCTGCTTTGGCGAATTTATATTAAACTCTTCACCTGCTGCCTCATATATTTTCTTTTCAAGCTCAGTTATCGAAACAGCAAGCTTATCTCCATACTCCTTAAGCTTTATTCCATCAGCCCTTATACCCTCATTTTCCATATCATACAGCACAAAAACAAGCGGGAGCTCGATATCTTTATAAAGCGTGAGCATATCCATTTCCTTTAGCTTCTGCAAAAGAACCGGCTTTGATTTCCAGGCAGTATAAACCTCGTAGCAGGCACAGTCCACTGCCTTTTTCTCATCCTCCTTCATCATCCGGGTGAAATCAAGCTTTCCCAGATAATCCTTTTTAGATGAGATCATAAGCCCCAGATAGTCCTTTGCAACCGCATCATAGGGATACTCCCCGACAAGAGGATTGATAAGGTATGCAGCCACCATCATGTCAAAATATCTGCCTCTGTCATCTGCCTTTATCTCTTTGCTCTTAAATCTGTGCAGATTGGTCTTTAAATCCGGTGATATCCATGACTTTACTTCCAGGGTATTTAATTTTTCATCCAGGAAGCTGCTTGAAATCTCATCACCTGTACAGATAAAATAAATGTCCTCCTCTGAAAAACAAATCGAAACAGCAAGATAATCGTTAGAAACCGGCTCCGAAAACAGACTTAGCTGTCCATCACTTTCGCTGTTTTCCAAAGACTCTCCCGGTACTACCGCAAAAGCGACCTCCCTGCCCTTTGCCTTCTCAAACACACTCTCTGCAGTCTTTAAGTCCCTTACTACCACAAAATGCTCCTCGGCATTGTTTTTAGGAGCCTCCACATTAAACCGTGACAGCATATTTTTGAATTCGTATCTTTTGCACAGTAAAAAGGCTTCCTCAGTGTAGAGTGACTCTACTCCGCCACTAAGCTTTGCATCAGAAAATTCATAGTCAACCGGCGCATCAAGTATGATTGTCGCAAGCTCCTTGCTCATAAGCGCCTGCTCCCAATACTCCACTATATTCTTTGAAGCCCTTGGCGGCTTTACATTCTCAGCGTCCTCATGTACTGCCTCTATACAGTGATATTTTGCTATAAGTGCGCCTGCTGTCTTTTCGCCGATACCGGGTACCCCGGGAATATTATCAGACGTATCTCCCTGCAGAGCCTTTACATCGATAAACTCCTTTGGAGTGACGCCGTACTTTTCGATAACATCTGCTGTATTGTAGTTTTCTATCTCGGTTCCTGTTTTCTTTGTCTTTGGAATCCTTACCATGACATGGTCTGTCGCAAGCTGTAAGAGGTCTCTGTCTCCGGAGATTATGGCGACATCCATACCAGCCTTTTCTGCCCTGACAGATAAGGTTCCAAGTATATCGTCGGCCTCATAGCCTTCCTTTTCCACGATTTTTATGCCCATAGCGGTAAGCATTTCCTTTATCATAGGCACCTGCTGCCTGAGCTCCTCGTCCATAGGCTTTCTCGTGCCCTTGTACGCATCAAACATCCTGTGGCGAAATGTCGGCGCATGCACATCAAATGCCACCGTCAGATAGTCAGGCTTTTCCTCGTCAAGAATCTTGAACATGATATTCAAAAATCCATAGACTGCATTTGTGTGAAGCCCCTCTGAATTGGTCAGATCAGGAAGTCCGTGATATGCCCTGTTTAAAATACTGTGTCCGTCTATAAGTACAAGCTTTTCACTCATTTTATACTTTCCTTATTACTTAATATTGTTGTAATCGCTGCCGGTCACACTGCAGTGCAGGCAGTAACGTTAAATAGCTCTTGTATATTTCTTAAGCCACTGGGCCTCCTCATCATTCAAAAATGGTGAAACAAGCTCATAAACTCTCGCATGATAAGCATTCAGGTATCCTTTTTCCCTGTCTGTCATCTGATTTGGATCAATCGCATCGAGATCTATCGGTACATAGGTCAGATTCTCAAAATACATAAACTGTCCATACTCATTTTTCTCACCCTTTCGGCAGATAAGCTCATTCTCTGTACGAATACCGAATTTGCCCTCTAAATAGATGCCCGGCTCATCTGTAGTGACCATGCCCTCTTCTATCACACGCTCTGCAGTTCTGCCCGGGTACTGCTTCCAGTGAAAGCTGTTTGGTCCCTCATGCACATTGAGCACATAGCCCACACCGTGTCCGGTACCGTGATTGTAGTCCATGCCAATCTCCCACAAAGGCTCTCTTGCCAGAATATCAAAATTAAGGCCCGAGCATCCCTCCTTAAACTTTGCATTTGCCAGGTTCATATTTGAGCGGCACACTCTCGTAAACATATCCTTCATCTCGTCAGTCACAGGGCCTAGTGCAAAGGTCCTCGTGATATCTGTGGTTCCCTCCAGATAATGTCCGCCTGAATCAACCAAAAGAAGACTCTCAGGCTTAAGCTGCCTGTCAGACTCCTCTGTTGCAGAGTAATGCACAATAGCACCATGATCAGCATATCCGCATATTGTGGCAAAGCTCAAATCAAGAAAGCCCTCCTGCTCAGCTCTAAGCGATGCAAGATAATCTGAAGCCGAAATCTCTGTCATGGATATCTTACCTATATTTGTCTTAAGCCAGTACATGAACTTGCACATCGCAACTGCATCCTTCAAATGCGCCTTGCGCAGATTTTCAAGCTGTACTTCATTCTTTACGGCCTTCATGACAACTGTAGGATCCTCCGCATCAATCACCTTAACACCATCCGGCAGGCTGTCGCAGATGCGGTAATTTACAATCGATGTATTTAAAAGCACTGTCTCTTTTTCATCAATATGCTTCACATATTCATAAAAATCATCGTAAGGTCTTGTCTGTATACCATTCTTATCGAGGTATGCCTTAAGAGTCTCTGTCACAACCTCTTCCTGCAAAAACCATATGCAGCTGTCCTGTGACAGTGCCAGATATGAAAGCACTACAGGCACATAGCTTATGTCGCCTCCCCTGACATTTAAAAGCCAGGCGATATCGTAAAGTGATGACATCAGATGAAGTGTTGCACCCTTTTGTGCCATCTGCTCTCTGACTCTTTTAAGCTTTGAGCTTATATCCTCACCGGTGTATTTATTGTCAAAAATCATGACAGGTGCCTTTGACATAGGTGGTCTGTCAGTCCATATGAGGTCAATCAGATCCTCATTTACGTACATGCTGCCGTGCTTTTCTTTTGCGATTTCAGAAAGCCTTTTGCCCCATGCGGCATTTACCACTCTGCCGTCAAAACCTATTACACCGCCATCCGAAAGAGTATCCTTTATATACTCATCAACTGTCGGTACGCCCTCCTCGCCAATCTTAAAGAGCTTTACAGTGGTATCCTTAAGCTGCGCAGCCGCCTGCACAAAATACCTGCCGTCTGTCCATAGTCCAGCCTCATCCATAGTGATGACTGCGGTACCTGCTGAGCCCGTGAACCCTGTAATATATTTGCGTGCCTTAAAATGCTCTCCTACATACTCTGACTCATGAAAATCAGCAGTAGGAACCACATACAGCGAGATGCCCCTCTTTGCCATCTCGCTTCTCAATGCTTTTAATCTATCCTGTATCATTTTATTATGCCTCTTTAAATTCAAAAAATTTTGTATCTAATTCCGGATACATTCTCTTTAATGAGATTGGTTTGCCGGATTTATTCAAAAAACAGTGACTGCTTTTTGCAGTGGTGCGAAGCTCGCCTGTCTCCTTGTCCTTCATGACATACTCAAGCTCCATCTTGATTCCGTTATACTTAAGCAGCTTTGTGTAGATAACGACCGTATCATCGAAATGTACCATACTGTGATACTCTACCGATATCGACAGCACCGGACTTATGATTTCCATATCCTCCATCTGCCTGTAGTTGAGTCCTATCTGATCCATCAAATCAAGTCTTGCTTCTTCCATCCACTTGACATAGTTTGAATGGTGGATTATACCCATCTGATCTGTTTCATAATACTTTGCGTGGTGCTCGTAAGGACGGATTCTAAGTTCACCTTGTGAGCCGGCAATCTGTAACTCATTGTTTGCCATAAAAACTTCCTCCATTCATATTTTGGTCTTATTTCTATTATGCCACATTGGACAGCTAAATTCAACGACTTGACCGTAAAATATAAGCCGGCTGCTACCTGCGTATCATGCTGTAGCAGTCTCTGCATATATTGCGCGAATTTCCAATCGGAAGTATTCTTCCGCAATACCGGCATCTGATAATATACTCATCCTTGCTCTTTGATAGAAGCTGCATAATCTTTGCCTGTGTTTTGTCGCGCTCGTTTTCAAGCCAGTCCTCCTCCACAATTTTGCCCATGCGGACTGAAAACTGATAGTACAAATCAAGCTTTTTGTAATAGGATTCGTATTTCATGAGTCCCTGATACTTTGAATGCTTATCAGGCTTGTCGAGAGAGATATCAGATGTATACGACATGCAGTAGCGCAGCCATTGTCTGACAAGCTCCCTGTCCTTTATATCTATAGGACATGTAATCATCTTATAAAGCAGATATTTGTCATCAAAATCTGCGATAAAGTATCGCTCCTTATACGCATATCCATACAAAAACAATATCTCATCGACATTGATTTTCCTGAACGGTGCTGATGGCTTTGCCTCATGCCAGAGCTTAATTATCGCATCAAGCGGCGCATCCATTGTAAGGAGCACCTGCGGGAAGCCAAGACTTACTATATCAATATCCTGCTCCGGTATATTTAGCGTATTCTTCAGATAATTCAGATTCTTTTGTCCCAAAGCTGTCACATAGCCTGTATCATACAGACCAAATCTGCCTGCACGGCCCGCTATCTGTTTTATCTCAGAGATGACAAGCGGACGTCTTGATACTCCATCAAACTTTTCCACCTCCAGAAATACAATTCTTCTGACCGGCAGATTGAGTCCCATTCCTATCGCATCTGTTGACACGACAACCTGTGTCTTTTTCTCATTAAAAAGCGTCATCTGCCTGCGCCTTATTTCCGGTGGCAGACTTCCGTATATGACACTTGGCTTTATGCCGTTTTCCTCCAGACGCCCTGCTATATTGAGTACCGACTTCTTTGAAAATACGATAAAGGCATCGCCCTCTCTTACATCCTGCGGAAATGAAAAAGGCTTATCCTCCAGCTTTAGAACTGTCTTTCTCTCATACTCCCTTATCTCATACTCGTCGTGGCACAGATTAATCAGATGAATGACTACATCCTTTGCCACCGGACTCATGCATATATGAATCTCTCCTGCAAGTGTACCAAGAATTGCCCTGGTCCAGGAATGTCCCCTGTCATCATCTGCAACCATCTGTGCCTCATCAATCACTGCGATATCATATTCCTTGTCACAGTCAAGCATCTCCACTGTCGATGCTGTAATTCTGCTGTCTGATACCTCAAGACACTCCTGGCCTGTAAGCATGGTGCATGGTATGCCTGCATCATTCATCTTCTCATATACCTCAAGTGCCAGAAGTCTAAGAGGTCCCAGATAAACTCCGTTTTGCGCCAGCTTAAGCCTCTCAAGCGCCTGATATGTCTTACCGCTGTTAGTCGGGCCTATATGGAGTATGAAGCGCCTTTTCATGCTCTGTGCTTTTGGAAACTCAAGCTCCGGCCGTGCCGGAACCAGCGTGACAATCTCTCTTCTAAGCTCCTTGCTGCGGTACTCATTGTAAAGCGCCTTCATGCTCCTTGTACATATCGCACCTATATACTCCTTGCGCAAAAGCTTTAGAAAATCCTCTGTGAGATACTCTGCCTCATTCTCATCAAACTGCTCCATATCTACCCTGACGAGCTGCGGAAGGATTTCTCTATTTAAAATCTGCCTTGCATTCTTATTGTTGGAATAGTAGGTGATCAATGCAAGCCTTTTTATTTCCTGATGCAGCTTGTCGAGTGCTATTGTCTCGTTTTTTGAAAATCGCGCATATTTAATTGATTTTGCTTTACTATTGAGCCTGTGAATATAGTGTGCCAGCTTTACAGGCTTACCTGTACTTCTCTTCGCATTCTCCCTGTACTGATCAACATAAAACTGTACCAGTACCTCTTCAAACGATTTTTCCATATATGTGTGTTATCCTCTTTATTTATATACACCGTTAAGAGTCACCTCAAACGTAACATCCTTTCCAGCAAGTTCTGTATTTACCTTATAATCATCCGGGAACTTCAGGTTTAAATCAAAGGTTTCTCCCACCTTGTGACCTACCACTCCGTCCTCAAAGCCATCTATATAGCTGCCTGAGCCAAGCACCAGGTCTGTGCCCTGTCCATCAGTGCTTCCACCCTCGAATTTTTCACCGTCCATATATCCGGTGTAGTCAATATTTACCTTATCTCCATTTTCTGCAACCGTGTCAACCTCTGTATTAAGTGTTGCTGCCTCTGTCTGTGAATCACTGCTTTGTGTCTCGGATGCCTGAGATTCCGTGGTCTGTGATGCAGCTTGCGTACCGTCAGTGCCCTTTGACGATGAACCGCCCGATGTCGCAACTGCCCAGATTAGCACTATGACTACCACAACGACTGCCACTACCGGCACCCAGAATTTCAGCAGATTCACAACCTTTGCCTTCTTTTCTGCCTTCTCTCTCTCGATTCTTCTTTTTTCCTGTGCGATTTTTTTGTTTTGTTTGTTCATTTTGTTAATCTCCTGTTTTATTTTTATTATTGAATTATACTATTACAATTTGAACATTCTGTGTTTCGCATAAATGAACTATATGCGTTGTCTGTCAGTGCATTCGCTATCTGTCACTGTTCGCTTTAAACTTTAAACGGCTGCGTCTCTTAACTATTTGACGCAACAATAAAAGCAGTAGAAAGACACCCACACAGCCTGCGCTTATAGCTGCACCTGCCTTAAGCCCCGGTGTCTCATAATAAAGCTCTATCTCATGCTCTCCCTCATCCAGATGAATGCTCACAAATGTATCGGAAAAATCCTCATACTCAGCATCCTTTCCATCCACTTTCATAGTCCATCCCTTTTCACTCGGAATAGAAAGTACAAGCTGTCCTGCCTGCTTCACATCAATGTGTCCGCTTATGTGTGTATCTGAAAAATCATCCACCGAGAGTGTCTGCTCATTGAGTGTATTGTAAGCACTCTCAACTGCAGCAATGGAAAGCTCGTATACATTAAATCGTACAGCATCGGCATCAGTGTTTGTGACGGAAACTGTCTCCCCCGCCTTCACATATCCCAGGTCAAACAGATACCTGTGAGTGGTCTTCGAATATGTGGTCTCATACTCTCCGTGGCTGAAGGTCAGACTGTCAGTGCTGCACGAATCGTATGCCGCATAATAATATCCGTCATGGTCAAAGGTGAGAGTCGTAGTTCCCGGATTTTCGTCCTGAGTGCACTCTGTCAGGGTCAGCGTATCATCTGCTGCGCCAAGGAGCCTGCCAAGGGAATTAATCGAATAGATTTTCGATGACGAGGATGGCTTCCACGCATCAATCACTCCCTCATCCATCATAAAACCAAGCGGAAGTGTGTAGTTATTCCGATACAGATAGTGATTTCCGCATTTTCCAACAAGTGTAGTCAGCTCATTCTGTGGCTGTATTGATTTTGTAACCATATATCTGACCGAAAGCATGGCTGACGTGACAGGTGTGGCACCGTTATAACAGTAGAAATTCTTGCCTCCCTCCATATAAAGAGCCTGATAAAAATGGCTCACATTTATATTCATCAGGGAAGAAAACTGTGTTCCAGAAGCATAGCCGTATCGTGTGTCATCATTTTTAGTTAGTCGGCCTGTATCCTCAACCCTGTAAAATGGTACATCGTTGTCAGCTGCATCCTCTTTTGCCAGCTCCAGTGCCTTTTGCATATCGTCCACATTGGCATTGTAGCTGCTTCTGCCGGTACATCCAAGTCCTGTCACAGCCATATTGACAGCCAGCTCCACAATCGCAATACCGCATGTTATGACCATCAAAAGCTCCCTGTTTTTCCTTGCTGCAAGCTTTAAGAGTACTGTCATAATGCCGTACAGCGCAACAAACAATATGCTTATGATAACTGCATAATACTCTGTCACATCCTCACCGGCAAACATCGTGCTTACTGCCATAAGCGCCGATGCAAATACCACTGCCACGCCAATATGCCACGATCTTATACCACGCCACTTTCTTACTGTAGCATAGCCTATGGTCAATACAAGAAATGCATACAGATACGACTGTCTGCCAGGCAGCGAATCCGGAAAATGCAGTCCGTGCCATATAAAGTCAAGCTGTTTATTGGCAAAGCTTGCCATGAAAAACAACACAAACAATACTGGAGCTATTTTTTTCTTCCAATTAATCCTTTTATTAAGCACAAACAGTATCAAAAGCATCACACTAAAGGCTCCGGCATACAGATTCGGCCAGTTCTCTGCACCCTCATAGACGCTTGCTGTCGTGCACATCCTGCCGACCTCTGATAAGAGATTAAAATACCACTCTATCTGCTTTGGAAACTCGATGCCCGACGAACCGCTGTAGCTTAAAATGATAAGCTCCGGGATGATTAGCACCATCGCAGTGCCTCCAGCCAAAAGCGAGTAAACGGCAAATC
>ERZ1673745.1808-NODE-1808-length-13003-cov-7.474668_pt1 | contig 13003 bp, 9 predicted proteins | sample MGYA00580206_ERZ1673745 | MGnify/ENA primary metagenome ERZ1673745 (study PRJEB41218, sample SAMN15661753) | gut metagenome | host: Homo sapiens | place: Canada: London | collected 2015-08-20/2019-03-30 | study: EMG produced TPA metagenomics assembly of... | reverse complement strand
GCAAAGATCCTGTTCCTGACCAACGGCACCGAGGTCCGCATGAACGGCAGCTGCGCCGGCGGCACCGGTGCCTTTATTGACCAGATGGCCACCCTGCTGAAGATGAGTGCCGACGAGATGAACAAGGCCGCGGAAAAGGCCGAGCGCACCTATACCATCGCGTCCCGCTGCGGCGTGTTTGCCAAAAGCGACGTACAGCCCCTCATCAATCAGGGCGCGCGCACGGAGGATATCGCCGCCAGCATCTACAAGGCGGTGGTCAACCAGACCATTGCCGGTCTGGCACAGGGCCGCCCCATCAAGGGCAATATCCTGTATCTGGGCGGGCCGCTGACCTTCAGCAGCGTGCTGCGCAAGAGCTTTGATGAGGCGCTGGGGGTCACCGGAACCTGCCCCGAGAACAGCCTGCTCTATGTGGCGCTGGGTGCCGCCCTCTATGCGGACAAGGAGTTCGACCTCTCCGCAGTGGCCGACGCGCTGGACCAGTACGCCGCCACCGCTACTTATGCCAGTGAGCCTCCGCTCTTTGCCAACAAGCAGGAGTACGAGGAATTCCATGCCCGGCACATGTCCCACAGAGTGCCTCATGTGCCTTTCAGCGCCCAGTGCGGCCCGGTGCATATCGGCATCGACTCCGGCTCCACCACCGTCAAGCTGGTGGTGGTGGACGAGAAGAGCCAGATCCTGTACACCAATTACCAGCCCAACCTTGGCAACCCGCTGCCCCTGATCCGGGAACAGCTGATCAAGATCTACCGGGAGCACCCCGGCCTGCAGGTGGCCAGCGTGACCACCACTGGCTACGGCGAGGAACTGGTCAAGAACGCCTTCCGCTGTGATTATGGCCTGGTGGAAACGGTGGCTCATTTCACCGCCGCCAAATACTTTATGCCCGATGTGGATTTCATCATTGATATCGGCGGTCAGGACATGAAGTGCTTCAAGATCGAGGATGGTGCCATCAGCAACATCTTCCTGAACGAGGCCTGCTCCTCCGGCTGCGGCAGCTTTTTGCAGACCTTTGCTCAGGCATTGGGCTATGATGTCAAGAAGTTCGCCGCTCTCGGCCTCTTCGCAGACCGCCCCGTGGATCTGGGCAGCCGCTGCACCGTGTTTATGAACAGCTCGGTCAAGCAAGCCCAGAAGGACGGCGCTTCCATCGAGAATATTTCCGCCGGTCTGTCCATCAGTGTGGTCAAGAACGCGCTGTACAAGGTCATCCGCGCATCCAGCCCCGAGGAGCTGGGCCGCAGGATCGTGGTGCAGGGCGGTACTTTCTACAATGAGGCAGTTCTCCGCGCCTTTGAAAAAGAGATGGGCGTGGAGGTCATCCGCCCCGACATCGCGGGCCTGATGGGTGCCTACGGTGCGGCCTTGTTCGGCCTGCGCCAGAGCCATAAGAACCACCGGGAAACTTCCGGGATGATGAATCTGGCCGAGTTGGAAGCCTTTGACCAGAAAGTAGTCAGCGTCAAGTGCGGCGGCTGCGGCAACCACTGCCAGCTCACCATCAACACCTTTGCCGATGGCCGCAAGTTCATCTCCGGCAACCGCTGCGATAAGCCCGTGACCGGTAAGAGCGAGGACGACAGCCTGAATCTGTACGCCTACAAGCAGCAGCTGCTGGCCGGTTACAAGCCCGTGCCCGGCAAGCGCGGCTCCATTGGTATTCCGCTCTGCCTGAATATGTACGAGCTGCTGCCCTTCTGGTACACCTTCTGGACCAGGCTGGGCTTTGCCGTGCACACCAGCCCGGTGTCCAGCCGGGGGCTGTATCTGGCCGGTCAGGCCACCATCCCCAGCGATACCGCCTGCTTCCCGGCCAAGCTGAGCCACGGCCACATCAAGGCCCTGAGCCAGATGCATCTGGATGCCATCTTCTACCCCTGCCTGACCTACAACTTTGACGAGGGTCTGGGCGACAACCACTATAACTGCCCGGTGGTGGCCTATTACCCTGAAGTTCTGGCAGGCAACTGCCCCGAGCTGGAGGGCCAGAAGTTTATCTATGACTATGTGGGCATCCACCGCCCCAAGGACTTTGTCCGCAAGATGGCAAAGGAAGTCCTGCCCAAATACTTCGGCGGCATTACCGAAAAGGAAGTGCAGGCCGCTGCCGATGCTGCCTACGCCGAGCACGAGGCCCACATGGCCCAGATCCGGGTCAAGGGCAGCGAGATCATTGATGAGGCACGCCGTCAGGGCAAGCGCATCATCGTGCTGGCTGGCCGCCCCTACCACGTTGACCCTGAGATCAACCATGGCATCGACCACCTCATCACCCGCCACGGCGCGGCTGTTGTCACCGAGGACAGCATCTCCAACCGGGTGGAAAGGTTCCCCACCAGTGTGCTGAACCAGTGGACCTACCACAGCCGCCTGTATGCGGCGGCCAAGTACTGCACCACCCAGAAGGATATGGATCTGGTGCAGCTGGTCTCCTTCGGCTGCGGCGTGGATGCCATTACCACCGATGAGACCCGCGAGATCCTGCAGGCAGGCGGCAAGCTCTACACTCAGCTCAAGATCGATGAGATCACCAATCTGGGTGCGGTCAACATCCGTCTGCGCAGCCTGTTCGCCGCTCTGGAGGAGCGCGACGAGGCGGCAGAGGAAAAGGCCGCCCCCAAGGCAGAAGCCTGATACATAGGAGGAACCTATGGAATACAATTATCCCAAATTTACCCCGGAGATGAAGCAGACCCACACCATCCTCATCCCCAACATGGCCATTACCCAGTTCCGGCTGCTGGAATACGCCCTGCGCTACGACGGCTACAAGTGCGAGATCCTGGGCAACTGCGGCAGCGCCGTGGCACAGCTGGGCCTGAAATACGTCCACAACGACACCTGCTATCCGGCCCTGCTGGTCATCGGCCAGTTTCTGGATGCCCTGAACAGCGGCAAGTATGACCTGGATCATACGGCCCTGCTCATCACCCAGACCGGCGGCGGCTGCCGTGCTTCCAACTACATCCACCTGCTCCGCAAGGCTCTGGTCAAGGCGGGCTATCCCCAGATCCCTGTTGCCAGTCTGAACTTCTCCGGTCTGGAAAAAGACAGCGGCTTCCAGATGACCCTGCCGCTGGCCCGCCGCGCGCTGGCCTGCATTTTCTACGGCGATATGCTCTGTGCCCTGCGCAATCAGGTGGCCCCCTACGAGAACGAAAAGGGAGCCGCTGACCGGATGGTCGATCTGTGGGTCGAGCGTCTGGGCCGCGTTCTGCTGGCCGGCAAGGGCTTTACTGCCCGGGAAATGAAGCACACCTTCCCGCTCATTGCAAAGGATTTTGCGGCCATCCCCGTGACCCGGGTGCCCAAGGTCAAGGTGGGTGTGGTCGGCGAGATCTACGTCAAATACAGCCCCCTGGGCAACAACGACCTGCAGAAGTTCCTGGAGAGCCAGGACTGTGAGGTGAACTTCCCGGGCCTGATGGGCTTTGTGCAGTACTGCATCTTCAATATGGGCGAGGATCATGTCCTTTACGGCGGCAAGCTGGCCGTCAAGATGGGCACGGATCAATTGCTCAACTGGCTGGACAGCGTGGAGCGTGCCATGCTCAAGGCCACAGCCGATGCCGGGTTCTACGCCCCCGGGCCCTTCAAGGAGCTGGTGGAAAAGCCCCACGGCATCATTTCGCTGGGGGCCAAGATGGGCGAGGGCTGGCTGCTGACCGCCGAGATGATCGAGCTGGTGCAGGGCGGCTACGGCAACATCGTCTGTGCCCAGCCCTTCGGCTGCCTGCCCAACCATATCGTGGGCAAGGGCATGGTGAACAAGATCCGTGCCCTGTATCCCAGCGCCAACATCACCCCCATCGATTACGACCCCAGCGCCACCCGGGTCAACCAGGAAAACCGCATCAAGCTGATGCTGGCAGTCGCTAAGGAGCGCCTGAACACCCCGGCGCAGGCTGCCCCCCTGACGGCAGAAGAGATCGCCGGTGGGGCTCCCCGGGTCGAGACCACGGTATAATTCTTTCTAAACAGCAACACTCCCCTTCGGGCAGGACCGTGTGCCGCACGGCTCCACCCGAAGGGGAGTGTTTTTTGTCTCAGTCGCAGAGATACCGCCGCTCGAACTCCTCAGCCGGGATGGCCTTGGAAAACCAGAAGCCCTGCGCGCCGTCGCAGTCCAGCGAACGGAGGAGCTGCACCTGCTCCTCGGTCTCGATGCCCTCGCAGATGACGTTGTAGCCCAGTCGTTTGACCAGATGCACGATCTCCCGCAGGAAATCGGTGCCCCGCGCGTTGGAACTGCACCGGGTCAGCGCCTCAGCTCCAATGACAGAGAGATCTTTGGGCGAAAACTTGGGCTGGAGGTACAGCTTGAACTCGCCGTTTTCAAGCGCCTGCGGCAGGCCGCTCAGCAGCTCACCGGTCAGGGTCTGCTTGACCTCCAGCTTTTTGTCAAACTGGACAGCAGACACGCGGGTATTGCTGTGCACCTGCTTGCGGGCAAAGTTTGCCTTGTCGATGGCGGCCGAGGCACTCAGGCAGCCGGGCTCAATGGCATACACACCCATCCGCACCCGCAGGCGTACCTCCGGGTAATGCTGGGCCTGATACTGCTCAAACCGGTGGCAGAGCGTGTCTGCATAGTGGAGCGGGCCTTTCTCGTCGCGGCAGGAGAAGTAGAGCACGAACTGGTCGCCCACCACCCGGCACAGGTAGCACTCGCCCCAGTGGCGGGCCGCCTCGATGAGGAAATTGCTGAATTCCTTCAGCAGCTGATCACCGGTGGCGTAGCTGTATTTTTCGTTGAAGTATTTGAAGTTCTCGAAGTCACAGTAGAAGATCTGGAAGCCCTCGGCGTAGCCGCCGATGATCTTGTGGAAGACCTCCTCCTTGAAACGAGAAAAGGCCAGCAGGCCGGTCAGCCGGTCGAACTCGGGGGCAGAGGTCATGCCGCGGCTCACGGCGTTCACGGCCAGATGCTTGCTCAGGTAGGCGTTGATGATCTTGGTGATCTCGCCCAGCTCCCGGCGGTTCTGGGGAGTCCAGTACCGCTTGCTGCCGCACACCACATAGGCAATGGCACCCTGATACTCGCCCTCGCCGTACATGGCAGCGTAGACCACTGTCTGGGCCCCGCCCTGCATCAGCAGTGTGCGCCCCTGCGGCGAGTACATCCCCATGTTGTCGGCCTGCAGCACGGTGGTACCGTATTCATCATAGCTGTGGAACAGGGTCAGGAAGTCCTCCTTGGTATAGGATTCACCGTTCAGAGGCACCGGCTCCGCGCGGGGAGAGGTCCACTGGAACTGCCGGGAGATGCTGCGTTCCCGGATGCGGGTGTCCACAATGGTGATGCGGTCCAGCTGCAGCCGGATGCCGACGATCTTCAGGAAGAGGGGAATGGCGGTCTCAAAGCTGTTGTTCTTCTCAAACAGTTCAAAGGCGGTGGAGATCAGGTCGTTGTGCAGGTAGCGTGCATCGATATCGGCTGTTTCCGGGGCGGCAGGAACCGCCTGGGCATAGCGCCGCAGATTATCGCAGAACACATACTGGTTGCGGCCGTTCTGCTTGGCCTGATACAGGGCCCAGTCCGCGTTTTCGAACAGCTGGTCAAAGGAATAGCCTGCCGTGTTTTCGGGCAGGAAGCAGGCACCGATGCTGCAGGTCATCCGGTAATCGTTTTCCCAAAACTTCACCTGCTGCACGGATTCCGAAAGCTGGCGGGTCTTCTGGAGCAGGGTGGTGTTGGGGATATCCTTCAAAAACACCACGAACTCATCGCCGCCGAACCGCACCAGAATGTCGCTGGAGCGGAACAGGGTGCGCAGCAGTTGGGCAAACTCCTGCAGGACCTTGTCACCGAACAGATGGCCGTAGCAGTCGTTGACGTTCTTGAAAAAATCCAGGTCGATGACCAGCATTCCGCAGGAGGCATAGGGATCTTTGGCCTGCAGATAGCGGTCAATGAGCTCCTTGCCGGTGCGGTTGTTATACAGCTGGGTCAGGGAATCGTGGCGGGCCTGCTCCAGCAGCTCCTGGGTCTGATTCTTCTGGTCGGTGATGTCCTTTGCGTAGCCTACATAGAGCGTGCCGCGGGCGGGGTCCTCGACCGGGCGGGCATCCACCTCCCGGGAATAATACACCCCCTCCGGCGAGACAAAGCGCATCTCCAGCGGGCCGTACAGCTCACCGGTGAGCAGGGCACGCATCTTCCAGCGGTCCTCCGCGAAGATCGTGGCGTGCTCCGGCTTCTCGGAGCCAAGGTAGGCATCCAGCGTTTCCAGCGTGCGGCTCCGGGTATCGTAGACCCGCAGCTGATCCAGACGGGGGTCATATTCCAGCAGGAAAAACCACCGATGCACAAGAAACTGCATCAGCAGGGGATTGTTGATGATCGAATCGATAAACCGAACAGGGACATCCATGGCCGATTCCCCACTTTCCGCTTTTTAACCAGTATAACAAAATATGGAAGATGCATCAAGGCGAAACACAAAAATTTCATGGAAAGTGAAAGAAATTTTACCGAAAGTTCTGTCGGAAACGGTTTCGGTGCTCCCGCTCAGGCCGGAACGCCCCACAGCTCGATCGTGGCACCGGCGGCAAGCCGGACGTTAGTGTCCACGGTCAGGGTCAGCCTGCCGAGCTTCTGGCTGGCATCCACATTCTGGCCGCCGCTTCCGGCAGGCAGAACGACCGCAGGCGGTGCACCCGTGGTGCCGGATGCGGCAAAACAGAGATACTGCCCGAAGCAGGGAAGTGCCTGAAAGCTGGCAAAGGTGCGGGTGGGCGGGCTGGACATCGAGCTGCTGGCAGCACAGGGGGCAGAAGCACTGAGCAGCTGAGCACCATCGCTGGTGCTGCAAACCCAGTGTAGCGTGCCCTTGGATTGGCTGCTGCCTGCCTGAAACAGCACCTTCAGCGCCTGCAGTTCGGTGGGAAAGGTGCGCTCAAAGCTGGCAGCGGCGGCGTTCAGGGACACCTTTTCCAGCAGCTCCCACTGGCTGGGATCGCTGGGGTCACCCTTTGGGCCCTGGGGGCCGGGTTCTCCCTGCGGGCCTTGCGGGCCGGGCTCTCCTTTGGGGCCGGTGGGTCCTGCGGCACCGGGTTCTCCCTGCGGTCCGGGGTCACCCTTTTCGCCCCGGAATGCACCGCTTTCCACAGCTGCTTTCAGCCGGTCGAGCAGGGCCTGCCAGGCGGGCGTGCCGGGCTGGGGCAGGGTGCTGTCCTCCGTGCCGGAGTTTTCGGTCACGCAGTAGCACACGTCCGCGCTGGTCAGGGTGCGGGTGCCATCGGTGCCCTCAAAGGTGATGCGCCCCTCCCCGGGCACGGCCGTGATGAGGGCGGGTACCTCCACAAGGCCGTCCACCACCAGCGTGGAGGGGGCAGCGTTCCCATCCGGCAGGTGCCAGAAGGCCCGCAGGGTCATGCCCTGCCACTCGCCGTCGGCTTCCACCCGCAGGGCGTAGATGCCCCGGTTTTTGGTGTAGCCGAAGCGGAGCAGGCCATCGTACCCCTGCAAAGCAGCCCCGCCGCCCGAGGATAAATGGATCTGACGTTCAATCATACAGTTTCACTCCTTTTGTCGTGGTTTTCGCGTTCAAAAAGCTTGACTTTGGTTAGAGTTTCCGGTAAGATTGTGAAAAGACCGCAGAAGGTTTGGTGGATAAAATCTAACCAAAATCAGCTTGTGAGGCTATAATATCTGATTAAATTCAGAAAGTCAAGGGAAAATCTGAATCCAGTTAGAAAACTGGCGTTCTGCACAAGAAGGAGTGCAAAATTTGTGTTTTATGACTGCTACACGGCCCTGTGTCAGGCCAGAGGCATCAGCCGCAGCCGGGCAGCGCAGGAGATGGGCCTGAGCAACTCCACAGTGACCAAATGGAAAAACACCGGGGCGACCCCCTCGGGCGAGACGCTGGCCAGAGTATCTGCCTATTTCGGTGTGCCGGTGGGGGAGCTGCTGGGCGAAGCCTTCCCATCGGTGCAGGAGGAGCGGAAGCTGCCCGAAGGAGCTGTCCCGTTCGATCCCGCTCTCACGGCTCCGCTGCTGGGCACGGTGCGTGCAGGCCTGCCCATGTATGCGGAAGAAAACATTGAGGGCTACATCCCCATCACCCGGAAGGACGGGGCACGGTACTTCTGGCTCCGTGTCCGGGGCGACAGCATGAACGCCGTAGGCATTTCGGAAAACGATGAGATCCTGGTGCGGGAGCAGCCGGAGGTGGAAAACGGCCAGCTTGCTGTGGTGATGGTCAACGGCGATGAAGCCACCGTGAAATATTTCCGTCAGGAGGGGAGCCTTGTGGTCCTGACTCCCAAAAGCTTCAACCCCGTGCACCAGCCCCAGATCTATGATCTGAAACGGGTGCAGGTGCGGGTGGTCGGCCTTGTGGTGGAGTGCCGCAAGGTGTTCTGAAAAAAAGAAGATGGCCCCTGCGGGGCAGAATAGGAGGCTCGCTATGAAATGGAGGACCGTTCTGTGCACAGCACTGTTTTTGTGCGGTACCATGCTGCTTTCTGCCTGCGGCGGGGGAGAGATGCCCAGGCCTGCGGAACCGCCCGCTTCCAGTGAGGTATCGGCTCCCTCTCAGCCGGAGGAAGTGCCCGCCCCCTCGGAATCGGCTTCTTCCAGTGAACCGGAGCCGCTTCCGGAACCGGAACCGCCCAAACCGTGGGATGGCATGGTCGTCCCGGAAGAATGTAAGGCAGAGTGGAAAATAGAGCAAGGCAAGCTGGTATTGGTCAGCTATGAGTTTACGAATGGGGCAAATGTGCTCCTTCCGACGGGAAAGCCGTACAGTATCGGTGCGAACTGCTTTATGAAAAATTGGAAACTAACCGGGATAACGATTCCAGAAGATGTGATTGAAATTCAGCAGTCTGCATTTCAAGAATCTGGGCTAAAACAGATTTACATACCAGCCAGTGTTAAAGAATTGAAAAACGATATATTTGCGGACTGTTATTCACTTACAACTGCAACAATTGAAAACACACCAATGACAGGTCAGCGCATATTTGCCCGGTGTAGAGCCCTGCAAAGTGTGCAGCTTGGCGAGGGTGTGATCCGGATTGAAGAAGGCGCATTTGAACATAGTGGCCTGAAAAAGATCACTCTGCCGGGAACATTGTCGAACGTAGAGAAATATGCATTTGATTACTGCAATTTGAAAACGATTGTTTATAACGGTGATTGGGAAGCAAAGAAGAGTACACTGACAATTGGTGAACAAAACGAGGCCTTGTTAACTGCAACCCAAAGTTAAACCACCAAAAACAAACGCCGTCTCTTGTGCAAAAAGGCAAGAGACGGCGTTTTTGCGTGGAAAAGCAGAAGCAAAAAATCAGCGATGAATAGCTTGTTTATCAGGTTGACCGGAATTTGTGTGACAAAAAACCTATAAACCTATTGACATTCTGGGGAAATGGGTATATCATACGGCCAACGGAAACATACATCCGCAAGATCAGGAGAAAAGGAGGGGAACAGACATGGACTGGAATGTGATGGTGCAATATCTGCCGCAGTATGAAAAAGCGGCCTGGCTCACCCTGCGTCTGGGTGTGGCCGGTATCTTCTGGGCCATCCTTGTGGGCCTTGTCTGCGCCGTGCTCCAGTACGAAAAAGTGCCGGTGCTGCGCCGTATCGTGGGCGCTTATATCCAGCTCAGCCGGAACACGCCGCTGCTGGTCCAGCTGTTCTTTCTGTATTACGGCCTGCCCAAGATCGGCATCAAGACCAACGCCGAGCTCTGCGGCATTGCAGGCCTTGCCTTTCTGGGCGGCAGCTACATGGCCGAGGCCTTCCGCAGCGGGCTGGAAGCCATCGAACCCATCCAGACAGAAAGTGCCCTGAGCCTTGGCATGAGTCGGCTGCAGACCATGCGCTATGTGGTGCTGCCGCAGGCGGTCTCCATCAGTATGCCGGCCTTTATGGCAAATATCATCTTCCTGCTCAAGGAGACCAGCGTGTTCAGCGCCATCAGCCTGATGGATCTGATGTTCACGGCAAAAGACCTCATCGGCCTGTACTATAAGACGGCCGAGAACCTTTTCCTGCTGGTGGTGTTCTACCTCATCATCCTGCTGCCGGTGTCCCTGCTGGGCAGCTGGCTGGAAAGGAGGCTGCGCTATGCCGGATTTGGGTCTTGAAGTCCTGCTCAAGGGCAAAAATATGGTTCGCCTGCTGGGCGGTTTGGGCGTGGCGCTTAAGATCAGCGCTGTGTCTGTCCTTCTCAGCCTGCCGCTGGGCATCCTGCTGGGCGTGCTGATGACTTTCAAAAATCCCATCCTGAAAGCCATCCTCCGGGTGTATCTGGAATTCATCCGCATCATGCCCCAGATGGTGCTGCTCTTTCTGGTGTATTTTGGCACCACGCGGGCCTTTGGCTGGGATCTTTCCGGCGAGACGGCGGCGGTCATCGTGTTCGTGCTCTGGGGCACGGCCGAGATGAGCGACCTCGTCCGCGGTGCCCTCATCGCCATCCCGAAGCATCAGTATGAGAGCAGCGAGGCGCTGGGCATGAGCCGGGCGCAGACCTATTGGTACATCATCATCCCTCAGACGGTGCGGCGGCTCATCCCGCTGTCCATCAACCTCATCACCCGCATGATCAAGACCACCAGCCTGGTGTTGATGATCGGTGTGGTGGAGGTGCTCAAGGTGGCCCAGCAGATCATTGAGGCCAACCGCACCGCCAGCCCCAACGCGGCGTTTGGCATCTACCTCACCGTGTTTATTCTGTATTTTCTGGCCTGCTGGCCCATCAGCCTGCTGGCCGGTTACCTCGAAAAGAAATGGAAGTGACTGTTATGGCAGAGCCGATCCTGACTGTAGACCATCTGGTAAAAAGCTACGATGGCAAGACCAATGTTCTGGATAATGTCAGCTTTGCCGTCAAGCCCGGTGAGGTCATCGTTGTGGTGGGCCCTTCCGGCTGCGGCAAAAGCACCCTGCTGCGCTGTCTGAACGGTCTGGAGCCGGTGCAGGCGGGCCGGGTGAAGCTGGGCAGTGAGACGGTCGCCTACGGCGGCAAGAATCTGGCGGCCCTGCGCCAGCGCATCGGCATGGTGTTCCAGAGCTATGAGCTTTTCCCGCACCTGACCGTGCTGGAAAATATCCTGCTGGCTCCCACCAAGGTGCAGAAACGCCCCCGGGCTGAGGTGCAGCAGGAAGCCGAGGCCCTGCTGGACCGCGTGGGCCTGCTGGCCAAAAAGAACAGCTACCCCCGGGAGCTTTCGGGTGGTCAGAAGCAGCGTGTCGCCATTGTGCGTGCGCTCTGTATGCACCCCGAGATCCTGTTGTTCGACGAAGTGACCGCCGCCCTTGACCCTGAAATGGTGCGCGAGGTGCTGGATGTCATGCTCGACCTGGCCCGTGAGGGCAAGACTATGGTGATCGTCACCCACGAGATGCAGTTTGCCCGGGCAATTGCCAGCCGGGTGCTGTTTCTGGACGATGGCCGTATTGTGGAGGAAGCGCCCCCGGCGGACTTCTTCGACCACCCGCAGACCGAACGTGCACAGCGCTTCCTGCGCACGTTTACCTTTGATGTGGTTGCAAAGCAGTGAGAAATGCGCAGCAACCCATTTCCACTTTGAACCTTTTTGTCTGATGCTGTGAAATGATGTCACAGATCATGGATAGATTTTTATATGGGAAAGAAAGGAAAGGAGTTATTACCATGAAAGTTAACAAGATCTCTCGCCGTGCCTTCCTGCTGGGTCTGGGCGCAGTTTCCACCGCCGCCCTGCTTTCTGCCTGCGGCGGCAGCGCATCCTCCTCTTCTGCCGCATCCGGCTCTGCTGCATCCGGCAGTGCCGCAGCTGCTGGCAGTGACGTGTTCCGCACGCTGGACGAGATCAAGGCAGACGGCACCGTGAACATCGGCGTTTTCTCCGACAAGAACCCGTTTGGCTATGTGGATGAGAACGGCGAGTATCAGGGCTATGATGTCTACTTTGCCCGCCGTCTGGCCGAGGATCTTGGTGTGGAGGCTAACTTCGTTTCCACAGAGGCCGCCAACCGCATTGAGTATCTGCAGACCGGAAAGGTCGATATCATTCTGGCAAACTTCACCGTCACGCCCGAGCGCGCCGAGGAGGTGGACTTTGCACTGCCCTACATGAACGTTGCACTGGGTGTCATCTCTCCCGACAGCAATGTCATCACCAGCCTGGACAACTGGAACGCCGACGATCAGATGATCGTCATTTCCGGCACCACCGCCGAGACCTACCTGACCAAGGAATATCCCGACATTCCCCTGCAGAAGTATGATTCCTATGCAACCGCCAAGAACGCGCTGGAAAACGGCAATGGCGTAGCATGGGCCAACGACAACACCGAGGTCATCGCTTTTGCAAAGCAGAACTCCGGCTACACGGTGGGCATCCCCTCTCTGGGCAGCCAGGATACCATTGCCCCCGCTGTGAGCAAGGGCAACACCACCCTGCTGGACTGGATCAACGACGAGATCAAGAGCCTGGGCGAGGAGAGCTTCTTCCACAAGGATTACGAGGAGACGCTGGTGGATACCTACGGTCTCGACTATGAGGATGAGCTGGTCGTTGAGGGCGGCGAGACCAACGCCTGAGCCTGAAAACGGAATCGCGGACAAATAAGAAACCCGAGGGCAGCATCACAGCTATCCTCGGGTTTTGTGTGTTCGGAAATCTTACACTTCCTCAGTCTCATCCTCGTCGTCGTCATCTTCGTCGGCGAGAGCTTCTGCATGGATGCGCTGGCGCAGGCGGGTGCGGAACTCCTCGGCGGGGATGCCGCTCTGGTTGGGGGTCAGGTCCGGGGCGGGCTTGCCGTCAGGCAGGTGGGCACCAAAGGCCGGCACAAAGAAGAACTTGCGCACGACAAAGATCAACGCAATGGCACCCACGCTGATGAGGTTGTCCAGAGCCGATTCGTGGCCGACCACCATGTGGCGGGCAATGGCGTAGAGCAGCACTTCCAGGCTGCTGCCGGGGCTGTGCTTGGCCAGCATCTTGATGAACTCCACGCCGATGACGATGTCCAGCGCCCGCT
>ERZ1673745.1807-NODE-1807-length-13015-cov-5.721373_pt1 | contig 13015 bp, 14 predicted proteins | sample MGYA00580206_ERZ1673745 | MGnify/ENA primary metagenome ERZ1673745 (study PRJEB41218, sample SAMN15661753) | gut metagenome | host: Homo sapiens | place: Canada: London | collected 2015-08-20/2019-03-30 | study: EMG produced TPA metagenomics assembly of... | reverse complement strand
ATTTTATGCTGCTGTAGCTCAGTAGGTAGAGCGCATCCTTGGTAAGGATGAGGTCCCCAGTTCAAATCTGGGTAGCAGCTCCACAAGAAGGTCGCTTTTCTTTTGAAAAGCGGCCTTTTCTTCTAAAATTCGCAACAATTTTTGAAATATTAAATTTTTCCATTTGCTATTGACCACAGAACCAGCCACAGACAGGAAAAAGACGGGCCTCCGAGGGCGCTTTGCATTCGGAGGCCTGTTTGTTCAACTTGCCGGTTTTTGCTGCTTCGCCTGCTCTTTTCCGGCGGCGATCTCCGCTTTCATCTCCCGTATCAGTGCGGCCAGTTTTTCCTCACACTCGGTTTCCGTTTTGGCGTAGACGTTCCGGGCCATGCGCCTGCCGTTGACGATGGGAGAGTAGCGGCCTTCCCACAGGTGGCCGTTGATTTGGCTGACACATCCGGTGCCTGGTTTGCGCCGCTGGCCCTTGCGGGCCTGGAATGTGCTGGGAGGAGGCTTCTGGGGTGCCGCTTCCCGCCTGGGTTTCGGTTCGGTTCTCCCGATCCCCCTGTCGATCTTGTCCGCCGCATTCTGCCGCATGGCATCGGTGACGTGGGTGTAGGTGTTCAGGGTGGTGGCGCTGGACACATGGCCGATGATGGTGCTCAGGGTCTTGACGTCCATGCCATGCTCCAAGGAGGCGGTGGCGAAGGTGTGCCGCAGATCATGGAACCGCAGGCGCTTGCACTCCGCCCGTTCCAGCACCGTCTGGAGCCGCTTCCGGACAGCAGCTGGGTCCATGGGAGAATCCTCCTTGACAGGGGAGGGGAACATCCAGCGGGAGCGGATGGTTTTCTGGTAGGTTTTTAAGACCTTCAAGACAGGGGCAGGGAGAAGGACCGTCCGGTTGCCGGCTTTGGTTTTAGGTGGGGATACAACCAGCTCTCCCTTTACCCGATGAACTTGACGCTCTACCCGAAGGGCACCAGTTCTGAAATTTAGGTCACCCCATTGGAGTGCTAAAATCTCGCCCCGGCGCAGGCCAGTGGACAGTTCCAAGAGGAGTAACTCATAGCAACCGTCCTCCCTGGCCTGGATTAGTAGCCGCTGGATCTCCTCTGGAGCAAGCACTTTCATCTCTCTGGATTTGGCAGGTGGGAGCTTGCAGCTGTCCGCCGGATTGCGGAAGACCAGCTTTTCTTCTACCGCCTTGTCCAGGGCTGCGTGGAGGGTGGTGTGGATGCCACGGACGGTCTGGTCTGAGAGCCCCTCTCCATAGAGCTCCCTGCGCAGCAGTCTGCCGTTCTGCTTAAGATGGGTATAGAACTGCTGGATGTCCCCAGTGGTCAGCTTGTCCAGATAGACATTGCCCAGAGCGGGGATGATGTGCTGGTAGATTCGCCGCTCATAGGACATCTGGGTATTGGGCCGAAGGCTTGCCTTCTTATAGGTCTGGTACCAATGGTCCAGCCAGTCACCTAAGGAGATGCCCGGTTTAGGTGGCTCAGGGGCGGGAACCTCCAGACTTTTCCGCAGCTGTTCCAGCTTGGCCGCACACTCTGGCCTGGTTTTGGCCAGGACATTTTTTGTGATGGGGAAACCTTTCTCGTCCCGGCCTACCACATACCGGCCCTCCCAGCGTCCATCCTTTCTCAGGTGGAGGCTGCCGTCGCCGCGTCTTCTGCGTTTTGCCATGGAGCCATCTCCTCTCCTAAGTAGTCGGTCAGGAAGCCGCCCACGATCTCCGCCGCACGTCTCTGCATATCCCCGGTAGTGTGGGTGTAGGTGTCCAAGGTGAAGCTGGCTTTGGTGTGGCCCAGAATGCCGGACAGGGTCTTGGCGTCCACGCCGCCGGCGAGGGCGTGAGTGGCAAATGTATGCCTCAAATCGTGAAATCTGATCTCAGGCAGTCCAGTCTCCTGCAGGATCTTTTTCAGTTGGCGGTATGCAGTGCCGGGGTTCAGCGGGGCTTCCGGGCGAAGTGGGTCATGGAAGATCCAAGGTGAGTAGGAGGCCTTTTTTCGCAGCCGCAGCCGTTCCGCCGTGCTGGTGGGCAGGAGGATGGTTCGGGTCCCGGCGTAGGTCTTGGTATCGCCGGCTACCAGCCGACCGCCTTTTTCTTTGTGCAGTGTGCGGGTGACGCTGAGGGTGTCCTTCCGCCTATCGAAGTCGCTCCACATCAGGCCGCAGATCTCCCCCAGCCGCAGGCCGGTGGTCAGCTCCGTATAGAAGAAGTCCCGCCAGACTGGGTCCCGATCCGTTGCGGCCAGGAAGACCGCCAGCTGCTCCACGGTCAGAATGTTCATAGCCTTGCGGAGGATTTTAGGGGCCTCTACCTGCTTGGCAGGATTGTCAGGTATCGATCCCTGGTCGACTGCCGCTTGGAGGGCTTGATGAAGGGTGGTATGGATGCCGTGGACGGTGGCAGGGGAGAGACCGGGACTTTGACCGGGGCGAGGGCTGATCCGGCCGCGCGCCTGGAGCGTGTGGTAGAGTTCTCTCAGATCTACTGCCGTGATCTGGGTGAGTTTCTTGTGCCCCAGGTAGGGCTTGACATGATGCTCCATATCACTGCGGTATCGGTCCAAGGTGCTGGGCCGGATGGTGAGTGCCATCTGCTCCAGCCAGCGATCCAACCACTCCGCCAGGGTCATACGGCTGTCCTCGGTCAGTTCCACACCTTGGTAGGCGTCAATATTTTGCCGTAGTTTGGCCGTGAGCTTCTTTTGGGTGTCTGCGTAGATGTATCGGAAAATGGGATTTCCGTTGTCCTTGTGGCCCACCACGATACGGCCCTCCCAGCGGCCGTCCTCCCGCTTTCGGACCATGCCGTCGCCGGACGGCCTGCGTTTTGCCATAGTCTATTCCTCCTTATTTTGGTCGATCAAGCTGCCGTCGTCCCCGTCCAGGGCCTCCAGGATCATGCGTACTCCCAAGCGGAACCCCAGGATGAAGTTTTCCAGGGCCATGGTGCTGCCGGTCTCGTTCTCCGCGTTGATGAGCCGGAGCAACAGCGTTCTTTCTTTGTCCTCCAACAGGGCGGTGAGTTTCTCCTCGCACTCCGCCGACTGTTCCATGGCCTTTTTCAGGGCAGTCCCCGATTTGACGATCTGTTCGTTGGGGGTGATGTTTCCAAAGTACAGATTTTCCAGCGTGTCGCGCATGTGTGCCGCCTCCTTTGTCAGCAACACAACATAGCGCAGAAAGAGAAAACTATCCAGTGGCACAGCGCAGAATTCAGAAAAAGTTATCATTTGATTTTTTCTGTATCATTGTTAACAGCATCTCATTCTACGTGCGGATTTTTGCCCCATGGGAAGGACTTTTCTCTTTGTTTTGCGGCGCAGTTCCTGATACGCCTACCACCCCATGGTCATGCCGCCCATGTCCTGCCGGAGAGTTTCCTCATGGTCATTTGGCTTGTGACCCATGGCGATCTTCTTTTTCTGGATTTTCCGCCGCAGCTTTCGGTCCACCTGCTGTCCCATCGGGGCGGCGGGAGGCACCGAGTTTTCCCGGAAGATCTGACTCAGGTGGTGAAGCAATTTGGTGGCCGACAGGAATACATTGGGCCTGCGCGCCTGATCGAAGTGCTCCAGGAAGAAGGCGGCGTACTCGTTTCCCTGTTCCGCCGATTGGCAGAAATATTCCCAGGCCCGCCCCCGATCCTGTTTGACGCCCTGCCCAGTGAGGTACAGTTTTCCAAGAGCGTACTGGGCGTACTGGTTGCCCTGTTCGGCGGAGTCGGTGAGATAGGCCACCGCTTTTGGCACGTCTTTCGGGACATCTCTCCCCTCCAGATACAGCTTTCCCAGGTGGTAGGCGACGCAGGAGTTCCCCTGCGCCGCCGCTTTTTCATACCAGGATACTGCCTCGTCCATTCGGTTTTGACTTTGCAGAAGCTTCCCCAATGCGTACTGGGCGAAGGCATATCCCGCGTCAGCCGCCCGCCGAAACCATAGTTCCGCCTGCTCATCATCGGGAAGGACGCCCCGCCCGTCCCGCCAGCATTTGCCCAGTTGGTAGGCGGCCATGGAGAAACCTCTCTGCCAGAGCTGTTCCATCACCCGCACCTGTTTCGCTTTTTCCTCCTCTGGATTTTCGTACTCCTCCAGCACCTCCTTGGCACTCTGGTAGATTTCGGCCATCTGCCAGTTGGAGTTCCAGGCGAAGTACACCGCATCCTGGTCCTCATCCACTTCATCTTTCACGCGGGCATCCTCGAAGGTAAACGTGCCAAGCCGGAGCCGTTCTGCCTCCCGGATGACCATGTTCTTAATGGCTTTGAACTCCTTCTGTTGGGAGAGGGGCAGGTGCTCTCTGGGGGAGTCCTTGTAGTAACGCTCCAGTTCGTCCCGGAGCCGGTTCCACTGTTCGTAGCACTCTGCCACTTCCGGGACCTTGGCCAATTCGTCCACGATGGCGTCCACCTGCGCCTTTGCCGGCTTTTTCAGGTAGCCATATACCTTTTTGCCCTTGTGGTCCTCCAGCATCCCGGCCAGCGTCTCCAACTGCGTTTCGATGACCGGACTGTGGCACAAGCCTGTCTCCATCTCCCGGATGAGCTGCCCCATGGCCTCCGTCGCCGCGTCCCGCACTTGGCTGTAGGACAGATCTTTTTGCTGATACAGGGACAGCAGCTCGTCCCGGAAGATCTCATTGGACAGCTGGGAGCGCATCTTCTCGATGCCCTTTTCTGTTAGAAAGCCCTGCTTGGGGTCTGCCGACCAGACCATCATGTGGATGTGGGGGTGGTGCTTTTCGTCGTGGAAGGCGGCCCGCCATCGGAAGCTGCTGGGCGAAATTTTCATGGCCTGAGCCAGTTCCGTCTGGTGGGCCAGCAATAACTTCCGCCAGCTCTCGCTGTTCTCATAGCCCAGCCGGTGAGCGTCCTCCCGTTTCAAAGAATAGATGAAGGTCCACACCGGCCCGGTATGCCCGTTGATCCCCTCCATGGTTTTCTCCAAATCAGCGGGACCGTCAGCGGAGAACAAACCGTGGGAGCGGGGACGCTGGGCCATATATTCCAGGTATCCGCCGCCGTCATGGGAGGGGTGCGGAGCCTCGATCAGCTCCACACCCTCCCGGGTGGCGATGTACTCGGCGTAGTGACTGCCGCCGTTTCCCGGCTTGATGTAGCCCGACTTCTGGATCAGTCCCGGCATCACTCAGCCCCCTTTTGGTAGCGGATGGCGTCCTCGAAGCTGATCTCACCGTTGGTCTCCTTCACCTCTTTGACACACCGCACCCGGGCCTTTCGCAACTCATCCGGGTCGATCTCTATATCAGCGGCCAGGATATTCCCCATGAGATTTTGGTCCACCGACAGCTTGAACAGCAGGTGTCCCATCCGTTTGCCCAGGGCTCCCAGTTTGCCCTCCAGCACGTCGGCGAGGACCCGGGGCAGATAGGCATCGGCAGATTCCGTGTCCAGGTAGCCGGAATAGAACCGAATTGCCTTCTCAATAAATTCGTTTTTGGTCGTACAGTTGTCCCTCTGGTAGTGGGACTCCACCTGATCCCACACATCGTCATCCATCCAAACGGTGTGTTTGTGTCTATTTTCTCTCATTTTCAAATACCTCCTAAATCCGTGATAGCGTCAGCGAATATCCCTCAACGGCGGGGATATTCGCCCGTTTTTCTGGAAATAGCGTCAACCGCAGGTTTGGTGGTCTGGAAAAGCGTCAGCCTACGTCTCCGGAAACCGCCCGCACTGCGGGCGGAAGTGACCGCCCAGGCGCCACAAAAGCGCCAGGGCTTTCTCCTGCTTTTTCTTTCGTCCCCCGTAAAGAACCCAGAATGGGGAGAGTCCTCTCTCCAAAGAGGGGGAACAGCGGCCCAAATCCGGTCTCTATCCGCTGGGAGGGGCAGGGACTCTGCCCCTCCCGTGATCGGGGCACACAGCGGCTCACAGGCGGTCATGCGGGGCTTTCCCGCTCCCGCAGGAGTTTTGCTACACGCTGGCGCTCCGTTGCCAGCTCCAACTCCGCTAACTGGCTTGCATAGTGTTCGTCGATCACCTCTCTGATGGGCCGGAGGGTGAACAGCAGATTTCCGTCTCGCTTTTCTCCTGTCTTGGTGATGACCTCTGTGGGCTCTGCGGTGATAAGTCCTCGCTCCTCCAACTGACGGATGTACTTGCGGACGGTATTCTCGCTCATCCGCACTGCTTGTCCAATGGTTTTGATGCTGGGCCAGCACTGATGTGTCTTTCGGTTTTCACACCGTTTCAGAAAACTGTACACAGATAACTCTCCGGCACTTAGACCCAGGAGAAACACTTCGTTGGGCAGAGAGAAAAAATTTCTGCGCCCGCTGTACTTGCTGTATCTCATGTGCCGCCTCCTGTGTGTTCCTTCACCCACTGGATGAACTGCTCCTTGGGTACCACCATCCTGTTGCCGATGCGCAGTACCGGGAAGCCCGGCTCGTGCATCAGTTCATATCCGCTGGACGGTGAGACGCCCAATACCTTCGCCACTGTTTTTGAGTTGAGAAACAGCGGCAGCTCCGCATAATTTTTGTAGGCAGACTCTTTCATTTTGATTACCCCCTCTACTACTTTACCCGAAGACATTTCTCAAGTGACATAGAATTGACACAACTGTGCCTCTTTTACCCCCCTCACTATGTATTGGGGGAATAATATCCTTTTGACATATTTCTGACAGAAAAGCGGAGCGCCTGCTTTGTCAGCAGACACTCCGCTCAGTGTTGGGTCGATTCAGTTTTGCGCCGGTTTCCGCAGTCGGTACCTGCCCTCTGCTTCGTCCCGCTCTTTCAACAGACGAGCCAGGGCAGAGAAAAACTTCTTTTGCATATAGTCCACGCTGCCTCGGTTCAGCTGGTGTGCCTCGGCGTACTTGCGGATGGACAGGCCCTCCACGAACCGCTCCCGGAAGTAGTCCCGGTATTCCAACAGCACTGTTTTCAGGGCGTTGTCCAGAAATTGCAGATCCTCTTTCAGTTTGGCGAAGTCACTTCGTGTGATGGCGGTGAACCGCTTTTCTTTCATGCAGAGGCGATATTTGCTCCGGTCGAAGTTGTAGTGCTCGCAGAGATCTTTCGCGTATGCGAGGTAGGAGAGAGACCGCTGATACTCTCGGGAGTCGTATTCTTCCTCCAACTGCCGCTGATGTTGTTTTCGCACCGGCCCCCGGAAGCCTTCATCCTCCAGTCGCTCGATGGCGGCCTCCGAGATCTTCATATTCATCAGCCGCTTGTACTTGGCTTTCCGCTCTCCGTCTGCTTCCACGAATGCGCAGAAGGACTTTTTGGTGGAGGTGCAGTACTTGGGAACATCCGCAAAGGGATAGGTAGTCCAAATGACCGTTTCCTCTCTGGTGTCATTATCCGTGGCCGTGGAAATCACGTAGACCACCTTGCCGTCGTACCGCCGGTAGTACCCGGCGCAGATTCGTCTGCCCGCCATCAACTGCACCTCCATTTTTCCTGCCTTCAGTATAGCGGGACACGGGCTTTCTGTAAATGGCGGAGGCTTTTCTTTGTTTTATTTCCCCCGCAGAATTTGAGGCGGTGTTCCGGCAAAACATCGACGGAGAAGGCCCACGCCTGCAGCAGGGCAGCCTGCCGGGTGGTAACAGACTGTTTCACCGTTTCAAATACATTCAATAGGCAAATCCTCCAAAAATAAGAAAAGCGCCTGTCATTCTCACAAGGAAAATGTCAAGCGCCGGTTGGTGGGTTCCGCATTCAATTTTCACACGGAAGGGGGAAGGGGGATGCCTGCGGTACCTCCGGCAGGGCGCGGAGGAATGGCTGCCGCTACATTCGGGGCGGCCTGGCGCGGCGGCATCATTCTGCCAGAACCGCGTAAATGCATGCCCCTTAACCGCGCCTGCAAACCCGCCTATGCCTGGCGGGAGGACAAAGATTCTGCAACCCTGCGCTGTCCAGAGGGTTGACAATTCCAGCGCCTTGGCCTATAATCATCTCAACTGAATCAGGATCTTCAGGGCGGGGTGAAATTCCCCACCGGCGGTACAGCCCGCGAGCCGAAAGGCAGACTTGGTGAAACTCCAAGGCCGACAGTAAAGTCTGGATGGAAGAAGATCGTGTGACTGCAGGAACTCTCTTTCCTGCGCCCGTGGACGCTCGCTCTGGAATGGTTACATTCCGGAGCGGTTTTGTTTTCCGTGGGCGCGGGTGCGTCCCGTTTTCACGATGCTCTGGACCACTGGTTCAGAGCATTTTTCCATTTTTGGAGGTGAAGAAGATGGATGACAGCTCCTATATGGCGCTGGCCGTGGAGCTGGCGGAGCGGGGCGTGGGCTGGGTCAGCCCCAATCCACTGGTGGGCGCCGTGCTGGTGAAGGACGGGTGCGTCATCGGCCGGGGGTGGCATGAGCGGTGCGGCGGGCTCCACGCGGAGCGGGCCGCCCTGGCCGACTGCCGGGAGGACCCGGCGGGGGCCGTGCTGTACGTCACCTTGGAGCCTTGCTGCCATACGGGCCGCCAGCCCCCCTGCACCGAGGCCATCCTGGCCGCCGGCATCCGCCGGGTGGTGGTGGGCAGCATGGACCCCAACCCGCTGGTGGCGGGCAAGGGCGTGGAGCTCCTCCGGACCCATGGGGTGGAGGTGGAGACCGGGGTGCTGCGGGAGCAGTGCGACGCGCTGAACCCGGTGTTCTTCCACTATATCCGCACCAAACGCCCCTATGTGGTGATGAAGTACGCCATGACCCTGGACGGGAAGATCGCCGCCTATACCGGGGCCTCCCGGTGGATCACCAGGGAGGCGGCACGGCGGCACGTCCACGAGATGCGGCACCGGTACCGGGGCATCCTGGCCGGCGTGGGCACGGTGCTCTCGGACGACCCTCTGCTGACCTGCCGCATCCCGGGCGGGCGGGACCCGGTGCGGATCATCTGCGACACCAGCCTGCGGACCCCGCTGGACAGCCGGATCGTCCGCACCGCCGATAAGGCGGAGACCATCCTGGCCACCTGCGTCTCCGACCCGGGGCGGACCGCCCCCTACACCGATGCCGGGTGCCGGGTGTGGACCCTGCCGGGGCGGGGCGAACATGTGGACCTGCCCGCCCTAATGGACGCCCTGGGGGCAGCGGAGATCGACGGAGTGCTGCTGGAGGGGGGCGGCACGCTGAACTGGGCCATGCTGGAGGCGGGCCTGGTGCAGCGGGTCCAGGCCTACATCGCCCCCAAGCTCCTGGGCGGCGCTGGGGCCAGGTCCCCGGTGGAGGGCCGGGGCGTGGAGGCGCCGGACCAGGCGGCACATCTGCGGAAGGTGACGGTGACGGCCCTGGGGGAGGATTTCTTGCTGGAAGGAGAGGTGGACCGGGATGTTTACGGGACTCATTGAGGAGGTGGGCACCCTCCGGGCCGTCCGGCGGGGGGCTCACTCGGCGGTGCTGTCCATCGGGGCGGAGACGGTGCTCTCCGGCCTGAAAACCGGCGACAGCGTGGCGGTGAACGGAGTCTGCCTCACCGTCACCGCCCAGGACAGCGGCGGCTTCACCGCCGACGTGATGCACGAGACCTTGAACCGCTCCTCCCTGGGGGCCCTGGCGCCGGGGAGCCCGGTGAACCTGGAGCGGGCCATGGCGGCAGACAGCCGGTTCGGGGGCCACATTGTCTCCGGCCACATCGACGGCACCGGCGCCATCACGCAGGTCCGCCGGGATGACAACGCCCTGTGGTACACGGTAGAAGCATCCCCCGCCCTGCTACGGTACATCGTGGAGAAGGGCTCCATCGCCATGGACGGCATCTCCCTGACAGTGGCAGCCGTGGAGGCGGACCGGTTCTCCGTGTCCGTGATTCCCCACACGGCGGCGGTGACCGCGCTGGGCCGGAAACGGCCCGGGGATGTGGTGAACCTGGAGACAGATATCATCGGCAAGTATGTGGAGAAGCTGCTGCGCCCGGCGGAGCCCGCCGCCCCCAGGGCCGGCCTCTCCTTGGAATTTTTGATGGAAAACGGATTTTGAACAAGGAGGAATGACCCATGGAATCCCAATTCTGCACGGTGGAGGAGGCGCTGGAGGAACTGCGTGCCGGCCGCCTCATCCTCACCATTGACGACCCGGACCGGGAGAACGAGGGGGATCTGATCTGCGCTGCCCAGCTCGCCACCACGGAGAACGTCAACTTCATGGCCACCCACGCCAAGGGACTGATCTGCACCCCCATGAGCGCCGAGATCGCGGACCGGCTGGGGCTGGAGCAGATGGTGAAAGTGAACACCGACAACCACGCCACCGCCTTCACCGTGTCCATCGACCATGTGGACACCACCACCGGCATCAGCGCGGAAGAGCGGGGCTACACCTGCCGCAAGTGCGTGGACCCGGACACTCGGCCGGAGGATCTGCGCCGGCCCGGCCATGTGTTCCCACTGACTGCCCGGCGGGGCGGCGTGCTGGTGCGGGGCGGCCACACAGAGGCCACGGTGGACCTGTGCCGCCTGGCGGGCCTGGTCCCCTGCGGCCTGTGCTGTGAGATCATGCGGGACGACGGCACCATGATGCGCACCACGGAGCTCTTGGAGAAGGCCGGGGAGTGGGGGCTGAAGGTGCTGACCATCCAGGCCCTCCAGGACTACTGCCGCCGCCACGACAAGCATGTGGTCCGTGAGGCCTCCGCCCACCTGCCCACCAAATACGGGGACTTCCAGATCTACGGCTATGTGAACGACCTGACCGGGGAGCACCATGTGGCCCTGGTAAAGGGGGACATAGGCGGCGGGGAGAACGTGCTGTGCCGGGTCCACTCCGAGTGCCTCACCGGGGACGTGTTTGGCTCCAGGCGCTGTGACTGCGGGGAGCAGCTGGCCGCCGCCATGGGACAGATCGAGGCGGAGGGCCGGGGTGTGGTGCTGTACATGCGCCAGGAGGGCCGGGGCATCGGCCTGATCAACAAGCTGAAGGCCTACGCCCTCCAGGAGCAGGGGCTGGACACCGTGGACGCCAATGTGCGCCTGGGCTTTGCCCCGGACCTGCGGGAGTACTGGATCGGGGCCCAGATCCTCCGGGACCTGGGGGTCAGGACCATGCGGCTTCTCACCAACAACCCGGACAAGATCTACCAGCTGTCCGACTTCGGCCTGGAGATCGTGGAGCGGGTTCCCATCCAGATGCCCGCCACGGCGGAGGACCTCGGCTATCTGCGGACCAAGCAGCGGCGGATGGGCCATCTGGTCCGGTACTGAGGGCCGGCGCCCGCCGGTCGAGGGAAAAGAAACGAAATCTGATCAGGGGGAATTTGTCATGAAGATCTATGAGGGAAATCTGGTAGCGGAGGGCGCGCGGATCGGCGTGGTCTGCGCCCGATTCAACGAGTTCATCGTCTCCAAGCTCCTGTCCGGCTGTGAGGACGGGCTGCTGCGCCGGGGCGTCCGGCAGGAGGACATCCATGTGGCCTGGGTGCCGGGGGCCTTTGAGATCCCCCTTGTCGCCGCCAGGATGGCCAAAAGCGGGCGGTACGACGCGGTCATCGCCCTGGGGGCGGTGATCCGGGGCTCCACCAGCCACTACGACTATGTGTGCGCGGAGGTGTCCAAGGGCATCGCCCAGACGTCGCTGGAGACCGGCGTACCGGTGCTCTTCGGCGTCCTCACCACCGACACCATCGAACAGGCCATTGAGCGCGCCGGCACCAAGGCGGGCAACAAGGGGGCGGACTGCGCCCAGAGCGCCATTGAGATGATCAACCTCCTCCGGGCACTGGAGGCATAAGAGCCGGCCTCGGCGCTCCTCCGGTGCGCGGCCCCGCAGGCGCCGCCCCGCCGTAAGCAGCACGGGACGCGGGAGAAACATGGACATGGGCCTCCTGGGGCGTCAGATCGTCTGTCTCAGCAAAGGGCTGGACGAAGTGGTAGTATCCCCACGGCGGCACTTGGATAGAGAGTTCTGCCGACAGCCGCCTGAGCAAGGGGCTATCCAATGGCTGGCAGGTTGTCCCAAAACAGTGGGTGGAGTCCATGCTCCGGAACCAGCCGAAGTGGGAGGTCGAGCTGGCTATTGTGAATTTCCGCTATGCGCCGCAGGGACTCGCTCCACAGCAACAGGACAAACGCAGTATGGTGATCTCCCAGCGCATGGTGGAGGCTGGCTTTGCCTGCGTGCTGACGGCCCAGTTGAAGGGCCGGACCGTTCTGCTGATCTGCTCAATCCACCCGGCGGCCACCGAAGAAGAGATCCGCTATACGATACAGCTCCTGGACAAATATGCCGTACGTTGAAGGAGAAATGCTTTCCTCAATCTTCTGTCATTACTGATTATGAAACCCTATTTTCGGGCGTTTACCAGGAATGATTCCTTGCCCCAGTCTGGAAAATATTTCTGGCAAAGGGCTGGGAGCGTTTTTGACCACATTTTCAGCCACAGTGCGGTGCGGAGTATATGGAGGCAGTGCATTCGAAGAGTGACGGAAAGCAAGCGGATTGGAGCAGATATGGCCATAAAGCGCAAAAAATAGTTAGAAAAAATTCAAAAAGTCGCTTGGTAAGGATGAGGTCGGCGGTTCGAATCCGCCCAGCAGCTCCAACAAATACCTGAAATCTTCGGATTTCAGGTGTTTTTTTGTTGCGAATGTGGACTTTTTCGTGTGGGTCAAAATGTGGGGCAGCGGGTTGACCCACACCGTGACCCACACGCGGAAAGGAAATAACGGACACAAGAGTGCCGGACGGGAAGATTTGCCTTCCCGTCCGGCATTTTTCTCTCTGTCTTACATGACCTGTTCCATGAAGCTGCCCATGGTCTGGGTTGCCTCATCCTGCTTTTGCCTTGTTGCGTGGGTGTAGGTGCGGAGGGTGAAACCGGCGTCAAAGTGCCCTAGCATGGAGGACACTGTTTTCACGTCCACGCCATTCTGGAGAGCTGTGGTGGCGAAGGTGTGCCGGAGATCGTGGAATCTGAGATGTTCCAATCCGGCGTCCTTCAGGATCTTTTTGTGGAGGTTTACCACGCTGTCCGGGTGATACATCTCTCCGGCTAATGGAGAGGGGAACATGTATGGATTATCCGGATGGTGGTCATGCTCCTGGAG
>ERZ1673745.1797-NODE-1797-length-13039-cov-7.218269_pt1 | contig 13039 bp, 10 predicted proteins | sample MGYA00580206_ERZ1673745 | MGnify/ENA primary metagenome ERZ1673745 (study PRJEB41218, sample SAMN15661753) | gut metagenome | host: Homo sapiens | place: Canada: London | collected 2015-08-20/2019-03-30 | study: EMG produced TPA metagenomics assembly of... | reverse complement strand
GTCTACGGTGACGGTATGCAGATCCGCGACTGGCTGTACGTTGAGGACCACTGCAAGGCCATTGATATGGTCTGCAACGGCGGCAAGATCGGCGAGGTCTACAATGTGGGCGGCCACAACGAGCGTCCCAACATCTTCATCGTCAAGACCATCATCGAGCAGCTGCACGACCGCCTGAAGGACGACGGCATCAGCGAGGATCTGATCAAGCACGTTGCCGACCGTTTGGGCCACGACCGCCGCTACGGCATCGACCCCACCAAGATCAAGAACGATCTGGGCTGGTACCCCGAGACCCCGTTCGAGAAGGGCATCGTCCTGACCATCGACTGGTATCTCGACCACGAGGAGTGGATGGAGCACATCACCAGCGGCAACTATCAGAAATACTACGAGGAAATGTACAAGAATAAATAATTTTCTGTAAAATCCTGAAAATGCAAAAAGAGCGTCCCTGCGTTGAGCAGGGGCGCTCTTTTGTTGTGGCGGTTTCAAATTGATAGAACAGGGGGGATATGGATCACAGCCACTGCCTGATTCTGCCGGGCATAATGCTTTTGTGTCCGTATATAAAATCAATCAGAGCTTTTTTGTCAATGATGTCCATTCCGGAGGTGTTGTAATACTCGCCATTCACTGTAAACAGGAAAACCTTGTCGCCGTTGGAGAGCAAGCCTTTATAGTCGTTGCCATCGAGCGAAACGTTTCCCGTTTTGACCTGTGGATAGGCCTTGTGGCTTCCGTCTTTTGCCACGGCAACAAGTTCGTAGGTCTGGGTATCCAGCTTATTTGTGCTGGAATAGATCAGATATCCTTTTTCCAACTGCAAATACAAACTGACTGCTTCTTCAACATCTTCTGGCTGAAGGAAATCCAGGATCTCTTCTTTCTTTATGGAACATTCCGGATAGAACTTGGTTCCGGTGATGGCATTGTACAGGTGCTCCGAAAATCTCAGCTGAATATCATCCGTGATTCTCTGCAGCGCCGACCTTGCCCGAAAACTGTTGACGATTTTTCCGGGCACCATCTCAACCGTACCGATCTCATGGAACTCAACGTCCACATAGTTGATCACGTCCTCATAGACATGGGCAGCGTCACAGTTGTATTTCCATGTACTCAGCACCCGGCACAGATAATAAATGCCGTTATGGCGTGTCCAGATCAGGTCATCAACGGCCATCTCCTTTAAGGCATGAATGGATACCACGAAGCCCCGGCTGGAATCATACTGTTCGCGTCCTAGTTTCTCGCACTCTTCAATGGAAGCCGGAACATAGGGCTGGTCATTTGAATCGCGCAAGCACCACCCCACACCCAGAATGTCGTTCTGTTGGCAGAATTCAAATGCCCTGCCATCCTGACTTGCGGTTTTTATCGTGGTTCTCCACAGATAGATGTCCTTGTCTGTCATTTTTACTTTCCTCTTGCCGGTCATTGGCATAGATCGTGTCATTTTCATGGTTCGTTAAATGATAGCTTTTAATCTGTCGTTACCAGAATTGTATCATAATGAAAGCTACATATCAAGAAAGATGTTTGAAAAAATCCAACAAAAATCGCAGCTGTATTAGGTACAATATGCTAAAAGGATGGTGGCAGATTGTGCACGATGAGATTGAGTATGAAAAGTGGTTTCCTCAGCGTTTGACCCAGTTGCGGATGCGCAAAGGCGTTTCGGCGCGGGATATGAGCTTGTCCATCGGGCAAAATACCGGCTATATCAATAGTATCGAAAGCGGGAAGAATTTCCCGACAATGAAGAACTTCTTCTACATCTGCGAATACCTCCACATCACACCCAAAGAGTTCTTTGAGAATGGTACTGCAGACCCGGAAGCAATTCGGAAAATGGTAGAAAACCTGAAAAAGCTGGATGGTGAACAGGTAGATGCACTCTCCAAAATCGTGGAGGGCCTGGCAAAATGAAGATGCACAATAAGTAACGGCCGCTGCATAGTGCTTGCAGCGGCCGTTGTTTTTTCAGGAAGGCATCAGCCCAAGCTGATCCCCATGCGTTTGGCAACGGTGAGGAGCTCGCAGCCCTCGGGGATATTGCGGGTCTTACCGGCGATATCCTCCAGACGGTTGGAGATGACGTGATTGTTCACGAGAGCCACCGTAACGCCGTACTGCTCGATCTCCACCAGCTTGGCGGCGTAGCTGCCGAACTGGGTGGCCAGCACGCGGTCGTAGGCGCTGGGGCTGCCGCCGCGCTGCATGTGGCCCGGGATGCAGACCCGGGTCTCCATGCCGGTCTTTTTCTGGACGGCGGCAGCAATGCGGTTGGTGGCGGTGGTGTAACCGGCCTCGGCGCGCTTGGCGGTCCACTCTTTGCGCTTCAGCTTGGCCTCGTCCACGTTCATGGCACCCTCGGCCACAGCGATGATAGAGAAGTTGGAGCCGCGCTTTGCCCGGCGCTCCACGGCCTCGCAGACGCGGTCGATGTCGTAGGGCTGCTCGGGCAGCAGGATGATATCCGCGCCGCCTGCAATGCCGGAGTAGAGGGTCAGCCAACCGGCCTTGTTGCCCATGATCTCGATGCACATCACGCGGCTGTGGCTGCCGGCGGTGGTGTGGATGCGGTCGATGACCTCGGTGGCAATGTCCACAGCGGTGTGGAAGCCGAAGGTCACATCGGTGCCGTAGATATCATTGTCGATGGTCTTGGGTAGGCCGATGATGTTCAGGCCTTCCTGCGAGAGCAGGTTGGCGGTTTTATGGGTGCCGTTGCCGCCCAGGCAGAGCAGGCAGTCCAGCTTTGCGTCCTTGTAGGTCTTTTTCATGGCCGCGACCTTATCGATCTTGTCATCCTCGACCACGCGCATCAGTTTGAAGGGGGTGCGCTTGGTGCCCAGAATGGTGCCGCCCAGTGTCAGGATGCCGCGGAAGTCATCCTCGCACATCTCCTTGTACTCGCCGTTGATCAGGCCGTGGTAGCCGTTCAGGATGCCCACGATCTCCACATTATCACCCATCCGGGCATACAATGCCTTTGCCACGCCGCGAATGGTTGCGTTCAGGCCCGGGCAGTCGCCGCCGGAGGTCAGGATGCCAACACGTTTTTTCATCTCACAAATCCCTCGTTTCCTCTTGATCTTTCCCGCCGCAGAGCAGGGGATATCTGGTACTATAAGAGTATTCCCAAAGGGGAAGTGTGTCAAGAAAAAATTTTGTAAAAAGAAAAAGAGACACACCGAAGTATGTCTCTTTTTTCGATCGGAGCAGCGGGATTTGAACCCACGGCCTCCTCGTCCCGAACGAGGCGCGCTACCAACTGCGCTATGCCCCGAAAATACCGCAGCCGGAAGGCGACTGCGGTTTTCTGGTTGGGGATGAGAGAATCGAACTCCCACAAGTAGAGTCAGAGTCTACCGCACTACCACTATGCAAATCCCCATCATTCTGTTGTCGTCAGCTTTGAACCTCGCCGCTGACAAGGGATATTATACTATACGGCCCGGGTCTTGTCAACACTTTTTTTGAGATTTTTCGCCTGAGCAGAAAATGCCAAAAACTTTCTCTTTCCAGCAAAGTATGTTAGAATAGAGCCACTAAAATTCAGGAGGATATTTTTATGCTGAAACGTCTGCGCGCAAAGCATCCCGTCGGCTTCTGCGTTTTATCCGAGGTGCTGTTTCTGGGCAGCCTGCTGCTGGCATCCTATCTCATTGTGTTTGCACTGGTGCTCTTTGGGGTGGACCTGGAACGGGTGGACTCCTACTTCCTCAGCGCAGTGCAGGAGGCGGTGGGCATGGTGGTGGCGTTGGTCATTCTGGGCCGCACCGGTAAGATGTACCTGCTCCGCCGCCGGGGCAGCGGCTTTTTCAATGGGCTGCTGGTGGGAATGTATCCGCTGGTGCTCATTGGTTACAGCCTGTATACCAAGCTGATGTTCGGGATGCCCGAGGATGGCCAGCTGCAGCCTGCGTTCAGCATCTTCAGCTTCTTTTTGAGCATGGCACTGGTGGGCGTGGCGGAGGAGTTCATCTTCCGCGGGGTCATTGCCCAGAGCCTGCTGGAGCGCTTCGGCACCGGCAGGGCGGGGGTCTGGAAAGCCTGTCTGCTGTCGGGCCTGCTGTTTGGCGCGGCCCACCTGACCAATCTGCTGTCCAGCGCTCCCTTCGGTGTGCTGATGCAGTGTGTCTTTGCGGCATCGCTGGGCACGCTGTTCGCAGCCATCTATTTCCGCACCGGCAACCTGTGGGTCACGGTGTTCCTGCACGGGGCCATGGACATTGCCTCTATGCTGGTGGGCGGCCTGTACGGCACGGAGGACGTGGCCGAGAGTATTTCGGGCTATGATGCCAGCATGATGCTCTCAATCTTGATCTATCTTATCCCGACTCTCTTCCTGCTGCGCAAAAAGAAGATCGGCGAGGTGGCGCTCTACTTTGGCCGGGACTGCGCCCCGGCAGCTGCTCCGGCCCCGGAGGAAAACGGGGAACGGCTCCGGTAAGCCCTCTTGCCTTTTGAAACAAAAAGGATTACAATCAGTCAAGGCAAACCGAGAGACAAATACTTCGATTCGGAGGAGAAGATATTATGGCATGTACAACGCTTCTGGTTGGTAAAAACGCATCCTATGACGGCTCCACCATGATCGCCCGCAACGACGATTCCGGTTCCGGCCATTTCACGGCAAAGAAATTCGTGGTGGTCCAGCCTGAGGAGCATCCGGCGGTCTACCGCTCGGTGCTGTCCCATGTGGAGGTCCCGCTGCCCGGTGACCCCATGCGGATGACCGCCATGCCCAACGCCGTGGAGGGCAAGGGGATCTGGGCCGCAGCCGGTGTCAATGCCGCCAATGTCGGCATGACCGCCACCGAGACCATCACCTCCAACCCCCGCGTGCTGGGCGCTGACCCGCTGGTGGTGTACCAGCCTGCCAGGGGGGAGCAGCCCGAGGTGCCCGGCGGCATCGGCGAGGAGGATATCGTCTATCTGGTGCTGCCCTACATCCACACCGCCCGCGAGGGCGTGGAGCGGCTGGGCAAGCTGCTGGAGACCTACGGTACTTACGAGATGAACGGCATTGCGTTCCAGGATGTGAACGAGATCTGGTGGCTGGAGACCATCGGCGGCCATCACTGGATGGCACGCCGTGTGCCCGATGACAGTTATGTGGTGATGCCGAACCAGCTGGGCATCGATGCCTTTGATCTGGACGATGCCTTTGGCGCGCAGGAAAACCATCTCTGCTCGGCTGACCTGAGGGAGTTCATTGCAAAGTATCACCTCGACCTGGCACAGGACGGCGTGTTCGACCCTCGTGCCGCCTTTGGCAGCCACACCGATTCCGACCACGTTTACAACACGCCCCGCGCCTGGTACATGCTGCGCACCCTGAACCCCACCACCTGGGTCTGGGATGGCCCCGATGCCGACTATACCCCGGCTTCCGACGACCTGCCCTGGTGCATGGTGCCTGAGAAGAAGATCACCCCCGAGGACGTGAAGTATGTGTTGTCCAGCCATTATCAGGGCACGCCGTACGATCCGTATGCAAGCTACGGTGCCAGAGAGAACCGGGGCGTTTACCGCTCCATCGGCATCAACCGCAACGACTTTGTGGCGCTGATTCAGCTGCGGCCTGATCTGCCCGCCGACCTGCAGGCAGTGGAGTGGGTGGCCTACGCCTCCAATGCCCTGAACGCCATGGTGCCCTTCTACGCCAATGTGGAGACGACCCCGGCCTATCTGGCCGGCACCACCGGTGAGGTGTCCACCGACAGCTTCTACTGGGTCAGCCGGATGATCGCTGCGATGGCGGATGCTTCCTATGGCAAGTCGGTGTTCCATGTCGAGCGCTATGAGCTGGGGGTGCTCTCCGCCTGCCGTGCCCTGCTGAATCAGTATGACGCAAAGCAGCTGGCCGAGACCGACCCCGCCCGCCGCGCCGCCCTGCGCCAGGAGGCCAACGAGGCCCTGGCCGCTGAGGTCAAGGCCCGCGCCGCCGACACGCTGGATAAGGTGCTGTTTGAGCTGAGCAGCAATATGAAGAACGCATATTCTCGTTCGGATATGTGATATTTGAACGATATAATCCATCTAGTAGAAATAAGAATGCCCTGTACCATGCAAAACGGTACAGGGCATTGTTGTTTTGAAAGATAATTTAAGCGGCCAGAGCGGTCTTGATGGCGTTCATCACGGCATCGCTGTTCTCACAGCACACCATGACCACTTCGCCGGTGGGGACAGTGGCCACCTTGGCGGAGGCGGCGATCTGATACTGATCCTCGAGGTAGTGCTCCATCGTCTGCTGCTGGTTCTGGATATAGGCATCCATTGCGTCCACGACCTCCTGCGTCTTGCCCTCAGCAGGCTTGACGATGGCAACGCCATAGCTCTGCACCATCATGGCAGAGAGGGAAGCGGCAAGATCGGTGTAGCTGCCCTCGGGCAGGTCCAGCAGGGGGAGCAGCATGTTCTGGATCTCATCGTTCAGGTCATCCGCCGGATAGCTGGCGCTGTAGCCGTACTGGGCGGTGAACTTGCCGTCCTCTGCCGGGGAGAAGATCATATAATAATCATTGTCCTCGGCTTCCCGGGCATCGTGGATGATCTGGGTGTAGTCTTTTGGGGTGGTATCTTTTTTGCTGCCGCAGCCGGTGAACACCAGCAGGGCACAGCCAAGAGCCAGCAAAGCGGCAAGAATGCGTTTTTTCATGGTCGTAGTTCCTTTCGTCTGACAAAGGCAGGGTGATCGTGATCAGTCTGCCCGCCTTTGGGGGCGTTTATGCAGCCGCTGAACGGCGGCCTTGTATCAGGAATACGGCCCGGAAGGCCGGAAGATTGCACGGCAGTTGTAACAGTTCTGTGAACGGCTTACAGCTGCAGCGCTTCCAGATCACCATGATTGACCGGAGTAGAAAGGATGATCTGGGTGCTGGTGGTGCCCAGCTTCTGGAACTGCAGGATCAGGTGCTCCAGCTGGGGCATGCTGCCGCAGCTGACCTTGATGAGGAAGGTGTAGGCACCGGTGACATGGTAGCACTGTAGCACCTCCTTGCTGTTCTGCATCAGCTCCACCAGCTCGTCCCGGTGGCTGGGGGTGACGGACAGGCTGATGAGCGCGTCCACATAGACACGGTCTGCCGGGCGGTTCAGCACCACGGTGTAGCCGCTGATGATGCCGTCGGTCTCCAGCTTGTGGATGCGGCTGGAAACAGCCGGGCTGGTCAGTGCCACCTGCTCGGCGATTTCCTTGACGGGCATCCGGGCATTTTTTGCGAGAAGGGAGAGGATCTTGCGGTCTAAATCGTCCATGAGAAAGGTCTCCTTTTATGTTTTTTGTTGAATTGTACAAAAATTTTTAAAAGTAAAGTTTTACTGTTGTCGCAATCGCATAAACTGCGAAAAAACTCGCTTTTGTGTTTTCTGTGTTAATTATATAAAGTTTTGATCGAAATGTAAAGTGCTAAATTAAAGCAAATGTCAAAAATTTTGTTTGACAAGAAAAGAAAAAAGCGTATAATACATATCGCGAGGCACGCAAAGCGCCAAAGACTGCGCAAAACATGTTGTTTCTCAAGTGCCTGCATTTGAATTGCGATTCCCAACTTTATATACTTTCCCACCCCTCTATACACAAAAACCCGCTGCCAGGCGGGTTTTTGTGTTTGTTGGGGATTTTTTTATTTGTTCGAGACGATAGGACGGCGGGGAGTTTCCCAAAGCAAGTGTCCGGAGGGTGGGACCCGACTGCCGTCAGGCAGTTGGGCGGGGGATGGAATGCCCTGCAACGGCAACGACCGCCGCCAGTGGCGGATACAGGGAGTTGCTGTTGGGGCCGCGGCCAGCAAGACGCAAGCAACGCGCAGCGGATGCTGGGAGCCGCAACCCGAATTCGCGTCCGGAGAGCAGATGCTTAAACTAAATATCCTTCAAAATAGTGCAAGTCCTCGGTTTTGACGATGCCTTCCAGATAGAGCCCGTCCTCCCGGTACTCCTCCACCTGCACGCTGCCCCGCTCCCGCATGGGGGCGGCCAGGCCCAGCTTATCATAGGGCAGCAGCACCCGGATGGTGTGCACCCGGTCACTGAGCAGCTCGTCCAGCTTTTTCAGCAGGGCATCCAGACCGTAGCCGGTCTTGGCACTGGTCAACAGGATGTCCGGGTCAAAGTTCAGGGCATTGGGCTTGTCACACTTGTTGTAAACGGTCAGACGGGGGATGTCGGCACAGTCCAGCCCGTCCAGGACCTCATCAGTAATGGCCAGCTGTTCTTCCCGCTGGTCGTCGCCCGCGTCCGCCACCCGCACGATGACATCAGACCATGCGGCTTCCTCCAGCGTGGATTTAAAGGCCTCCACCAGATTGTGGGGCAGACGGGAGACAAAGCCGACCGTGTCCACCAGCAGAACGGCCATGCCGCTGGGCAGAACCAGCTTCCGGCTGGTGGGGTCCAGGGTGGCAAACAGCATGTCGGCCTCGGCCACGCTGGGGCCGCACAGGGCATTCATCAGGCTGGATTTGCCCACGTTGGTGTAACCCACAAGGCTGACCACCGGCATCCCGGTCTTGGCCCGGGCCTTGCGGCTCTCGCCCCGGCGCTTTTCCATCTCGGCCAGCTTTTCGGCCAGTGCGTCGATGCGGGCGTGGACGTGGCGGCGGTCCAGCTCCAGCTTGGTCTCACCGGCACCACGGCGGGCACCGCCGCCGCCGCCACCGCCGCCGCCCTGACGGCTCAGGCTCTCGCCCATTCCCTGCAGGCGGGGCAGACGGTAGCGCAGAAGCGCCAGCTCGGTCTGCAGCTTGCCCTCGTTGGTCACGGCGCGGCTGCGGAAGATCTCCAGAATCAGCATGGTGCGGTCAATGACCTCCATGCCGCCCAGCGTCGTGGAGATGTTGCGGATCTGGCTGCCGGTCAGCTCGCCGTCAAACACGGCACACTCGGCACCCAGTTCCGCGGCGGCAGCGGAGGCTTCCTCCAGCTTGCCGCTGCCCAGCACGATGCCGGTCTCGGGGGTCTGCCGCTTCTGGGTCACGGATGACACAGCCTCCATGTGGTTGGCCTCGCAGAGTGCAGCCAGCTCGTTCAGGCTGCGCTCACAGTCCCAAAGCCCCTGATCCAGGGCCAGTAAGATGACCTTTGTGGGGGGCGTTTCTACTAAAATGTCATAAAGTTCGCTCAAAATAAACCTCTCAGTTCTTCGTAATGTTCTCTTGTCAATGCGTAGCACCGGCAGGCAACCGGTGTGCCGTCAAATTTGTGGTAGACAGAATCGTGGTCGTAGACAAAGCCGGCTTTCTGCTGGACCCGGCCGCTGGCAGGATTTTCAAACGCATGGCAGCAGGCCAGCCAGCTGCTATCTGTATTTTTGAACCAGTATTCTACAACTGCTTTTAGCGCTTCGGTGGTAAAGCCTTTGTTCCACCAGGCTTTGCCGATGCAGTAGCCGACCTCCCACACGCCGTTCGTGTGGTCGAAGCCGGGCCAGGGGTCACGCTCCGGCTCGGCGGAACTGGATGTGAACACGCTGATGGAGCCAAACACCTGCCCGGTAGATTTTTCCACGATGGCCCACTGGTAGTAATCTCCATTGGGGTAGAGCAGTGCCCATGCGGCCAGCAGTTCCCGGGTCTCGTCCACGTTTTTGTGGGGCTCCCACCGCAGCCAGCGGGTCACGTCCGGGTCGTTGGCCCAGTTGGCGTACATCATGGGGGCATCCTCCGGGGTCAGCGGGCGCAGAAGCAGCCGCTCCGTTTCGATCGTTTGTGTGCCTGCATGGCGCATGATACATCTCTCCTCACATGTAAAAGTTACGCATAGGATAGCACAAAACTGCCCTGCCTGCAAGCTGTGGCATGAAAAAACGCTTGACAAGAGACGAAACTTCATTAAACTGAAGAATATAGAGCTTATTTGTGAGATGCGAGGAAGTATATATGATGAACATCCGCGAACTGTTACAGACCCGCCCCCTGCTTTTTGATGGTGCCATGGGTACTTATTATAAGGCGGCTCCCGGGGTGGAGTGCGAGCAGGCCAACCTGACCGACCCGGCGGGGGTGCTGGCTGTCCACCGGGAGTATCTGGCGGCAGGGGCTGATGCCGTCAAGACGAATACCTTCAGCCTGCCCCGGCTGGCGGCGGCACACACGCCCGGCTGGGAACAATTGGCGCAGGCAGGCTGGCAGCTTGCTGTGCAGGCTGCAGAGGAGACGGGTGTCGCTGTTTTTGCCGACCTTGGCCCGGCTCCGGATACCGAGGCGGTTCCGGCAGGGCAGGTATATACGGCTGTGGCAAAGCAGTTCGCGGCGCTGGGAGCCAGGAATTTCCTGTTCGAGACCCTGAGCTCCGATGCGGGCCTTCTGAATGCGGTGGGGGCCATCAAGGCGGAAGTGCCGGATGCCTTTGTGCTGGTGTCCTTTGCGGTCCTGCCCGACGGCTACACCCGGGAGGGCATGTACTGCAAAGACCTTGCCCGGCGGATGCAGGAAAGCGGCATCGTGGATGCCGTGGGCCTGAACTGCGTGTCGGCACCCGGTGCCATGCGCACACTGGCAAAGCAGCTGGGGGGCACGCTGCCCCTGTCGGTCATGCCCAACGCGGGTTATCCCGTTGTCACCCGGACGCAGGTGAAGTATCAGGGCAGGCCGGAGTACTTTGCAAGGGAGCTGGGCCGTCTGGCCGCCGAGGGCACGGTTCAGATCCTGGGCGGCTGCTGCGGCACCACCCCCGCCCACATTGCCGCACTGCGGGCGGAGCTGGACAGCCTGCCCGTGGTGGAAAAAACGACTCCGGCAGAAGAATTTTCCACCGTGAAGGAACAGACGGTGGAAAATGAGGATGCTTTCCTGCGTAAGCTGAACGCAGGGGAAAAGGTCATTGCCATTGAGCTGGATTCTCCCCGCAATGCGGACCTGACCGGTTATCTGGAAGGGGCAAAAAAGCTGCAGGCGGCGGGCGCTGACCTGCTGACCATTGCCGACTGCCCCATTGCACAGGCCCGGATGGATTCCTCTCTGGTGGCCTGCCGGGTCCACCGGGAGCTGGGGCTGTGCACCCTGCCCCACATGACCTGCCGCGACCGCAACCTGAACGCCACCAAGGCCCTGCTGCTGGGCCTGTATGCCGAGGGCGTGCGGGAGGTGCTGGCCATCACCGGTGATCCCATCCCCACGGCAGAGCGGGACGAGGTGAAGAACGTTTACCAGTTCAACTCCCGCAAGCTGGCCCAATACATCGTCTCGCTGGCAGGGGAAGGCCGGGAGATGCCCGGCCCCATGACCGTGTTCGGTGCCCTGAATCTGAACGCCCGCAACTTTGATGTGGAGCTGCGCCGGGCAAAGGAGAAGCTGGAAAACGGCATGAGCGGCTTTCTGACCCAGCCGGTGCTCTCGGCACAGGCGGTGGAAAACCTGAAAAAGTCCCGGGAGACGCTGGGGGCCGATGCAAAGATCCTGGCCGGTATCATGCCGGTGGTCAGCCAGCGCAACGCCATCTTCATGGAGAACGAGATCAACGGCATCCATGTGGAGGACTGGATCATTGAAAAGTTTGCCGGGCTCGACCGTGCCCAGGGCGAGGAGCTGGGGCTTGCCATCTCGCTGGAAATGGCAAAGGCCGCCCTGCCGTATGCGGACGGCCTCTACCTGATGACCCCCTTCAACCGGGTGGCCCTGATGGAGCGGCTGATCGGCAGATTGAAGCAGGAAGTTCTCGGAGCATATTGACAAAACGCCAAAAAAACGTTATATTCTTTGTATAAATGCAACGAGAAAGAGTGTGCGTGGCAAACCGCCTTGCAGAGAGCCGGGGGCAGGTGAGAGCCCGGCAGGTAAGCGCTGCGCACTGTCGCTTTTGAGCAGGGGCGGTGAAGCCAGTAGCCGCCCTCGGAGCTGCCCCACGTTACCGGGGCATCAAGGGGCACGGGCTGTGTTTGCAGCCGGTGCAATTTGGGTGGTACCGCGGTATGTAGTTTACAGCCGTCCCATGGAACGTTCCGTGGGGCGGCTTTTTTCGTCCCACTCATCACATTTTTGGGAGGATACAATGAAAGAACTCGCAAAACAGTACGATCCCAGCCAGGTGGAAGACCGCATCTACCAGTTCTGGCAGGACGGCGGCTACTTCCACACGGAAGCGGACCCCGACAAGAAGCCTTACACCATCGTCATGCCCCCTCCGAACGTGACCGGTCAGCTCCACATGGGCCATGCGCTGGATAACACCATGCAGGATGTGCTCATCCGCACCAAGCGGATGCAGGGCTATGCCGCCCTGTGGGTGCCTGGCACCGACCACGCATCCATCGCCACCGAGGCCAAGGTCGTGGAGGCCATGCGTGCCGAGGGCCTGACCAAGGAGATGGTGGGCCGCGACGGTTTCCTGGAGCGCGCCTGGGACTGGAAGACCAAGTACGGCAACCGCATCGTCAGCCAGCTGAAAAAGCTGGGCACCAGCTGTGACTGGCAGCGGGAGCGCTTTACCATGGACGAGGGCTGCTCGGATGCCGTCAAGGAAGTGTTCGTGCGCCTGTATGACAAGGGCCTGATCTACCGCGGCAACCGGATGGTCAACTGGTGCCCCCACTGCAACACCTCCATCTCGGATGCCGAGGTGGAGTACGAGGAAAAGGACGGCAATTTCTGGCACCTGCTCTACCCGGTCAAGGAGACCGGTGAGATGCTGGAGCTGGCAACCACCCGCCCCGAGACCATGCTGGGTGATACCGCTGTTGCCATCAACGGCGAGGACCCCCGCTATGCCCACCTCCACGGCTGCCATGTTGTCCTGCCCCTGCTGAACAAGGAGATCCCCATCGTCTGCGACGAGCACGCTGATATGACCAAGGGCACCGGTGTCGTCAAGATCACCCCCGCCCACGACCCCAACGACTTTGAAGTGGGTCTGCGCCATGCTCTGCCCATCGTCCGAGTGTTTACCTACGACGGCCACATGACCGGTGCTGCCGATAAGGCCGCTGCCGATGCACTGTTTGCCGCAGGCAAGAACACCGTGAACGAGCCCGAGGTGCTGGACTGCGGCAAGTACGCCGGCATGACCACCCTCGAGGCCCGCAAGG
>ERZ1673745.1796-NODE-1796-length-13041-cov-8.014169_pt1 | contig 13041 bp, 6 predicted proteins | sample MGYA00580206_ERZ1673745 | MGnify/ENA primary metagenome ERZ1673745 (study PRJEB41218, sample SAMN15661753) | gut metagenome | host: Homo sapiens | place: Canada: London | collected 2015-08-20/2019-03-30 | study: EMG produced TPA metagenomics assembly of... | reverse complement strand
GCTGCAGGAAGGTGTTGATCTGCTCGGTCTGGGTGTTCTGGTCGTTCTTGCCATCAACGATGGTCACGGCGTAGCCCTTATCCTTCAGGTACTCTTCCAGGTCGGTGCGGTACAGGGTCATAAAGTTATCAGCAAACTGATAGATGCAGACACCGACGTTTGCGCTGCCGGTTGCAGCCCCAGAAGCAGCTGCAGAAGCAGCTGCAGAAGAAGCAGCAGTGGAGGAAGCAGCAGTGGAGCTGGAGGAGCCGCCGCAGGCGGTCAGAACGCCGGCAGCACCCACAACAGCAGAAGCCTTCATAAAGTCACGACGGGAAATCATTTTCATAATCTTGTTCTCCTTCATTCGCATATCACAGCATCTCATGGAATATACTTACATGTATGTTCCATGGTTTCTGTTTGTATTATAACCGTCTGGAAAATCATTCGCAATGGGACAAGTTCACAAGATTCCGGTCATTTCTTTGTGCATTCTTCACAGTTGATATTGTTGTGTACAACATTCTTTTTGCTATGAAGCACAAAATTAGTCAAAAATGCAACATACATCCAAATTCCATGCCAAAAAGCCATAAATCCTTTCAAAAAGGTTACAACATCGTTCTGTTCATGCAACAAATTTCTCTGTACAGAAAATGCCCGTTTTTTCCCGGGAGTTTTGCACAAAACGTACATTTCCGGGAAAAACCGGGCATTTTTTTCATTTTTCACTTTTCTTTGTGTTCGCGGCGGTAGCGGGTGGGGGTGACTCCCAGCGTCTTTTTGAAGATCTTTGTAAAATAATTCACGTCCAGAATGCCCACTTCCTCGGCCACGGCGGCAATGGTGTGGTTGTTCTGCACCAGCAGCTGGGCCGCGCGGTTGACGCGCTGGGTGTTGATATAATCGATCAGGGTGCTGCCGGTCTCCTGCTTGAACAATGCCGACAGGTACGATGGGCTGATGAAGCACATTGCGGCCAGACTTTTCAGCGTCAGCGGCTCGGCCACGTTCAGGTTGACGTAGTTCATCACCTTCTGCACCGCGGGCGAATACTCCTTCAGCGAGTAGCGGCGGACATAGGCACAGTAATCCCGCGTCATCTGCCACATCATCTCGTTGGGCACCTCGTTGGCTTCCTCAATGATGCGGCTGTACTTGCTGGAAATGGCATCAATATAATAGGGATGCACCTTGCTGGGTTCAATGGCCTTGCGCAGCAGGGTGTTCAGCACGATCATCTTGTTCTTCTGCTGGTAAAGTGTCCCCTCGAACCGGCCGCCATAGGTAAAGCGGGAGTGCTGGTGCATGGCCTCGATGGCGGCTTCCTCATCGCCCCGGGCCACCGCGTCCAGAATGCGGTTCTCCGATTCATACCGCTGCTCCAGCATGGTGACCGGGATCTCCTTCTGGAACTCCGGCTCGTGGAAATAGCGGGTATCCGGGTGGAACTGGAAGGGCAGGAACTCCTTCAGCTCCTGCACCGGGACAGTGCAGCCGAACATCGTATCCACCACAACCCGCAAGGCTCCATAGAAATCACTGGCCTCCAGGATCTTCACGCCGTTGTAGTACTCCTGCACAGCGGCCTCTCCGGCTTCCCCCAGATAGCGCCTGACCCATTTGCGGGCGCTCGGGGTGCGGGGGCCCACCGTCCAGGGTCCAATGAGAAAGACCGTGTTTTTTTCATCGGGGATGCGGAACAGGGCAAAGTGCAGCTCAAAGGTACCCTCCACCAGCAGCAGGGTATTCTCAGGGGTGCTGTCCAGCAGCAGCTGGCCAAACTCCTGCCAGTCGAACTGGGGGTCCAGCGATCGCCGCAGGCCGTAGTCAAACTCTTCCAACCCCTCAAAGGGCGGGGTGACCCGCCGGGTCGGGATATTCTGCACCGCTGCCAGCTTTGTAAGGATCTGCAAGGGATTCACCCGCATCGTACACCGCTCCTTTTTCCTGTTGTTCCGTTCGTGCCATTGTGTCATTCCTGATATATTAGTATACATCAATTTTGAAGCAGAAACAAGCCGCCCACAGGAATTTCCCGTGGGCGGCTTGATCCGTTTCCTTACTTATTATGGCGCTGTGCCAGTGCGGCCACGTTCTCCTCCACCTTCTGTTTGGTCAGGGGGTAGATGAAGAACAGGCTCAGGGCCACGGCCACAAAGCCGATGGCAGGGGCAATGCAGGAGATGTTGAAGATGCCCATGGTGACCTCCGGGTCAAAGGCAGTGGCAGCGCTGTAACCGATCATGGTCAGCAGGCCGCCGGTCAGGCCGGAAGAGAACGCCTGACCCAGCTTGCGGGCAAAGGAGTAGACCGCATAGATGGTGCCGTCCTCACGGATGCCGTTGCGGACCTCGGAATCATCGATGACATCGGTGATCATTGCCCAGATGATGGTGTTGAAGAAGCCCAGGCAGATGAAGGCGGCGCAGAAGAAGCCGACATAGACCCAGACATTGGTGGGCTTGAGAACAAAGCAGATGACCTCCAGCACCGTGGCCACGATGCAGGATACGGTGGCCAGCTCTTTTTTACCGAACCGGTTGGCCAGCTTGGAGGCAAAGGGTGCGCAGACGAGCAGGATCAGCACGCTGCTCAGCAGAGAAGCGGTAGACTGGGCGGCGGCGCTGCCGTAGAAGTTGGGGAACACATAGCCTGCCATGCCCTGCATGGTCAGCATGGCCAGCAGCAGGAAGAGGGCGGCAGCAATGATACCCAGCAGGGCACGGTTGGTGAACACGCTCTTGAGCATCTTGCCAATGTCCATCTTGCTGTCGTTGGCGGGCACATCCACACGCTCACGCACCAGGTTGAAGCAGAGCAGGTAGCAGAGGATGGCGCAGACAGAGAAAACGCCTGCAATGATGGTCATGCGGCTGCCGGAGAGGACCGTCTGGCCATTGACGGTGACGTAAGCCACCATGGGGGTGCCAACGCCGATCACCAGGCTGGCCAGGGTGCTGCCGATGGTACGCCAGGTGGACAGCTCTGCGCGATCCTTGGGGTCAGCAGAGATGGCGGAAGCCATGGAACCGTAAGGGATGTTGACGGAGGTGTAGAAGATGGAGCCCCACAGGATATAGGTCACAAAGAGCCATGCCACCTTGAAGCCGTAGGACATCCCGGCCAGACCGGACTGGAAGATGAGGAAGGATGCGATGGCCACAGGGCCGCACATCCGCTTGAGCCAGGGGCGGAACTTGCCGTCCTTGGTGGGCTTGGAGCGGTCCACGATCTGGCCCATGGTCACATCGGTAAAGGCATCCACAAAGCGGGCGATCATCATGATCATGCCCACAACACCGGCGCTCACGCCCATCACGTCGGTATAGAACTTCATCAGGAAGCTGGACGACAGGATAAAAGTAAAATCGTTGGCGAAATCGCCGAACATATAGCCGACCTTGTCCCGCATCCCAAACGGGGTGGTCTTTTGCATTTCATTTGCCATTGTATTCTCCTTCGGTGGTCAATTCAAACGGTACAGCGTCCCTTCTGCTGTATCCAAGTTTGTACCCCAATATTATGACAAACTTTTATCAAAAAATGTTAGAATATTTTTTAGGTGAATTCGTACAATTTTAAGGTATTGTTTTTGTACATTTTCACAGTTCGTTCACATTCTGTTTTTTCCTCTTTTCCCCAGCATTCACTTTTTGTGGCACTCTTTACGGAAGTTTTTAAACCAGGCCGGAGATAATAGGTATTCTGCCCAGAGCAGCGCCTGTTTTCCTGAAAAAAGTCTGGATTTATTCAAAAATCTTTCTATCCCTTTTATAAAATTTCTGTCATACTGGGTACAAAGACAATAAACGCCCCTGTGGCACGCAAAATGCCGCCGGGCTGATGAATGTGAGGTCATCCTGATGAACCGCTCCCTGCTGTATCCCCGCGCTACCACCACCCGCCGTCTCATCGGCCTGGACGGGATGTGGCGTTTCAGCTTCGACCCCGAGAGCAAGGGTGTGGAGGCCGGATGGGCGCTCGAACTGCCCTCCTCTCTTTCCATGCCGGTGCCCGCCTCCTTCTGCGACCTGTTCACCGACAAGGCCTCCCGCGAATACTGCGGTGATTTCTGGTACGAGACCAGCTTTTTTGTCCCTGCGGAATGGAGCGGCTGGGACATCGTTCTCCGGTTTAGCTCGGTCACCCACCGGGCCCGGGTCTTTGTCAATGGCGTGGAGGTGGCCCAGCACGAGGGCGGCTTCCTGCCCTTTGATGCCACCGTGACCAACATCGTGCGCTACAACCAGTTCAACAAGCTCAGTGTTCTGGCGAATAACGAGCTCAGCGAGACGATGCTGCCCGCAGGCACCACCCGTACCCTTGCGGATGGCAGAAAGATCGCCGCCCCCTACTTTGATTTTTACAACTACGCCGGCATCCACCGGCCCGTCTGGTTGATGGCCCTGCCCAAGGAGCGGGTGCTGGACTATTCCACACGATACCGCCTGACCGAGACCGGGGCCGAGATCGACTATACCGTGTCCACCAACGGCCCCCACCCCGTGACTGTGGAGCTTTACGACGGCACCACCCGGGTGGCCGAAAGCTCCGGCACCACCGGCACGCTGGTGGTCAAAAACGCCAAGCTGTGGAATGTCCACGCCGCCTATCTCTACGATCTGGTCATCCGCATCCACGAGGGCAGTGCGGTGGTGGACGAGTATCTGGACCGGATCGGCATCCGCACCTTTGAGATCCGGCACGGGCGTTTCCTGCTCAACGGCAGCCCGGTCTATCTGCGGGGCTTCGGCCGGCACGAGGATGCCGACATCCGGGGCCGCGGGCTTGATCTGCCCACCGTCAAGCGGGATTTCGAGCTGATGAAGTGGATCGGCGCAAACTGCTTCCGCACCAGCCACTACCCCTACGCTGAGGAGATCTATCAGATGGCCGATGAGGAGGGCTTCCTCATCATTGACGAAGTCCCCGCCGTGGGCTCTATGCAGAGCACGGCCAACTTCCTGGCCGCCAATCAGGGCAACGGCAGGCAGCAGGGCTTTTTTGAGAAGGAGACCACGCCTGCGCTGCTCAAGAACCACAAGGCAGCCCTGACCGATATGATCGACCGGGACAAAAACCATCCCTCGGTCATCGGGTGGAGCCTGCTCAACGAGCCTCAGTGCACCAGCGCGGGCACCGAGGAATACTTCAAGCCCCTGTTCGAGCTGGCCCGCCGCCTCGACCCCCAGAAGCGCCCCCGTACTTATACGGTCCTGATGACCAGCCTGCCCGACACCAGCAAGGGCCAGCGCTTTGCCGATTTTGTCAGCCTGAACCGCTACTACGGCTGGTATGTACTGGGCGGGGCCGGACTGGCAGATGCCGAAGCCGCCTTCCACCATGAGATGGACGGCTGGGCAAAAGTCCTGCATGGCCGCCCGCTCATCTTCACTGAGTACGGCACCGACAACCTGAGCGGTGCGCACAAGCTCCCCAGTGTGATGTGGAGTGCCGAGTACCAGAATGAATATCTGGAGATGACCCACGCCGTGTTCGACCACTACGATTTCGTACAGGGTGAGCTGGTGTGGAATTTTGCCGATTTCCAGACCACCGAGGGCATCCTGCGGGTGGACGGCAACAAAAAAGGCATCTTTACCCGCCAGCGCCAGCCCAAGGATGCGGCGTATCTCTTCCGGAAGCGGTGGACAACGCTGCCGGTCGATTTCAAGAAGCGAAAAAAATGATCCCAGAAAACAGCAGCGCCCTGCCGGTTTGCCCCGGCAGGGCGCTGCTTGTTTGATATGCGTTTACTTGATGCAGCTCGAACACGGGCTGTATCCTGCCGCAATGGCCTCCTCGTAGCTGGAGAAGAGGATCTGGTTCTTCTCCGCAGGGAGGTTGGCACAGCTGGGCAGGTGGAACTTTTTGCTGTTCACGTTGCCGATATACCCCTGCTGCGCGGTGGACGCTGCCGCCGGGTCGGTGGGGTTGAGCTCGGCATCGGTGGCCGTTTTCTCGGTGCGGATGGTATAGTTCTGTCCATCGGAACCGATCACGATGGCCCCCAGCAGGTCCGTGCGGTAAACATCCACGCCCGCATCCCGCAGGATGCTCAGGGTCTCCTCGTGGGGGTGGCCGTACTTGTTGTTCACACCACAGGAGATGATGCCCATCTCGGGCAGGACGGCGTTCAGGAAGATGTAGCTCGTGCTGGTGCTGGAGCCGTGGTGGCCCACCTGCAAAACATCTGCCTTCAGGTTGGCCCCGCTGTTCACGAGGTCGCGCTCCGCATCCGATTCCATATCGCCGGTGAGCAGAAAGCTGGTGGAGCCGTAGTCCACCCGCAGAACGATGGAGGTATCATTGGTATTATCATACTGCGCCACAGGGCCCAGCATGGTCACAGTGGCACTGCCCAGCGGCCAGACCGTGCCCACGGCGGGCACCTCCACCTGCAGGCCCTGCTGCTGGGTGTACTTGACGAAATCCTGAAAGCATTTGGTGGAGGCTTCCGTCACGGGGCTGTACACATGGTCTGCCGGGAAATAGGCCAGCGCAGCGGACAGGCCGCCCACATGATCCTCGTGGGCGTGGGAGCAGAACACATACTGCAGCTCCTCCACACCGAGATTCTGCAGGTAGGAGACGACATAGCTGCCATCGTCCACGTTGCCGCCGTCGTAGAGCATATACTGGCCGTCACATTCCACCAGCACGCTCAGGGCCTGCCCCACATCCAGGAAGTGCATCTCGAAGTTGGCGGCCTGGCCGTCTCCGGCAGGCTGGGCAGTGCTGACCGTAGGGGTGCTGCTACCCGGCACCACCGCCGAGGCATCACAGGCGGCAAGGCCTAGGGCCAGCGCCGCCGCCAGGGCCAGAGCGGCAATGCGCCGCCAGAGGCTTACTTTTTCTTTTTTGAAGTTTTCCACGCTGTATTCTCTTTCTGTTGATCATTCTTCGGCTTACGGGGTGCCGTACCGTTGGGCGCAAAGCGTGCGCCGGGGCTTGGCTGGCGGCCGCCTGCGGTGCGGGCCGGGGCGGCTCCACGGCTCTGATTCCTGCCTCCCCTGCCCTTGTTGGGGCGGACAGTATAGGTGCCGTCGTTGTGGATGGTCACCTCGGCAGGCTCGGCCCGGCGGGCAGAGCGCTGGACCGCGCGGCGGCCCTCGGCGGGCACCAGCAGCGGGATCAGGTCCTCCCGGTGGGTCATTTTCAGCGCCTTGATGACCTTTTCGGCATTGCGGGGCTCGTAATACTGGAGCAGGGCGCGCTGGAGCGCTTTTCCCTCCGCAGTTTTTTCCACGAACACAGGCTTGAGGGTGTAGGGGTCAAGGCCGGTGTAGAACATACAGGTGCTCACCGTGCCGGGGGTGGGATAGAAATCCTGCACCTGCTCGGGGCGCATGTGGTTTTTGTAGAGATACTCGGCCAGATAGACGGCATCGCTCAGGGTGCTGCCCGGATGGCTGGACATCAGGTAGGGCACGAGATACTGCTTTTTGCCCGCCTTCTTGCTCAGCTCGTAGAACTTATCCTTGAACTTGTTGAAGGTCTCGATGGGCGGCTTGCCCATGTAGGCCAGTGTATTGGGGGCGCAGTGCTCCGGGGCCACCTTCAGCTGGCCGGAAACGTGGTATTCCACCAGCTCCTTGAAGAAGGTGTCGTCCGGGTCAGCCATCAGGTAATCGAACCGGATGCCGCTGCGGATGAACACCTTTTTCACGCCGGGCAGTTCCCGGACACGGCGCAGGATCTTGAGGTAATCGCTGTGATCCACGATCATGTGGGAGCAGGTGGTGGGGGCCAGGCAGTGCTTGCCGCCATTGCACATGCCCCGCAGCATCTGCTCCCGGCAGGACGGGAACCGGAAGTTGGCGGTGGGGCCGCCGATATCGTGGATGTAGCCCTTGAAATCAGGCTCGTGGGTCATCCGCTCGGCCTCGGCCACAATGCTGTCGGCGCTGCGGCTGGTGACCCGGCGGCCCTGATGCAGCTGGATGGCGCAGAAGTTGCAGCCGCCGAAGCAGCCGCGGTTCTGGATGATGGAGAACTGCACCTCACGGATGGCGGGCACTCCGCCCATGCTCTCGTAGATGGGGTGGTAACGGCGGGTGTAGGGCAGAGCGTAGACCTTATCCAGCTCCCCGCGCACCAGCGGCTTTGCGGGGATGTTCTGCACCAGATACTTCTCGCTCTGCTTCTGCACGATGATCTGGCCGCTGACCACATCCTGATTGTCCATCTGGATGCGGCAGGCCTTGGCGTAGGCCACCTTATCGGAGGCCACTTTCCGGAAACCGGCGCACTCCACATACTTTTCGGGCAGGTGGTCGAAGTCGGTCAGGTAGCAGGTGCCGTCCACATCGGTGATGGACTCCACCGGCTCCCCTGTCGCCAGCCGCCGGGCGATCTCCACGGTCTGGTGCTCGCCCATGCCAAAGCTGATGAGATCGGCTCCGGAGTCCTCCGCAATGCTGGGCAGAACGGTGTCCAGCCAGTAATCGTAGTGGGCAAACCGGCGCAGAGATGCCTCCAGACCACCCAGGATCACGGGCAGGTCGGGGTAGGCCTCCTTGGCCAGCCTGGTGTAAACGGTGGCGCTGCGGTCAGGCCGCGCGCCGCCGATGCCGCCGGGAGAGTATTCGTCCTCGGCACGCGGAATTTTTGCCACGGAGTAGTGGCTCACCATGCTGTCCACGTTGCCGCCGCCGATGAAAAAGCCGTACTTCGGCCTGCCGAACCGCTTGAAGTCCTCGCAGTCGGAATAACGGGGCTGGGCCAGCACACCGACCTTATAGCCCTCGGCCTCCAGCAGGCGGCTGATGATGGCGGTGCCAAAGCTGGGGTGGTCAACGTAGGCATCGCCGCCCACCACCACAAAGTCCAGCTGATCCCAGCCCCGGGCTTCCATGTCCGCCCGGCTGATGGGAAGAAATTCGGTGTAGATCGGGGAAGAGTTGTCCATAGTGTTCCTCACTGGTTAAACCTCTCTGTCTGCTCCCCTGACAGGGAGCCAAGAGAAGTGTTTCTTGTGTTCTTATTCCTCCGGCTGATTCATCTGCATCTCCAGCCACTGCTGGCGGCTGATGAGGACAGCGCGGGGTTTGGCACCCTCATAAGGGCCGATGATGCCCTTCTGCTCCATCTCATCCATGATGCGGGCGGCGCGGGCATAACCCAGCTTACAGCGGCGCTGCAGCAGGCTGGTGGATGCCTGTCCGGCATCAATGACCACCTCAACGGCCTGCTTGAGCATCGGGTCGCTGCCGGTCTCCTCATCCGCATCTGCAGAGGATGCGCCCTTCTTACCATCCTGAATGGCGTGCTTTTCCATGGCTTCGATCATGGCCTCGTCGTACTGGACGGTGGCGCTCTGCTTGATGAAGTCCAGCACGCGGCTGATCTCCTCATCCCGCACAAAGGTGCCCTGGATACGCACCGGCTTGGGCGCGCCCACAGGCATAAAGAGCATATCGCCCTGGCCCAGCAGCTTCTCGGCACCGGCACCATCCAGAATGGTACGACTGTCCACCTGGCTGGACACGGCAAAGGCAATGCGGCTGGGGATGTTGGCCTTGATCAGGCCGGTGATGACATCCACACTGGGGCGCTGGGTGGCAACGATGAGGTGCATTCCGGCGGCACGGGCCTTCTGGGCAATCCGGCAGATGGAATCCTCCACGTCCTTGCCCACGACCATCATCAGATCGGCCAGCTCGTCGATGATGATGGCGATATATGGCATCTTTTCCAGCATGGGGTCGGTGGCTGCCAGCTTGTTGAAGGATTTGATGTCACGGACATTGTTTTCCGCAAACAGGTGGTAGCGGCGCTCCATCTCCTGCACCGCGCTGCTCAGAGCACCCGCTGCCTTTTTCGGCTCGGTGATGACAGGCATCAGCAGGTGGGGGATGCCGTTGTATTCAGCCAGCTCCACCACCTTGGGGTCAATGAGCATGAGCTTCACATCCTCGGGGCTGGAGCGGAACAGAATGCTGATGATGATGCTGTTCACACAAACAGATTTACCACTGCCGGTGCTGCCCGCGATGAGCAGATGGGGCATCTTGCACAGGTCGGCCACCTGGGCCACACCGGCAATGTCCTTGCCCAGCGCCACGCCCAAGGGCGAAGTCATCCGCAGGAAGGCCTGGCTTTCAAAGACACTGCGGATAAAAACGGGGGTCTTTTTGTGGTTGGGCACCTCGATGCCCACGGCAGGCTTGCCGGGGATGGGTGCTTCCATGCGGACATCGGCCACGGCAAGGTTCAGGGCGATATCATCGGCCAGCGAGGTGATGCGGCTGATCTTCACGCCCGCCATGGGCTGGACCTCATACCGGGTAACGGAGGGTCCCCGCGAGATATCCAGCACCCGGGTGCGCACGCCGAAGCTTTCCAGCGTGTCCACCAGCTTCTGGGCGTTGGCCTTCAGCTCGTCCTGGGCACCGGGGTCACTCTCCTCGGCAGACTTTTCAAACAGCTCGATGCTGGGGTACTGATACTGGAAGGTCTCCACCACCTCCGGCTCCTCGGCCGGGGCGGTGGCGGCAGCCTGCTCGCCTGCGGCGGGTTTTTCCATGGCAGCCGCCACCAGCGTGTTCAGGTCTTTTTCCTCCACCGGTTCGCTGGTAATGCTGATCCAACCGTCCTCGTCCGGTTCACTGCGCATGGCCACCGCGTTTTCCGCGCTGACCCGCACCGGCACCACCGGCTCATCCGTAGTGGGCAGGGTGGGGGTCCGGAACACCGGCATCTCAGGCTGCTCGGGCTCTGCCGGTGCAGCCGCAGGGGCTTCCGGGGCCGCAGGCGGCACGGTGGGGTTCACCACCGGGGCCGGAGCAGGCGATCCGGCGGGCGTGAAGAAATCCTCGGCGGCAGTCTCCACGGCATCCGGCACCACCGGTTTGACGATGGCCCGGGGCGGGGCCTTTTGGAGCGGGTCCTGCCCAAAGGTGCCGCCCGGCCCGATGATGATGGGCTCAATGGGCTCGCTTCCGCCCTCGGAAACAGAGGTATCCGGCCCAAGGTCGATATCAAACGCCGCGCGGGGATGGTTGGAGGTCACCTTGACCGGCTCAAAGGCTGGGGCAGGCTGGGCGGGAGCCGGTTCCGGCTCCACCGGCGCAGGCGGCTCGTAGCCCAGAGAATCGTCCACGGGAGCAGGTTCCGCTTCGCCTTCCATCTCCTTGGTCACCTTGTGGCCCCAGCTGAACACGCCAGACAGCCACCCGGGCACCGGAATGCCGCCGGGCACGTCTTCCTCATCGAAATTATCATCGTAATCGTCCGCAGGCTCCTCGGCGCAGTACTCCTCTTCCGCCTGCCGGGCCGCAAGGCGCTCAGCACGGCGGGCGGCGTTCTGTTCATAGACCGCCACGCCTTTTTCATGCACACCGCCGCCCACATTGCAGAGCCACTGCCAGCACTCGGCAGGGGTGATATCAAAAATATACAGGCTGGCGCACAGGGCCAGTACCGCCATGACCAGATTGGCCGCAGGCCGCCCGCAGAGCAGGAGCAGGTTGCCGCCCAGCAGAGTGCCCAGCACGCCGCCGCCCAGCCAGGCGTTCGCGCCATTCTGGTAGCAGGCAGCGATCATCTGGGCAGCGGTCAGGTCGGCGGGGATATCCGAAAACACGATGACCGTGCCGCTGGCAAAGATCAGCCCCAGCAGCAGCTTGAACACCTGCATCAGCAGGTCCTGCCCCCGGGTGTAGAGGATGGCCAGATAGCACACCGCCGCGCCCAGCACAAAGCTGCCGCAGCCGAACAGCCCGAATAGGATCTGGTGGGCGCTCTTCCAGACGGAGTCTCCCTCCACGAACGCCAGCACGATGAGCAGCAGCCCCACAAACAGGGTGCCCAGCCCCGCCGGCATCCGCTCCTCGGCCCGGCTTTTTCTGCGTGCAGACGCGCGCTTTGCAGTTGTTTTTCGCTTTCGTTTTGCCATTTTCTGTTCTGACCCCTGTCCTTTGTTCCCATAGTATTCGATTCTTTCATTATACCACGGGTTGGGTCAAGTGGCAATTACAGAATGCAGACCGGTTTGACCCGCTCTGTAAACAAAGAACCATCCCCCGGCGCGGAGATCACGCCATGGGGATGGTTCTTTCAGGTACGTTATTGTTTCAGGAGAAGAAACCTGTTCACACGCTTATCAGTGGATGAACACCGGGCCCAGCGGGTTTGCAATGGGGCTGACGTAGCCGCCCAGCAGCTTGGGGATGGCCAGGCTGATGTCGGGGATAAAGGTCAGCAGCAGCAGGGCGATGAACATGCACAGGTAGAACGGCAGGGTGGCCTTGACGACCTTTTCCATGGGGCGCTTTGCAACGGCAGAGCCGATGAACAGGACAGCGCCGACAGGAGGAGTCAGCAGGCCGATACCGCAGTTCAGCACCACGATGATACCGAACTGGATGGGGTCGATGCCGATGGAGGTTGCAATGGGCAGCAGGATGGGGGTAGCGATCAGGATGATGGGAGCCATATCCATGATGCAGCCCAGAACCAGAATGATGACATCGATGAGCAGGGCGATGATGTAGGGGTTGTCGGTCACGCTGGTGATGGCGTTTGCGGCCAGATCAGGCACATGCAGCATGGTCAGGCAGTTGCCGAACACAGCAGAGGTGGCGATCAGGATCAGGACGATGGACAGGGTGTTCACGCACTCGTCCAGAGCGTACCATACGCCCTTCCAATCCAGGCCCTTGTAAATGAACACGGACACGAACAGGGAGTAGATAACAGCGATAGCAGCGGACTCCGTGGCGGTGAACACGCCGCCCACAACGCCAAAGACAACGATGACAACGGCAGCCAGTGCCCAGATGGAAGTACCCAGCTGCTTGATGAAGCCCTTGATGCTGAAGGGCGAGCCCTTGGGGTAGTTCTCCTTGACGGAGATGATGTAGGAGCCGATCATCAGGACGATGGCCAGCAGAGCGCCGGGCAGGTAGCCGGCCAGGAACAGGCTGCCCACAGAGATGCCGCCGGCGGTGGTGGCGTAAATGACCATGTTATGGCTCGGGGGAACCAGCAGGCCCTCGCAGGAGACTAACTATTAAAAGTCAAGCCCCAAAATGAAAAAATCCGTCTGCCGAC
>ERZ1673745.1792-NODE-1792-length-13088-cov-12.875163_pt1 | contig 13088 bp, 9 predicted proteins | sample MGYA00580206_ERZ1673745 | MGnify/ENA primary metagenome ERZ1673745 (study PRJEB41218, sample SAMN15661753) | gut metagenome | host: Homo sapiens | place: Canada: London | collected 2015-08-20/2019-03-30 | study: EMG produced TPA metagenomics assembly of... | reverse complement strand
GAGCAAGGTATCTGCAAGCAGACCTTATGCTCCTGACACACGCGGGGTGTGCTTTCAAGGACCCTCGCGGGCGCTTTGGTATCTCATATCCCGCTGCGGTGCTTCGCACGGAACAAAGCACCGCCCGGGAAGTGAAATCAGATAGAACTCGTATGGCGAATGCTGTACTTCAGCACATCACCTGCATGGATGGATGCGTTTCTCCGCTTCGTACCGCTGCATTGCGCAGTAACCGCCGGTACGGGGCAGCCGCCCTCTTGCATTGTGGGGCTAAGGTGCCGCAAATATCTGCATCCAAAGCGCAGAAAAATGCTTACTTGTACAGGTCGACCAGACGGGTCAGGTGCTCGTAGCGGTCGTTTGCAACTTCCTGGTTGCGTGCGAACAGCTCCTTAGCACGGTCGGGGAATGCACGAGTCAGGCGGCTGTAACGGGTCTCGTTAGCCAGCAGTGCCTGATACTTCTCGTTATCCACAGCCTTGGAGGTCAGGGTGAACGGATTCTTGCCCTGAGCCTTGTTTGCCGGGTTGAAGGTGAACAGGTTCCAGTAACCGGCCTCAACTGCCTTCTTCATCTCGTTCTGGCAGTTGGTCATGCCGCCCTTGACACCGTGCAGCTCGCAGGGAGCGTAGCCGATGATCAGAGACGGGCCGGGGTAAGCCTCAGCCTCAGCGATAGCCTTGACAGCCTGAGCCGGGTTAGCACCCAGTGCGATCTGAGCAACATAGATGTAACCGTAGGTCATAGCGATCTCGGACAGGCTCTTCTTGCTGATCTCCTTACCAGCAGCAGCGAACTGGCAGACCTCACCAATGTTGGAAGCCTTGGATGCCTGTCCACCGGTGTTGGAGTACATCTCAGTATCGAAGACCATGACGTTGACATCCTCGCCGGAAGCCAGAACGTGATCCAGGCCGCCGAAGCCGATGTCGTATGCCCAGCCGTCACCACCGAAGATCCAGACGGACTTCTTGGCGATGTACTGCTTGCTCTTCAGGATCTCTGCAGACTTCTCGCAGCCGGCAGCAGCAGCCTTCTCCAGCTCAGCGATCAGGGCCTTTGCGGGCTCGTCGTTGGCCTTGGTGTTGTTCTTGGTCTCCAGGAACTTCTCAAAGGCAGCCTTCAGCTCAGCAGAAGCCTTGTCGGAACCAGCAACCTCTGCGATCTCCTTGATCAGGTTCTCGCGGACGGTCTTCTGGCCGATGTACAGGCCCAGACCATGCTCTGCGTTATCCTCGAACAGGGAGTTGCACCATGCAGGACCATGGCCGCTGTCCTTGTTGACGGTGTACGGAGAGATGGAAGCGGTGCCGCCCCAGATGGAGGAGCAGCCGGTAGCGTTGGAGATGTACATCTTCTCGCCGAACAGCTGAGTGATCAGGCGAGCGTAAGAAGTCTCGGCACAGCCTGCGCAGGAGCCAGAGAACTCCAGCAGCGGCTGGTTGAACTGAGAACCGATGACGGTATCGTCAGCAAACTTGGAAGGCTTCTTGGAGATGTTGGCCACGCAGTAGTCGAACACTGCCTGCTGATCGGCCTGGCTGTCCTGCGGCACCATGGTGATAGCCTTGGTGGGGCAGACGGTGACGCACTCGCCGCAGCCCATGCAGTCCAGAGGAGACACAGCCATAACAAACTTGTACTCGTTTGCGGGCTTGTTGTCGCGGCTCTTGGTCTGTGCAGGAGCAGCTGCCAGCTCGTCGGCGGTCAGCTGGAAGGGACGGATGGTAGCATGAGAGCAGACGAATGCACACTGGTTACAGCCAACGCACTTTGCAGCATCCCACTCGGGGACGTTGACAGCGGTGCCGCGCTTCTCGTATGCAGAAGCGCCCTGCTCCCACTCGCCGTTTGCATTTGCAACGAAGGAAGAGACAGGCAGGCTGTCGCCGTCCATACGGGCAATGGGCTCCATGACATCGCGGATCTGCTTGACCAGTTCCGGACGGCCGGTGAGAGCCTTGGGTGCGGGATCAGCCTCGGGGTTGGACCAGGATGCGGGCACGTCCACCTTGTGGATGGCATCAACGCCTGCATCGATAGCCTTCCAGTTCATCTCAACGACGTCCTGGCCCTTCTTGCCGTAGCTCTTCTGAGCTGCCTGCTTCATGAAGTTGACGGCATCCTCGATGGGCATGACGTCAGCCAGCTTGAAGAATGCAGACTGCAGGATGGTGTTGGTGCGCTTGCCCATGCCGATCTCGATAGCCTTATCGATTGCATTGATGGTATACAGCTGGATGTTGTTGTCAGCGATATACTTCTTTGCCTCGGCGTTCAGGTGCTGGCCCAGCTCCTCATCGGACCACTGGCAGTTGATCATGAACACGCCGCCGGGCTTGACATCCTGGACCATCTTCATGCCCATGTGGATGTAAGCGGGGTTGTGGCAGGCCACGAAGTCAGCCTGGTTGATGTAGTAGGGGCTGCGGATGGGCTTGTCGCCGAAACGCAGGTGGCTGATGGTCACGCCGCCGGTCTTCTTGGAGTCATACTGGAAGTATGCCTGAACATACTTGTCAGTGTGGTCGCCGATGATCTTGACGGAGTTCTTGTTTGCGCCGACAGTACCGTCGCCGCCCAGACCCCAGAACTTGCACTCCTTGGTGCCAGCAGCTGCGGTGATGGGAGCGGGCTTGACTTCCGGCAGAGACAGGAAGGTGACGTCATCGGTGATACCCAGAGTGAAGCGCTCCTTGGGCTGATCCTTCTCCAGCTCCTTGAACAGAGCAAAGATGGAGGACGGCGGGGTATCCTTGCTGCCCAGACCGTAACGGCCGCCGGTCAGAACGACATCGTTCAGGCCAGCCTCACGCAGGGTAGCGGCAACATCCAGGTACAGGGGCTCGCCCAGGGAGCCGGGCTCCTTGGTACGATCCAGAACTGCCACCTTCTTTGCAGTCTTGGGCAGGACCTTCAGCAGAGCGGAGGACACCCAGGGACGGTACAGGCGGACCTTGATGATACCGACCTTCTCGCCCTTAGCGTTCAGGTAATCGATGACCTCGTCAGCAACGTCGCAGACAGAGCCCATAGCGATCATGACGCGATCGGCATCGGGTGCGCCGTAGTAGTTGAACAGGTCGTAGTTGGTGCCCAGCTTCTCGTTGATCTTGGCCATGTACTTCTCAACAACGGCGGGCAGAGCCTCGTAAGCGGGGTTGCAGGCCTCACGATGCTGGAAGAAGACATCGCCGTTCTCGTGAGAACCGCGCATCTTGGGGTGCTCGGGGTTCAGTGCCTTGGCACGGAACTCCTCGACAGCCTCCATGTTGCACATTTCCTTCAGGTCCTCGTAGTCCCACTTCTCGATCTTCTGGATCTCGTGAGAGGTACGGAAACCATCGAAGAAGTTCACGAAGGGAACGCGACCCTCGATAGCGGACAGGTGAGCAACAGGGGACAGGTCCATGACCTCCTGCGGGTTGCTCTCAGCCAGCATGGCAAAGCCGGTCTGACGGACGGCCATAACGTCGCTGTGGTCACCGAAGATGTTCAGGGACTGGGTAGCAACGGTACGGGCGGAAACGTCAAAGACGCAGGGCAGCTGCTCAGCTGCGATCTTGTACATGTTGGGGATCATCAGAAGAAGACCCTGAGAAGCGGTAAAGGTGGTGGTGATGGCACCGGTACCGAGAGAACCGTGCACGGCGCCTGCGGCACCGGCCTCGGACTCCATCTCAACAACCTTGACCTGGTTGCCGAAGATGTTCTTCAGGCCTGCAGCGCTCCACTGGTCAACGGTGTCGGCCATGGGGCTGGAGGGGGTGATGGGGTAGATGGCAGCCACATCGGTGAATGCATAAGCTACATGCGCCGCAGCGGTATTGCCGTCCATAGACTGTTTAGCTCTGGGCATTTTCTTTCCTCCGTTTTTATTAGAGTTTTGCATTATAGAGCTGTGCGGTTGTCAAGGCCGCACAAATCCCGCGCTGCCTGGCACGCGCCCCAAATTTGCTCCGGGCACAGTTCCAGATAAACGCTTTTGCATAGCTTTATTGTACCAAAAAACACCCCGTTTCGTAAAGGGGTTTTGTTCAGAAAGTTGCACAGATTTTTAAACTCGTTGTGTGCATTTTGACCACAATGACGAACCGGGCCGATTTTTGTGTGTTTTGCAGTACGGTTTATAGGATAGCGTTCCGGATGGTGGAATTTTTTAAGATAAGCCTTGCGGCAGGGCTAGTCTGCAAAGCCCCTCCGGCCTCGTAAACTCGGCCACCTCCCCGCTGCGCGAGGAGGCTTTCTGCGGACGGCTTTGCCGTCCGAAAAAAGGCTCCCCACAAGGTGGGGAGCTGGCCGCGCGAAGCAAGGCCTGAGGGGCTTTGCCGCGCTGCCTATAAGATGTCAATAACCGTCAAATTCTCCCCGTCCACCGTAAATTTCACTTTATTGCTGCCGAAATCCAGCGCATACACCCGCGCGGGGTCGTGCTGGTAGGCGGGGCGCGGGTCGTTTTTCAGCACACCCAACAAGGCGGGGCGCTTTTCTTCGGGCACTTTGCACAATAACGCATCGGGGCATATCACCTGCAGGGCGTACGCTCTGGTCGTATCCGTGAACCCGCCGCGCGCATCGGGGTAGGCATCCACATAGGGCAGGTAGGGCTTGATGTCAAAGATCGGCGTACCGTCCAAAAGGTCTGCGCCGCGGACGATCAGATCCCCGTTTTCCACACCGGCCAGCTCCACACAGGACAGCCCCAGCGCATTCGGCCGGTAAGGGCTGCGGGTGGCAAAGACGCCGCGCCGCTCGTTGCCGCCCAGACGCGGCGGGCGGACAGTGGGCCGCCAGCTTTTGCCGGCGGCGTACTCCGCCGCCACGGTCGAGAACTGCCAGATGAGCCAGAGCCGGTCATACCCCTCGATGCCCACAAGGGCGTTGGGGTCGCGGTATTCCGGCGCAAAAACGATGCGGGCGGTCAGCTCCGGCACAAGGCCGCTCTGCCGCGGGATGCCGAATTTATCCGTAAAATCACTGCGTATATACGCAATGGGGTGAATCGTGTAATCCATAGTAACATTTGCCCCCTTTTTGCGTTTATTATATAGGAAAGAGAGAAAAAAGGGAAGTAGGGCGGCCAGTCCTCTGGCCGCCGCGGCGGGGTGAGGGCACCCCGCCCTGCGGTTCAAGGGAAAGGGGTACCTGCCATACCCTTGCGGGCCGGGCAGGAATCCCTCCGCTTTTCGCCATGAATTTTACAATTTCCCCATCTTTTTTCTTTCTTCGCCATATGGTATAATGTAGGATATAACGATCAAAAAGGGGGTATGGTATTGGCGCCCATTATCCATACAGAAAAGCTGCGCAAGGTCTACGCCGTCGGCAAGGAGCGTGTCATCGCGCTGAACAATGTCGATCTGTCCATAGAAAAAGGGGAATTCTGCTGTATCGTTGGTCAGTCCGGCAGCGGCAAATCCACCCTGCTGAACCAGCTGGCCGGGCTGGAAAAGCCGACCTCGGGCAAGGTGTTCATCGGCAGGCATGAGATCAGCGCCATGACCGAGAACGAGCTGGCCGCGTTCCGCCAGCAGCATCTGGGGTTCATCTTCCAAAGCTACAATCTGCTGCCCACCATGACGGCGGCCGAAAATGTGGCCCTGCCGCTTATGTTCAAGGGCGTGGACAAAAAAACACGGCTGGCCCGCGCCCGCAGGGAACTGAAGGCCATGGGCCTTTTGGGCCGCGCCAACCACCTGCCGACCGAGATGAGCGGCGGCCAGCAGCAGCGTGTCGGCATTGCCCGCGCATTCGTCAGCAGCCCCAAGGTCATTTTTGCTGACGAGCCGACCGGCAACCTCGACTCCCGCACCAGCAAGCAGGTGCTGTACCGGATGCTGGAGCTGTCCAAAAACAACCATGTCACCTTCGTCATGGTCACGCATGAGCCGGAGCTGGCCGAATGTGCCGACCGCATCGTGACGATATTGGACGGCAAGGTCTGCTCCAATGTCGTGCAGGACGAGGAGACAAAGAAGAAAAACCGCGATGCCCTGTTTGCCGATCTGGAAGGGAATCTGGATATTGGCGGAGAGGCGGCGAAGGAACAGTCCGCAAAAAAGCCTTCCCCCAAGGGGGAAGGTGCCCGCAGGGCGGATGAGGGGCAGTGTTCCCGCAGCAGCCCCGCAAAAGAGGAATAACGGCAGGCTTGCCCCTCATCAGTCACCTTCGGTGACAGCTTCCCCCTCAGGGGAAGCCTTTTGGGGGACGCCTATGTTAAAAAATTTGGAGGTACCACACTTGAAACGACTATTCACCTTACTTACCGCCCTGATGCTGGCGACGGCGCTCTGCGCACCGGTGCTGGCGGACGATGCCGCCGTGACCGACCCGATGCCCGACCCGACGCCCACCCCGACTGCCTCCATCGACACGAGCAACTCGGACGGCGTCTATGTGTCGGCCTACACCGTCACCAACGCAGCAGGCGGAGAGGTCACGACCGTTGAGGTCGGCGACAGGATCAACCTTGTGCTGAAGGTCGTTGACCACGCCTCGGCCCGGTACTGCGTCAAGCCGGAGGAGATCTCCGCGCGCATCAACTCCGCCGTGTTCACCTACACCGGCACCGGCGAGATCGGCCAGCTGTTCGACAGCAACGACGACCCCAACGCCACCCGCCTGCAGAATGTCCGCAACGGCTCTGCCACCGCAGACGAGATTGCCCAGAACGCGCAGTACAACTATTACAGCTACGTCCTTTTGTTCCGCGATGTCATCTACAACGGCGGCGGCAATACCGTGCCGATCAACCTTTCTTATCTGGATACCTCGAAGCCGCTGCAGCAGTTCAGCGTGACGATCGGCCAGTGCGTGGACAAGGACCAGACCACCTCGCCGAATCTGCTCGTCCGCACCTCCAGCTATGGGGACAGCGTCGTTGCCGGCACGCCGTTCACCCTCTCGCTCGGCCTTTACGCCACGGACGGCAATGAGAATTTAAACGATGTCATCGTCTCGCTGACCCTGCCGGAGAATATCCTGCTCAACAGCGGCAGCCTTTCCAACTATGTCGGCACCATCGCCGCCAAGCAGACCCGCGATGTCACCTTTGAGGTCATGCCCTCGGCCGGGTTTACCGGCACGGTGGCCAACATCACCGTCAACATGACCGGCACAGGCTCGATCACCGGCAAGGAGGTCAGCGGCACAACGACGATCTCGGTCCCCGTCAGCCAGCCCAACCGGTTTGAGGTCGGCCAGCTGGAGCTGTCCAGCGATACGATCTATGTCGGCGATACCGGCAGCGTCTCCCTCACCTATGTCAACAAGGGCAAAAACCCCGTCAGCAACCTTGAGGCACGCCTGACCGGCACCAATCTGGGCGCGGGCAGCTACCAGTACCTCGGCAACCTGAACGCCGGCACCGAGGGCAGCGTGGATTTTGACATCACCCCCGATGCTGCGGGCGCGGTCAGCGGCATCATCACGCTGAGCTATGAGGATGCCTCCGGCAACCCGCAGACCGTCTCCAAGGACTTTTCCGTCAGCGCCGAGGAGATGAACATGGACGACTTCTATGACCCCTCGATGGACGATATGCAGCCCGAGCAGACCGGTATGCCGGTCTGGGCGTGGGTGCTGATCGGCGTCTGCGGCGCGGTAGTCGTTGTGGTGATTATCGTGGTTGTGGTCCGCAAGCGCAAGAAGGCCAAGGCACTGGCCGCACTGGAAGCAGAGGACAGCGATGAAGATCTCTGATGAAATTAGCCTGTCGGCGCGCAACCTGCTGCGCCGCAAGGGCCGCACGGCACTTACGCTGGTGGGTGTTGTCATCGGCACCTGTATGGTCGTGCTGATGATCTCGCTGGGCATTGCCCAGACCAAAACGAATGAGGAAATGCTGCAGAGCTGGGGCGACCTGACCCAGGTGCAGATCTACGGCTACGGCATGATGGTGAGCAGCGACGGCAAGCCGCTGTATCTGGACGATGCCGCGATCGCCAACATCAAGCAGATTCCCCATGTGGCGGCGGCAACGCCCTACGCACAGGGGTACAATCTGGAGGGCACCATCACGGCGGGCCGCAACGACCGCTATACGATGGACATTTCTAATCTGATCGGCATCGACCCCACCGCGCTGGAGCCGATGGGCTTTACCCTGCAGAGCGGCAGCTGGCCGACCAACACCCCCGCCAGCGAGAAGGCCACCAAGCTGCAGGTGCTGGTGGGCAGTTCCACCGGGTACAACTTTGAGGATTCCCGCAAGAGCTACAACAGCCCCAAGCGCTACCGTTACGAGGGCCAGACCGACGCCAACGGTAAAGAGCTGCCGCCTTTTGTGGACATCGACAAGGACAAGATGACCCTGACCATCAAGACCGGCGAAGGCTCGACCGAAAAAAGCCGCAGCTGGCAGCTGGAGATCGTGGGCGTGCTGACGCCTGACGGCGCCAAGGGCTACTGGACCCAGTCCGGTGTTGTGCTGCGCATACAGGATATGCAGATGCTGCAAAAGGTCTACTGCGACCTGACCAAAACCAAGCTTGAGGAGAAAAGCTACGAGCAGGTCTATGTCAAGGTCGATGACCTCTCCTATGTAACGGATGTGGAAAATGCCATCCACGAGCTGGGGTTCAGCAACACCTACTCGATGAACCAGCAGCGCGAGGAGATGCAGAAGCAGGTCATGAAGAGCCAGATGATCTTTGGCGGCATTGCGGCGGTCTCGCTGCTGGTGGCGGCCATCAACATCATCAACACCATGACAATGGCCATCTATGAGCGCACCCGCGAGATCGGCGTCATGAAGGTGCTGGGCTGCGAGCTGGGCAACATCCGCACGATGTTCCTGCTCGAAAGCTCGACCATCGGCTTCATCGGCGGGCTGATCGGGCTGATCATCAGCCTGATCGCCAGCTTTGTGCTGAACCATCTGTCGGTGCTGGGGCAGGGGTTTGACCTGTCCGGCATGATGGGCGGCGGCTACTACATGGGCGGCGATGGCAGCGCCGCGATCTCGATCATTCCGCCGTGGCTGATGCTGGCGGCGCTTGTGTTCGCCACGCTGGTCGGCCTTGTGGCCGGTATCCTGCCCGCAAACAAGGCAGTCAAAATCAGCGCCCTCGAAGCGATCCGGCACGATTAAAAAAACCATCTATAAAAACAGCGGTCCGCCCGGCAGGGGTGGACCGCTGTTTTTTGTGCGGAATTGTTTTTGTTCCGCTTACACCTGTGTTTTTAACAACATTTCGGACTTTTCAACCGTCTATTTTTACAACTAAAGGCAGTTTTCAACATTTTCCACAGGAAAACCCCTGCTGCGGGAAGTTTTCCACCGCGGTTGAAAGCTATTTTATGCGTATAATCGTTATTTTATAGTTTTCAACAGTTTTCACGAGTTTTCCACAGGGAAAACCCCGGGAAATGGTGGAAAACCGGTTTTCCGGTGGAAAATGTGTATTAGTAGTGGAGCAGCCCTGTATTTACCCTAGATATTGTTTTTAGCCGGGCTTTTGCACCCCCTGTATAGCCGGTTGTAGTCTGTGGAAAAATAAGAGTTTTCAACACGCATGTGGAAAACGGTGTGGAAAGTGGGGAAAGCCCCTCAGGCCTGCTTCGCGGCCAGCTCCCCACTTCGTGGGGCGCCTTTTTGCGCGGGCTTTGCCCGCGTGAAAGCCTCCCCATTCTGGGGAGGTGGCCGAGCCTGCGAGGCCGGAGGGGCTTTGCACATCCACCTCGCCACCCACCAAAAAAGCAGCCCGGCTTTACAGTCAGGCTGCTTTTTTCAACAATTCTGTTTAAAACTCGATCTTGCCAAAGGCGAAATCATCACCGTCGTGGATACGCTCGGTGGTTTTGGGTGCCATCGGCTTTGCATCGGGGTCACGCGGGCGGTCGGCAAACTCACGGCCGGGCACGCTGGAGCGGGGGCCGCCGTAGCGCGGGCCGCGGTCATTGCGGTCACGGCGGGGTGCGCCGTAGCGGGGCCCACGGCCGCCCTCACGCGGGGCTCTGGGGCCGCGCGGGCCGCGGTTGTCGCGGCGGGGGCCACGCGGGCCGTCACGGCGGGGGCCGCGCTGGTTGCGGGCATTGTCACGGTCAGGCAGGTTGCAGGCGTCGGGGTCGGTGGAGTACAGCACCACATGGCGGGCCGGGCCTTCGCCCTTGCTCTCGCTGCGCACGCCCTCCATACCGGCGATGGCGGTGTGAATGATGTGGCGCTCGTAGGGATTCATCGGCTCCATCTCATAGAAGCAGCCGGTGCGGATAACGCGGTCAGCAATGCGTCTGGCAAGGGCAGAGAGGTCGTCCTCGCGCTTGTTGCGGTAGCCGCCGACATCCAGCCCCAGTTTGACATAGGGGCCTTCCATGCGGTTCACAACGAGGCTGGCGAGGTAGGACAGCGACTCCATCGTCTCGCCGCGGCGGCCGATGAGCGCGCCCATATGCTCGCCGGAGACCTTCAGGATCGTGGCAGCGCCCTTCTTGACGGCGCTTAAGGTGAAGTTTTCAACACCCATCAGGTTAAAGATGGGGCTCAGGTAGTCAACCGCAGCCTGCAGGCGGGGGTCCGCCTCGATGTCGAGGGGGATCTCGGTCTCATCGTCAGCCTCGGCAACCATCTCGTCCACGACCTCCTGCTCCAGAGCAGGGGCGGTCTCGTCAGAGATCTCGACGACCTCGGCGGGCTCAGCGGCTTCGGCGGGCTTTACCTCCTCCACGGGGGCAGGCTCCGGCTCCTCGACCTTTACAAGGACCTTGGCAGGGATGGTCTTAAACAGCTTGCGGGCGGGGAATTCCAGTACCTCGTAGCTGACATGGATGTCATCGCGGTCAACGCCCAGCGCCTCGCAGGCGGCCTCTACGGCGGCCTCAACGGTCTTGGCGCTCATTTCCATACTGCGCATAAAAGGGAACCTCCTTCTTATTTCTTATCGTTACGTTCATCACAAAGGGGAGCGGGGCGGGCGCATATAGAATGCGCCCCTACGGCGGCAGGGGATACACTCCCTCACAGCCGCCAACGGCGCGGGCGAGCAATGCTCGCCCCTACGGTTGCACGACTTCTTTTCTTAGTCTTTGTTCAGCGGGGTGGTGCGCTCGTCCTTGTAAAGCTCGGCCTCGCGCTGGCGGGCCAGCTCCAGACGCAGCTTGTTGGCCTCGCCGAGGGTGACCTCCTTCTGGATCTTTTCACCGTTCTGCTCAACCGTGACGGTGCGCTTTTTCTTACGCTCGGCACGCTTGGCGGCCAGCTCGGCCTCATACTGGGCCTTGAACTTTTCGGGGCTGTAGATCTTGTAGGTGACATAGGACTGGCCGATCTGCAGCAGGTTGGACACGCCGTAGTACAGCGAGAAGCCGACCGGGGCGTTGAAGCAGAAGGTAACGAACATCAGGTTCATGACGAGCATCATGACCTTCATGCTGCCCTGCATCTGGGCGTCCATGCCGGAGAGTTTCTGGGTGACAAAGTAGCTGACGAACATCGTGACCGCTGCGATGGCCGGGAAGATAGCGATGGGCACAAAGCGGAAGCCGGGGACATCACACATATCCATGCCGAAGAAGCTGGTGTTGAAGTTCTGGATCTCTGCCACGATGTTGGCGGGGATGATGGACGGGTCGATCACAGCGCCGTTGTGGATGGCCTGGATCAGCGCGGTCTGCATCGTGGAGGTGTTGGCGGTGGCAATGCCGATCGCCTCGCAGGCGGCCTTGACGGCGGCGTTGTCCACGCCGAAGATGTAATGCACGGGGTAGTACACAACGCCGAGGAAGCCGAACAGCACCAGCATCGTCAGCAGCATGGGCATACAGCCGCCCATGGGGTTGAAGCCGTGCTCCTGCTGGAGCTTCATCAGCTCCTCCTGCTGTTTCTGGGGGTCGTTTTTGTACTTCTGCTGGATCTCATTCATCAGCGGCTGAAAAACAGCCATCTTTGCCGAGGATTTCTGCTGATGGATGCTCAGGGGGAAGAGCAGCAGCTTGAGGAGTAGGGTGGCAACGACCATCGTTACCGCGTAGTTGCCGATGAAGCTGTACAGGATCTTCACCAGCGGGCCAATCAATATGGCCAGGAAGTACATAAAGTTCATAGCCTTTCCTTCTGCCCCGTCTGCGCCCGGGACCATTATTTTTATGTAGGTCTCTGCTGCGCAGTGCAAAGACATGAGAAGCAATGTTAAAAAGCCTTCTCCCTTGGGAGAAGGTGGCCGAAGGCCGGATGAGGGGCAGGCTTGCCCGGCCATCCCTTTGCGGGGCGGCGATGGGAGGTTCTCCCCTCATCAGTCTGCTTTGCGGACAGCTTCTCCCCCAAGGGAGAAGCCTTTCAGCGGCTGCGCGTCAGCCTGCGTTCCGGGCTGACCCACCTTCCTTTCGGGGGGACCGGGTCATAGCCGAACCGGGCAAACGGCTGGCAGCGGAGAAGCCGCCAGACCGTCAGCAGCAGGCCCTTGAGCAGGCCGTGCGTGGCAAGTGCCTGCATGGCGTACTCGCTGCAGGTGGGCACAAAGCGGCAGTGATGCCCGAGGTGCGGGCTGATATACCGCTTATACCCCCGCAGCAGCGCGATCAGCACCCGGGCGATCATTGCTGTGCGGCGTCCTCAGCCGGGGCAGTCAGGTCGGGCAGGCCGGCCTTGGCAAACAGCCGGCCGAGCGTTTTGCTCAGCTGGGTGCTTTTCAGGCGGGGGGTCTGGCCGCGCGCCACCAGAATAATGTCATACCCGCCGATATTCTGGGCCAGATGCTCCGACAGGGCGGCGCGCATGATGCGGCGGGCGCGGTTGCGCTGCACCGCATGCCCGACCTTTTTGGTGGCGGTCAGCCCGATGCGGGTATAGCCCAGCCGGTTTTTGGCAACATACAGCACACAGTGCGGGTGTACATAGCTTTTGCCCCGGCCATATACCCGGTTGAACTGCCAGTTTTTATTTAAAGTGCGGTAACGCATAGGTCTCCTTCCTAAAGGCTTCCCCCTCAGGGGGGAAGCTGCCGCCCGCAGGCGGCTGATGAGGGGCGTGCCTGCCCCTGCCGGCCCTGTACCGAACAGCTGCGGTTCACTTCTCCCTCATCCGTCCGCGGTCGGGGCCGCGGACACCTTCCCCCAAGGGGGAAGGCATTTTATTTTTTCCTATTCTTCTA
>ERZ1673745.1735-NODE-1735-length-13689-cov-3.473522_pt1 | contig 13689 bp, 12 predicted proteins | sample MGYA00580206_ERZ1673745 | MGnify/ENA primary metagenome ERZ1673745 (study PRJEB41218, sample SAMN15661753) | gut metagenome | host: Homo sapiens | place: Canada: London | collected 2015-08-20/2019-03-30 | study: EMG produced TPA metagenomics assembly of... | reverse complement strand
CGTGTCCTCAACAGGCGTGCTCGGAACGCGCCTGATCTCCAACTCCACCCCCAATTCCTGCAGCTCTTTAAACGCAGCGACATCCTCGTCGTTAACTGCGACGGAGGTGGCGACTTGGCGCTTTCCTTCCGACATGTGCATGTTGCCGATGTTTACCTTCTTTATAGGCACACCGCCCTTGACGAGCGTAAGCACGTCTTCCGGTGTTTCGGCCACGATGAAGATCTTCTGGCGCGGGCTCGCCTTGCCAATGACGTCGATGGTCTTCTGCAGGGAGAAGAAACGCGTAGCGACGCCGGCGGGAGCGGCCATCTTCATGAGGTTCTGGCGCATGGTGTTGGACGCCACGTCGTCGTTGGCGACGAGGATGAGGTTGGAGCCCAGGGTGGAGTTCCACTGGGTTGCAACCTGACCATGAACCAGTCGGTTATCGATGCGGGTAAGAAGAATGTTGGGTTCTGCCATGTTGATCAGCTTCCTTTCGATATTTGCTGACGACAGTTACTTGATCTCCTGAATCGCGTAACGCGAAACATCTACGACGGCTCCGGATCGGACTTTGATCTGGACCTTCTCGCCTTCGATGCCTTTGACGGTTCCGTAGATACCGCCGGCGAAAAGAACCTCCTGACCCGGCTTGAGCTCGGTGTGCAGCTCCTTGAAGTACTTCTGCTTCTTCTTCATGTTGATTTGCGACCAGATGGTGTAAATCAAGCCCATGATGACAAGCAGGCCTAAAAGGGCGACCGAGGAGCTCAGGACGTTGGCTCCGAAATCGGCCATTAGATGCCGTCCTCGTCGCCGAAGATATCCTCTTCCTCGGAGCCGGCAACGGATGCGACCGTCTGGGCGGTGATGCCCGTCTGGCCAACGGTCACGGCCTGCTCGCCAAGCTCGGCGAGCGTGGCGTTGCCGCGGAGGAACAGAAGCTCAATAACCATGGGAAGGTTGGTGCCAGTCAGAACCTCGACGTTGTCGACATCCTGGGCAATCATCATCGACTGGTTGAACGGGGTGCCGCCAAGCAGGTCGGTAAAGACAAGCACGCCATCGCACTCCTCGCGCATGGCGGTAATAGCGGCGCGGAGATCCTCACCGTAGGATGCGGCCTGGTCGCCCTCAAAAGGAACGACGGTAAAAGCAGGCTGGTCGCCGGCAACCATAGCGATAGCGCTTGCAAGGCCGGGTGCGAACTGTCCATGACCGGTAAGAATAAAGCCAACCATTCAAATTTCCCTTCCGAAGGTGTGTACAATCTGAGTCCGATGATTTTCGGAAGCCAGCGGGCACTCGCCCTTAAAGCTTCTTAGAAAGCGTTCTTTGAAGACCAGTGGTTTCTAAACTGGTAGTAACCACGTGACGTGTTGTTGTCACTATATCACGCCAGAAGAGGTCGCTTTCGTTGATTCATACGGTAAAACGTTTTTGCACCGCTCACGGTGATAAATCGACCGTTTACTGGTCGTTAACACTTCTACCTGCGGTTTTGAAACCGTTTCGAAATGCTTTGGCAAAAAATCGGATCTTTTCCTGTGTCTAAACAACGCAGGGCGGCTAAAAATAGCGTGTAGAAAAATTGCAGGTCATTATGAAGATATGTGAATTGGTCTTTTTGACTTAATACCAGTTAGAACCAGTTTTGAGATTATCGGTGAACGGTAGTTTTCGACCGTTCACCGGTTACTTGCAATCGTTTGCAGTTGTTTTCCCAGATGAATTAGGGAAACGCGATGGAGCGCTTGCGCGATCACAGGAAATTTTGGCATTTGTCCTTATCCCCCACGCGCCAAACTCCGGCATCCAAAATGAGCTAATAGCTCACGCTAATCGTTTTCAATCATTACATACTCAGTATCCGTAATTATTTATCGTTTATCGTTAATTCTGATATGATACAAGTATCATCCCAAACGCCGATTGGAGGGGTTATGGTCCATCGAAACGCATCTATATCGAATGAAACCATCAGCCGCGAACAGACGATAGCCAAACTGAGGAAGCTCGCTCGCATCTGCAAATGGGCCACGATCTGCATTACCACCGCGCTCGCTCTGGGACTCCTCGCAGTCATTGCGATTGACCTTCTACTCATATTGCCTGGCCTCTCACAAGGGTCGTGTCTCCAATCCGTAGAACTTCAAGCCGGCGAAGGGCCGTGCCTTGCCATCGTCGGCACCGATGCGCAGGCCCCACTTATGCTCGTCGCACACGATGGTCACACTGCCATAGGGAGTCTCTTGATGACATGTCTCGCGCTTACCATCGCGATAAGCGTGCGCAGGCTTTTCCTCAACATTGAAAAGGAAGGCAGGCCCTTTGACCTTGAATGTAACCAGACACTTCGTCGAGTAGGACATTTATTCCTTATCGGCGGCGTTGCCGTGAGGCTTCTTGGCGCCGTAATCACGGGAATGATACTCTCAGGATTTGGCGGCAGCTTTACGGATGCGTTCGTCGGCCAGTTATTCGAGCCCTCCATGCTCTTTGCAGGCCTGATTATTTGCCTGATTGCCAGCATCTTCCGCTACGGGTATATCCTGCAAAAACAAGATGACGAGTTGCTCTAGGGGGAATCCATGATTATTCTGCGGCTTGACCGCATGCTCGCCGAACGCAAGATTTCATCCAAAGAGCTTGCGGAACGTGTGGGCATCTCCCAGGTCAATATGTCACGCATTAAGACGGGCAAGGTTTCTGCCATACGTTTTTCAACTCTTGACGCGATATGCCGGGCACTCGACTGCCAACCAGGCGATGTACTGGAATATATATCCGACGATGAAGCCGATAGCCTTTTTGGACTTAAAGATGAATAGCCATAATTAAGCCGCCAATCACGCCCTCAACGCAAATAGCCCGCCAGAACGACTTCCGTACTGGCGGGCTATTTGCTGTCTATCGGCTTGATGCTCGATGAGCCGTGCGACTCTTTACGCAAACAGGCCGTAGATGCTGATGTTGGCCTTGGCGTAGAGGCCGTTAGCATACTCGGTCCACTTGGAGCTGGCGCTCGAAGCCTGCGAGGAGTACTGCTGATAAGCAGTGTAGTAGGCGGTCATGGCCTGCTTATAGGTAGCGCTATCGGCCGTAAAGGCATCATCGGCAAAGGCCTTGGCATAGGTGCTGTCGGCATCCTTCCAGGCGCCCTTCTCGCTATCCCACTCGTCGCCGGCAAGGTTGATGATGTAGTCGGCGTAGTCCTTGCTCGCGGTCTCCTCGTTGCCGTCAGCAGGCTCGGTCGGGGCGGTCGGCATGCTTGCGGAGCTGTCGCCGACCTTCTTCTTGTAGAGCTTCTGCAACGTCGCGGACTGGCGGACGATCTGCTTGGCCTGGTCCTTGGACACGCCATACTGCGTGGCCATGGTCTTGTAGTCGGAGGTGCCGATGGAATCCTCGGCATACTGCTTCATCTCCTTGGAAGAGACGGTGATGCCCTCGTCCTCGGCAGCGTCGAGCAGGATCTTGTTGCGCACGTAGGACAGGATAACGTCGGCAGAGGGAACGGTGTAGTTGCCATCGCCATCCTTGACGGTGTCGAGGCTGTACTGGCTCTCGATAGCCTCGCGCGCGGTGATGTCGCTCTTCTTGCCGTTGTAGCTGTAGCTTGCCACGGTCGAATCGAGTTGGTCCTCGGTGAGGGTCGCCGAGCCGACGCCCTTGCCGCCAAAACCACCGTTGCCGATAAAGAAACCGACCACAGCAGCGATCACGATAGCGACCACAAAGGCGGCAATCATCGTCTTCTTGTGCTTGGATGCATGGTCGTCTTCGTCGGAGTCGTCGTCCTCGTCTTGCTCCTCGGGCATCAGATTCTCGTCAGCGGCATCCGCGGCAATCTGAGCCTCCAGGCGGGCGTCCTCCTCCTCGGCGGTCGTGCCGGCAGCAATGTGCTCGGCAGACGTACCGGCGACCAGGTCGATCTTCTCGTCCTCGTCACCGTCGGGGCCTTCGCCGCGCTCGATGATCTGGATGCCGTCGATCTCGTCCTTCTCGTCCTTCTTTTGAATCAGACCCATATCAGTTACTCCTTGTTAGGAAACATAGTCCGCAATAGAATACGCCCGACAGAGCGCCGGGCGTATTGATTCTCAGGTTATACGCAAACACTTAAGTACTATTTAGGCGTTTGCAGCGTGCATGCCTTAGGCCAGGTGCGCGATAACGGCATCGGCAAAGGCTTGCGTGCCCACAGCACCCTCAACGGAGCCGGTCTGGGCACGACGCACGTCACCGGTAACCTGCTCGCCCTCGTCGAGCGTGGCAGAAACGGCGACGCGAATGCGATTGGCAGCGTCGTTCTCGCCCAGGTGATCGAGCATCATAGCCGCAGACAGAATCTCGGCCGTGGGGTTGGCGATATCCTGGCCAGCGATATCGGGCGCGGAGCCGTGCGTTGCCTCGAAGATAGCGCAGTCGGCACCGATGTTGGAGCCGGGAGCCATCCCTAGGCCGCCCACCAGGCCGGCGCACAAGTCGCTCACGATATCGCCGTACAGGTTGGGCAGCACCAGGACATCGAAGTCGTTGGGGTTCTGGACCAGGCCCATGCAGGTGGCGTCGACAATCTTGTCGTTGAACTCGATATCGGGATAGTTGGCGGCCACCTCGCGCGCCACGCGCAGGAACAGGCCGTCCGTCAGCTTCATGATGTTGGCCTTATGCACGGCCGTCACCTTTTTGCGGCCGCAGCGGCGGGCATACTCAAAGGCATACTCCACAATGCGGCGGCTCTTGGCGATGGAGATCGGCTTAATTGAAATGGCGGAATCTGCGGCGAAGGTCTTCTGACCCGAGCGCTCGACAAGCTGCGAGAGCTCCTCAACCTCGGCAGCGCCCTCATCGAACTCGATGCCGGCGTAGAGGTCCTCGGTGTTCTCGCGCACGATGACCAGGTCGACGTCGCGGAAGCGCGAGCCGTCGCCCGGCTGCGACAGGCAGGGGCGCACGCAGGCGTACAGGTCGAAATGCTTGCGCAGGGCGACGTTAACGCTGCGGAAGCCCGTGCCGACCGGCGTGGTGATGGGGCCCTTGATGGCAACCTTGGTCTCGGCGACCGCATCGAGCACATGCTGGGGCAGCGGCGTGCCAAACTCGTCCATGACGCCGGCGCCGGCCTCCTGGACGTTCCAGTTGATCTGGACACCGGTGGCCTCGACCACGCGGCGCATGGCCTGCGTAATCTCGGGACCGATACCGTCACCGGGAATCAGGACTACATCGTGCGCCATAATCTGTTACTCCTCGTCTTCGGCGTCGTCAGATTTTTTAACGCTAGCACGCTTCTTCTTTTTGGAGAGATCCAGGCCAAAACGTTTAACAAGCATTTCGCAAATCTCACTCGAACGGGCCTTGAGATAGCTGCCCTTGCCGTTCTCGGCGTCGAACTTAAGGCGCAGCGCGAGCTTCTCGGCGACCTCGGCGTCGATCTCGCCCTGGCCAAACTCATACAGGCAACCGAGCATGTCGCGATACTCAAGGTCGCCGTGGTAGCACTGGATAGCCTCGTCCAGGATGGGCCAAGCCTCGCGCGAACGCTCGACGCTCGTGGCGCCCCACACGCACAGCAGGCGGAAGGCGGCATAGCGCAGCGTGGAGGAAATCTCGTCGAACAGCGCAGTCTCGGCGCCCTCAAAGGCATCGCCCAGCTGCTCGGGGCAGGTGGTGGCGAGCGCCGCCAGGGCGTCGAGGGCCTCCCAGCGGGTCTGAGCCTCGGGGCGGTCGAGTGCCTCGATTAGCGCGGGCACGCAGGGCACGACGCGCTGCGGATCGCGCTCGGCCAGCAGGTGCAGCACGCGGGCGGCAAACTGGCGGATGCGGCGCGTGGGGCAGCCGAGCTCCTTGACCAGACGGTCGACGGCGTTCTCGTTCTCCTCTGCCAGCTGAAGCTGTGCCAGCTCCTCGTCGGTGAGCTGTTCTTCCTTGTTTTCTGCCATAGTTACCTCTTCTTACTATTTCTTAGCGTGCTTGCCAGCACCCTTGCTGTCATCGGTGACCGAGATGAGCTGTCGGTCGGCTGCGCCATTGCGACGCGCGCGGCGGCGTTCCTCGGCATCGCCCGAGTCGGCAGCGGCGCGGTGAGCCTTGTTGACGTTAAAGACCTCGTCATGCTTGCGCCACGGGCCGACGGACTCGCCAAAGCTCATCTTAAGGCCGGCGATAAAGCCGCCGAGCCAGCCGATCGGCGCAAACTGCACCAGCGGGAACAGCGAAAACACCCAGGTTAGCAGGACGACTGCCGCCGCACCTGCAAAATTGGCGATCCAGTAGTCGCGCTTGGTGATGACGCGCTTTTCGCACGCCCACTGGCCGCACAAAAAGCCGATGTAAATCGCAAAGATAAAGAGCACCAGCGCGAGCACCACGAACGTCCAGCTCATGGGCGCTACTCCTCGTGATGATGGCCGCAGCAGCACTCGTGGCCGTCATCATGGCCGTGGCCGCCGCAGCACTCGTGGTCCTCGCCATGGTGGTGGCCACAACCGCACTCGTGGTCGTCGCCATGCTCGCCGCAACCGCAGCCGTCCTCGTGAGCACCATGCTCCTCGGGACGATACTGCGACCAGTCCAGACCGGCGGCGATGGCGTCGGCCTCCTCCTTATAGAGGACCGTGATGGCCTGGGTGCCCAGCTTGGCGCCACCGATGGCGTCGAGCATGTCGTAGAGCGTAAAGGCTACGTCGGCACCGGGCAGCGCGAGCTCGCGATCGTCGGCGTAAGCGAGCGCCAGGCGCAGGTCCTTGATGAAGTGCTCAACCATAAAGCCGGGCTTGTAGTCGCCGTCGAGCACCTTGGGCGCCAGACTCTCCATGGCGCCGGACTTGCCGGTACCGCCCAGAATCATCTGACGGGTCTTCTCCAGATCGAGGCCGCTCAGCTCGGCAAACGCCAGCGCATCGGCCATGCCGACCATGCAGGCGCCCAGCGACACCTGGTTGGCGAGCTTGGCAGCCTGGCCTTTGCCGGCGCCGTCGAAGCAGCAGATGTTGGCCGCAAAGGTGGCAAGGATGTCGCGGACCGGCGCGATGTCGTTCTCGGTGGCGCCCACGATAGCCGTGAGCGTGCCGGCGATAGCACCCGACTCGCCGCCGGTGACGGGGCAGTCAAACGCCATGCGGCCGGAAACCTGGGCGGCCTCGGCAATGTCGCGCGCCAGCTCGGGCGAGCTCGTGGTAAGGTCGATCAGGACCGCGCCGGGCTTAGTGCACGCGAGCAGGCCGTCGCCCGCCAGGTAGAGCTCCTCGACCTCGGAGGGATAGCCCACCATGGTAAAGACGACATCGGCGTTCGCCGCGGCATCGGCCGGCGTATCTGCCCAGACGGCGCCGCGCTCGATAAGCGCCGCCGCCTTGGACTTGGTGCGGTTGTTGACCGTGACGGGATAGCCGGCGTCCAGAATGTGGCCGGCGATGGGGGCACCCATAATTCCGGTGCCGATGAATGCGACGGAGAGCTTGTTTGCCATGAAACCTTTCCTTTTGGGTTGGGTGTTGTTACCAGGTTGAATACTCGGTGCCAGCGTTTGGGCTGTGAGTCGAGGGCGATTACGGACGCAGCGCTTGCCTACTGACCGCGCACGCGGCGGGCGATACGGTCGGAAAGCGACGCCTTGTCGGCGCGGTTCTTACCCCAAAACGCGCAGCCCACCATGCCGGGGCCCACGTGCGAGCCGATGGTGGGACCCACGGAGCCGCGAATGATCGTGACGTCGGCGCAACCCTCCTCCTTGCGGATGGCGGCTTCGAGCCAGTCACCATCCTTTTCGGCATCGGCCGTCATGATGGCGATGGGCATGGTGCGATCGGGCACGTAGTTCTCGCGGAACGACTTGAGGATGGACTTGAGCGCCTTCTTGCGGCCGCGGTTGACGCCGATCAGCGACAGCGAGCCGGCCAGGTCGTAGGAGAGCTCGGGCTTGACGTCGAGCTTTGCCGTGAGCTGCGCCGCCGCGGGCGGAATGCGGCCGCCGGCAGCCAGTGCGTCGAAGCTCTCGAGCGTAAAGTAGCCGTGGACGTAGGTCTTTGCCTCGTTTGCCCAATCGACCAGCTGCTTGGCGGTCAGTCCCGCCGAACGCTGGCGCACGGCCTCGAGCGCCAAGAGCGCGCCGGTCGCGCAGGGCAGAGCGTTGTCGACCACGTAGAGCTCAAAGTTGGGATACTCGGCGCGCACGACATCTGCCGCCTGGCACGCGGAGTTGTAGCTCGACGACAGCGCCGAGGTAAAGCACAGGTAGACCGTGGGCGTGCCCTCTTTGGCGCACTCGGTAAAGAACTCGATATAGCGACCGAGCGACACAGCCGAGGTGGACACGCGGGCACCAGCGCGCATGCGGTCGTAAAACTCCTTGGGCGTGATGCTCGACCAGATGTCATCCGTGCGCTCCTCGCCATCGATAATGAAGGGGAAACCCAGGATATCGACATCGAGGTTCGCGGCGACCTCGGGGCTAAAGTCGCAGCAGGTATCGACGACGATGCGGCAACGGTCCGAATGACCGGTAGATGCGGCCTTGTCCATCAAAGCGACTCCTTACGTAAAAAGGCGGCCACCCGCATGGGATGGCCGCCAACCGTTAACTCATGCAAGTTAACGTATTTTACTCGTCAAGTGTTTCGATGCGGGGCTTGATGATGCCATATCCACCATTCTTACGGTGATACACCACATTGATAAGGCCGGTCGTCGCGTTCTCGAACACGTAGAAGTCGTGGCCGAGCAGATCGGTCTGCACCAGCGCCTGCTCCTCAGTCATCGGGGTGACGTCGATAACCTTCTCGCGGACGAGCAGGTCGTCCTCCTCCTCGGGCAGCAGCAGGTCGGCCAGATCCTCGACGCGCTCGACCGGCGCGACATCCGCGGCGCTGGCACCGCCCTGGCGGTTGTCCACGACCTTGGTCTTGAACTTGCGCAGCTGGCGGGTGACCTTATCGGCGGAGAGGTCGATGGCGGCGTACATATCTGCGCCGTGCTCGGCAACGCGAATCACAGAGCCGCGGGCACGAACCGTGACCTCGACGATTGCCGGGTTGGGGTTCGAGGGGTTCTTCTCATAACGAAGCACGACGTCGACTGTCATGGGCTCGATGTCGAAAACCTTGAGCGCCTCGCCGATTTTCTCATCCACATGCGCACGCAGAGCATCGGTTACCGTCGTCTTGCGTCCAGAAACCTTGATATCCATACGTGGCTCCAATCTGCCTCGGGGACTTACTGTACTGGCTATGTACCCATTGCCGTGCATTTAATCACGCGATTTCCCAAAGACCCGAATAACGACTGCTTGATACCGCATACCGAAGTCTCGCACTTTTCCGTGGCAAAGTGCGCTATAGGAAGGCGTCGACGGAGTTAATTTTTCTCCCGAAAATTAGCTTTGACCTGCTAGTTTTACCAAAATAGAAAAGCCGGGCTCCCCTATTTGGGAGACCCGGCCATGCGTGTTGAAACCGTGAAGAAGCGCCTTGTTCAGCGTGTGGCAGGCGCCACCCCTACCAATAACTAGCTATTGAGCTTGTTGATGTCATCGTCGGTGATGGTGCCCTCCTGGCTAGACGACGGGCCGTCGCTGTTGTTATCAGAGGCGTCGTCATCGGAGGACTCGGTCTCGTTGGACGTGGAGTCGGATGCCTGCACATTGGCCCCCGAAACGGTCTTGGCGGTAAGGTCATAGGGCATCTGTCCGTACCAGACGCAGTGGACTGCCTCGAGCGTGCCATCGACCGTGATGCCATCGAGGGCATCGCTCACGGCACGGCACAGTTCGTCATTGGACGAGAGGCCCGCAACACCAAGCGTCGAGGGCGCCTCGAGCGCACCGACATAGGAGACCTCGCTCATCAGGCGTGCAAGGTAGCCGCCGGCCGTGGAGTCGCAGATTACATAGTCGACCTCGCCGGACTCAAGCGCCTCAAAGCACTCGTTGATGTTGGAGTAGGTCTTTTGGTTGGCGGTGATGCTCTGCTTAGCAAGCGCCTCCTGCGAGGCCGAGGACATCTGGACACCCAGGGTAGACGTGTTAAGGGTATCGGTGGAAACGCTTAGCGACCCACCATCGCTGGTTTTACCGAACACAGAAGCGGCATCGTACAGGCAGGTGCCGAGCGAGCTAACGTCCCCGTCTGTGGAGTTGATCTCGCCGATAAAGATATCAGCCTTTTTGTCGCCGAGCGCGGAACCTGCCGAGGACGCATCGACAAAGGCGACCTTAAGGCCCATGCGGCTTGCGAGGGCGCGGGCGGCGTCAACCGCATATCCCGTGAGCTCGCCGTCGGCGCCTTGCATGGCCTGCGGCGCATCGGAAGTATCGAGGGCGACCGTCAGGGTTCCGGGAGTGACCAGGGCATCGTCCGACACCGCCGGCGTGACGGTCTCGTACTCGATCTGGTCGATCGTGGGAGTCGTGAACGTAGACAGCGGGTTGAACGCGCATCCGCTCAGGCCCAAAACGGCAATGACCGCTGCGGTCCCAGCACCTAACCGAGCCGCGTGCATCAAGCTGCCCCTCACCATGTCCACTACCCTGCCTTCTGTGTCGTATACAATCCGTGCGTTGCGCGGAATATCAGATTGTTCCCACCAGCTGACCTGGTATTTGACCCCACACTTGCGCACCGGGGTGTTTGCTCGGGAGGCCGCAGCCACCTTCACGACTGACCCGCTCGCCCGCGAGGCGGTATTGCCCCAAAGAAAGTAGAACGGACGGTGCGGCTTACATCTAGGACGCGCCATGATCGCGCCGCGCACACGCGGTCGCTTACGTGGATCCCTTTGACCGCGTCTGTCTTGGACTAGGACGGGCATTTCGTCCGTCCGCAACCACAGCCTGGTAGGAACGAAGCGCATTATAGCTAAGTTCAAGCTAAAGTTTAAGGTTAGGGGCGTCATTCGCATCGCGAGTACAGATTTCGCAGGTCGGAGCGGGCTATTCGTGCCCCCATGAAGCCCGGAGCTCCCCCACGGGGAGCTCCGGGGCACCCGTCTCAGGGCGCCCTGTGCAAAAAACGGCAAATATGAGTACTGTCACCAATTTAGTAGCAGCGTATTACCGCCTCACGAGCCCTTTTTGAGTTCCGCACAGCCTGCTTGGCGCCAAGATATTCCACATTCGTTTACTATCTCTTCGCTGAATCCAGATTTTCGGCCCAAGTTTCTTTGTTTTTGCTGTCACTAATCTAGTAACAGTACTCATATTTGCCGTTTTTTGCACAGAGCATATAAACAGACCCCCTATAAAGCCATAGTTTTACGCTGGCTTGAGCCCAAAGCACGCTCGGAGCGTATTCAGCAGAGCATCTTGCCTCTTTCGACGAGCCTCTACGCGATTCTGATAGCGCTTGCCCATGCGTTGGTAGATGCGCCATGCGAGCGCTTCCATCGCTTCCATGTCACAGAGCATTTCGTTGTTGACCGTCGCGACCTCGATTCCCATAGTAATCAAGCCCGTGTTGCGCTTTTCATCATGGATACGTCCCCTCCGGGAGGAATGGCCCAGCTCACCGTTGTATTCCAGGTCAAACCGGGCTGCTTCCTGATACGCATCGCAAACTGCATGCGGCATCCCCGAGATTGCCTGCGCGCGGTCATCGAACTCAATCTTGTAGTCGGTCTTAAAGGGACCACAGGCAAATCCGCCATAGGAAAACGGAAGCGAAAACAGGGCGAGCATGATGCACTCCATGGGTGAGCGCAGGTTTTCCGAAAGATAGGGACACAGACGCTGCAGCTGCTTGGCTGCGTTCCCCTTGCATACCGCGAGGTAATCTGCCAGACGATCGGGCGTCAGCACCGGCTCAACCTCAAAGTAGCCCACATCTGCTGGCTGGTCCTTGTCCTTTGCAAGTTTATTCGTAACAGGCGAGGTGTAGGGAGGCAGATACTTCCCGCGGTCGCTCAGTGAAATCTTAGAGCATAGTTCCTGGGCCAGGGCAAACGCCTGGATGCAGCCGACCTCGCGCGCAACGGCAACACAAAGGGCCTCGGGAGATAGACTGTACACCCCCGGTTCTACCTCTAGAATCGAGCCGGCGGGCAACCCGGAGCATACGGACCAGCCCACGCCAGGCATGCGGCGGCGCTGCGCCGCAGATCCCACCAGCAAGCAAAGACCTTCTTGCGCCTCGCCGCTTGCGGCCCCAATCCGCACCAAGTCGGGAAGATAGATGTCCTCGGTCGAGGGCGACGACGTGCGCAGCACACGGCGCTCTTCATCGGGATCGAGGTCCCTCCAGCTTATGTAACCCATTTGTCGGCGCTCGGCGCGCATCATGCGTAGCGCCGAGGCGCCTGTTAGGATTACGGAAGCCGCTAGCTGTTCGTCTGTCGGCTCGTCACACCGCGCTATTTTCACTGCCACAAAACCACCCCTACCAAACGCGTGCGATAGCGAGGCCATCGACTGCTGCGGCGCCGGCGCGCTTGAGTTCCGCCGAAGCCGCTGCCATCGTCGCGCCCGTGGTGATAACGTCATCGATAAGCAGCAAGCGGCGGCCGTGCACGTCCTCAACCGTCTCGTACATGCCTTGGGCACGCTCGCGGCGCTCCTCACGACCGAGTTCGCGCTGGTCGCCATGCCCGTACTTGACGAGCGCATCGAGCAGGGGAACACCCGACAGCTCGCAAAATGGGCGCGCAATAGCCTCCATATGATCAAAACCACGCCGCCGAAACGCTGCCGCCGTCGCAGGCACAAACACCACCGCATCCGCACCGGACAGCACACCTCCGTAGCGATCGGGCGCTACGACCTGGGCATGCAGGGCGGTGTCGTAGAGCAGCTCCGCCAGATACGGAGCCAGACGTCGCTCGCCCGCATCCTTGTACGCTTTAATGATGCGCGGCAGCGGATGCGCATAGACGGCGCACGCCAGGCAGCGGTCGAGCGCCTCCGCCATTGCCGAGGACGTGCCCTCGACCGAACACTCAGTGCACAGCAAATCCCCAAACGGGGCGCCGCATCGGGTGCAGCTATGACGTGGGTCGATGAGCGTGAGCGCAGCCAGGCAGTCTTGGCAAATAAGCGCACCGGCGCGCTCGCAGCCGGCACATCGTGTTGGCGACAATGCCTCGAGCGCCTCGCGTGCCACCCGCTCGGCAAACGGTAGCAATTCGTCCGCAAACGGTAGGGCACCGGCACCCTGCAGACAGCTCAATATGTTCAGATGGCTCTTCAAGACACAACCCTCCCTACGTTCGGTCGCAGGGAGGGTTGTTGATTCGGCGCTATGATACCCCGATGCGCTCGGGGCAAGGCGGGCTAAATCCGCTCGCGGGTGTTATTCGCCGGCGGGCGGTTGTGGTGCGGACGAAGACGGGGTCGAGCCCTCGCCACCATCCTGGCGCGGCTTGCGGGAACGGCGACGGCGACGGCGCTTTTGACCCTGGTCGGCCGAGCCCTCGCCACCGCGATCCTCGCGCGGCTCGCGCTCGTCACGAGCGGCGCCACGCGAAGCCTTGGCAGCCGCTCCCCCGCCATCTCCGGGACGACGGCGCGTGACCTTGACCTCGCCATCCGAGACCTGATCGGCCACGGAGGGCACTGAGGGCTTCTGTTGCGCGCCCGAGGAATGGCGACGGCGCGGACGCGGCGCGCGTTCCTCCTCGCCACGCGACTTGCCGCCCTTGTCGGCAGACGCATCGGAGGCCGAGGGGCCCGTGGAAGCGGCACCAGCCTCGCGAGCAGCGGCGGCGCGGACG
>ERZ1673745.1726-NODE-1726-length-13779-cov-18.074031_pt1 | contig 13779 bp, 5 predicted proteins | sample MGYA00580206_ERZ1673745 | MGnify/ENA primary metagenome ERZ1673745 (study PRJEB41218, sample SAMN15661753) | gut metagenome | host: Homo sapiens | place: Canada: London | collected 2015-08-20/2019-03-30 | study: EMG produced TPA metagenomics assembly of... | reverse complement strand
GATAAGATTCTTCTGTACCATCAATTGTATATTCATACTCCATATGATAAGTTCCGACCCCTCCTTTTACACATTTTTTCCCGTCAATAATAGGCGTCCAACGTGCCATACCTTCCAAAGACTTCATTTTATTTCCATATCGATCTGTGAAATCAGCACCACCAGACAAAGCCCATTTTTCAAAATTTTCAGTTACAATATATTTCTTAGCAACTTCTTCTGCAGTCAAATGCCCATCGAAGTTTCTTATTGTAGAGTTTAAACGGCTATCCAAATTGTCACGTCCAGTATTATCTCCTGGAGAATCATAAGCCTGCACTATAAAATAATTAAAATAAGGACCTGACTCCGATACAATACTTTGTGGCTCACCGTCAATTACTAATAGCCTGTCTGTACCCGATTTTGGTCCGATTCTTTCTCCCAAGGTCTGAATGAACAACAACATATTCTCATCACTTCCACTCATGTTACCTCGATGACCAAAATTAGGCTCATAGTCAATATCAAAGCCATCATATCCATATTTATCAATACTATCACATATTGCATGGGCATATTTCTTTATAGCTTCTTCCTTATTCTCATTCCATCCCCAGAATTCCAGATAATTATCTTTATATTCCTCGGGAGTCAATTGGTCACCGATATTTTGAACAATAAAACACATCAAAGCTTTAGTCCCTTTTACATTTTGTACATAACGCAAATCTTTTGTTTGCGCTTCTGTCAAATTTCTCCAGTTACCCCAAATAGAAACAAAATCCACACTATCAGGAAGTCCGGCTAAACATTTTTCTAAAGTAGCTCCATTTCCGGTCCAATTACCAAACCATCCGAAAGCAACCGGATGATCTGTTTTCTTATAAGCGCGAAGCTGGGCATAGTATTCTTCCGGAAGTGACGACTGAGTCATATCTTCCTGGAATTTTGGTTCCATGTCTGTCCAATCATCACACGCTGTATTCGCAACCGTTATGCCAAATAACAACATTATAAAATAGAATATCTTTCTCATACTATTTATATTAATATAGATTATACTATTATTCACTTATCCCTACGCTGCCACCAAACCTTAGTCTGATAATTATCAGCACCACCCAATTTACTTACAGCAGCATTTACATTAGCAGCATTACGAATATATTCCGATGGTGGGAACGGAATACGATTAGCTGAAGGAAGATTGGTTACATTCCCATTCAATAACGGGAAAAAACGCGGATACCCAGTACGACGATACTCACTCCATGCTTCTTGTCCCAAAGGCCACATTGCAATCCATTTTTGGGTTATTAATCTTTCCAGTTTTTCTTCCTCACCAGCATTATCTTTCCATTTGATAGTTATAGAGCTAATAGCACTTTCATTCCCCTTATTCTCATTAGGATCTACATAATCAGCCTGAGTACTTGATTCATCATTCAGGTATTGGTCAATACCATCCGATACTCCCCATTGTGCAAAAGAAAGTCTGATAGCTGATTCATACAAATCTTTCACCGTTTCTCCTTTTACATCCCATCCTAACATTGCCGCTTCAGCTTTATTAAAAGCTGTTTCAGCTGCACTCATCCATAAAGTACGATCCATCTCTCCAACATTTATTCTAGAGAAAGTCGGTCCGGTAATATCATTACCATAAGACAAACCTGCGCGCATACCCACATAATCATCATCTCCTTTATCGCTCGTTTTCTTTTTAAAATATTTCGACATACGCGGATCGTTATACCCTTTCATATAGGACGTAATATCCGCAGAGACACATTGATCGGGCCATTGTACCAATACCGTATACAATTGATTTTTAGTACCTAAAGAAGTTGCGTTATCTTCATTGGAAGTAATTACCCCTATAGAGTGGTTAATAGCTTCCTCCGCCATCTGTCTGGCATATTCACGATCTGCAAAACGAATACGAATGGCCATACGTAGTTTCAGTGAATTTGCAAATTTCACCCATTTCTCAAAGTCACCGTCATAAACTTTATCATACTTAGCCATCGTTCTGTTGTTTGGATTTTCGGTCACATAAACAGTCATTACATTAATTGCATCAGTCAGATCAGTAAACATAGCATGATATGCTTCCTCCATTGTATCGTAAGGAGCCGAAAGTTTATCACTTGAAATTTGGGAATAAGGAAGTGCCCCATACATATCAAGCATACGATGCATTGTCGCAATTCTCAAAATCTGTGCCCATGCAAAGTTAACTCCTGTTCCTTGGGTTACATTCTTTATTTTATTCCATGCACCATACGTCAATACCATTACATTATCATCTGCAAACTGCCAGTTTAACCAGTTCTCGGGTGCGTTATATGTAGCAAAATTTGCCCCTTTAAACTTATCTGTTGCCATTACTTGATAACGTCCATAGCAGTCACCAATCAAGGATTCATTGGTATTATAAATGTTTTCAGTAGCTATGGGATATGCATAATCACATAAAGTCAAGAAGAAAGCATTGGCAGCAAATCCATCTCGTCCAAGTTCTTCTTCCGAAACTTTTCCCAACGGATCATTCAAGCTATTATCCATGCATCCTTGTAACATTGGAGTTCCAACAAGCATACAGCCTGCAATAGAAATCTGCGTTATGAATTTATATATTTTCATTTGGTTATTCTTTTATCGTTAAAACTGTATTTTTACATTAAATCCCCAACTTCTCAAACTTGGTTGCATAAAGTAATCAACACCTTGATAATAAGTACCAGTAGAAGCGGTAGCTTCCGGATCAAATGGTGCTTTATTATAAATCATCCACAAGTTGTGACCTGTTATTGACAAACTAAGATTACATTTGTTATTAAACCATTTGGCTGGAAGTGAGTAGCCCACCGATAACTCTTGTAAACGAACATTAGTAGCACTATATACATAGTTAGACATCAATCCACTTATTCCACCCACTTCTGTATAATAAGTCTGGGGATCCACTTTTCCATTATTTACAGGAACACCTTCATTATCACGTGCTAAAGCTGTGACCTTAGATACTCCGAACTGATCCATTACAGCTTGTGTTGGTGAGATAACAATACCTCCAAAGCGGGCAGCAAGCATGAATCCCAAGCTAATGCCTTTATAAGAGAAATCATTTCTAAAGCCTAAATTGCTCTTAGGCAATACAGAGCCAATATGAATAAATTCATCCGAATTCTTTATATCCTCTTTCTTCACATTCTGGCTCGCTTTATCAATATATACATTTCCTTCATTATCACGTTTCAAACGATTAGTGACATACATGTCTCCCATGCTTCCTCCTTTACGAAGAATAACTTTAGCCGATCCAATGCCACCTTTATCTATCTCACTCAAACTATAGTGATTACCTTCATCATCCACTGCATCATCCAAGAGTTCTACAATCTTATTTTTATTAAAACTAAAAGTCAAATTTGAATTCCACGAGAAATCTCCCCATGATTTATTGTACCCTAAAGAAAATTCCATACCTTTATTCTCAATATTACCAGACTGCGCATACATAGTCGCATATACAGCGGTTCCTGATAAAGGAACTTGGAATGTTTGTTTGCGAGTATTAGCCTTATACCAGGTAACTTCCAAACTTAAACTATTATTAAAGAATTTGGCATTCAAACCAGCTTCCCAAGAATTAGTACGTTCAGGATAAAGTTTAGGCAAAGGACGATAAGTTTGTAATTTCCATTGACTAGTCGCAGGGTCCCACTCATACGTTTTGTTGGAAGAAAGATTCTTAGGAATAGGAGCACCTACTGAAGCAAATGAGCCGCGTACTTTCAAATAAGTAATAGCTTTGGGTAATTTTACCATTTCGGAAATAACTCCTGAAAGCCCTATTGATGGATAAAAGAAAGATGATTGTTCTGTATTAATCAATGCTGAATCCCAATCATTACGTCCGGTTAAAGTCATATACAACATACTCTTCCAACCAATTTCCGCACTAGCAAAAATAGAGTTGGTGCGTTGTTTGTATCCACTTTCTATAGGATAAGTATCTTTATCCAAAGTTGTAGTCATATTATATAGACTAAAAACATTAGACATATCTTTCAAACCACCTTGGAATCCTCTTTCGTCATAATAAGTTTGAGTAAAACTACCGCCAATATTAGCACTTAAACTTAAGTCACCAAAGCGTTTATTAATATTAGCCATCACATCTGCATAAGCCTGTCTATCGTCAGCTTTATAGTACTTATAGAATCCATAAATAGAACTATTAGTAAAGTAAAGATCAGTAGAAGCATTTCTTTTATCTGAATAATCATTGGTTGCATTATCAATGCGAACGCGCCCTGTCACATCAAGCCAATCCAAAATTTCATATTTTAAACTAGCATTAGCCATGTAACGTTGTTTTTTCATGCCATGGTTCATCTCATTAGCCACCCAATATGGATTATTTTTCATACTGTATCCAGGGTCCCCCCATCCCCAGTTCTGTACATCTATCTTACGAGTTGTGTCATACGTTTTATACATCCTCACAGCTTCAAAGTTTTCGCCACGCGGGAACAGATATACAGCTGGTAGTGGATTGAAATATTCACCTTGTGCCATTAGATTAAGATCTTCTTGAATAATATAGCTAAAACCCACATCTAATGTCATTTTATCCTTCAGGAATTTTGTTGTATTTCTGAAGGTAAAATTGTAACGGTCATATTTGCTATTTTGAATGATACCAGTTGCATTAGTAGTACCTACAGACAGATAAGTTTGATTCTTTTCATTACCAACAGATAAAGAAACGTTATTCTGAATATTAGTACCTGTATTGAAAAAATCTTTTGGCTCATAAGTTCCGAAAAGGGAAGACGCTTTATCTCCCCATGAAGCAAAGGAACCTGCGCGGTTTATATAAGAATTTTGGAATTCAGGCATTATAAAAGGATTGGAAAAAGTAGAATTATTAGAAATAATAATTCGTGCCTTACCTTCTTTTCCCTTCTTTGTAGTAATTAAAATTACACCAGACGCTGCATTAGAGCCATACAAGGCCGCAGCAGCAGGTCCACTTAATACAGACATGCTTTCAATATCTTCCGGATTGATATCAGATATACCCTCTCCTCTCGGTTGGGCTGAATATTGTCCGTTAGTGTCACCTTTATTTGTATTAAAAATAGGAACACCATCAATTACATATAAAGCATTATTGTCTGAAGATATAGATTTGGTACCACGCATAACTACACGCGTAGCCCCTCCAACACCGGATGAAGATGCATTGATATTAACACCAGCCACCTTTCCAGCCAGTGAGTTCATAAAATTGGCACTTTTTACAGTTGTCAATTCATCACCTTTTACTTCTTGCACATTATAGCTTAATGCTTTAGTTGCGCGCTTGATACCTAATGCAGTAACGACTACTTCGTCCAACACCTGCGTATCTTCTCCTAAAGTAACCTTCAAGGGTTGTGCACTAGTAAGCGTGATTGCTTGGGAGAAAATCAGTTTCATATACTTTCCCTAAATTCTATTCTTGTTTGATAAATAGATTAGATGTTCTATTTTTAAGATGTCAGACTAAATACAATTAAGTAAATTCAATGAATGAGAGAAAAAGTTAGTAAGATTGCGCATGAATATGCAGTAATCAACTTGTTTTTATTCATATATGCGGTATGAATATTCGATAAAAGACGTTTTTTCAGGAATGTTCCACACCGAGAATCACTTCGTTTCTCGGTGTGGAACATTTTGATTCTTTAAATGGAACCTAACAAATCATTTAAAGAATAATAATAACTTGCTTTATAGTAGTTGTTTTCTTCTAGTTAGTGCCGATAATACAAAGAACGAAATCTTTTCATTTGATTAATATTATCAATATTAGATATTATTCTATCACTACGCGGGCGATAAAAAGAATAAATTGCAATAATATCATCCTTTTTTTATTTGAATTACGTTTGGCTAAAGTGGAAATCCCTGCGGTTTTCGAAACACTCCTGATAACAAGATGCATATTCTAAATTATAGATAATCTGAATATGCGTTTTTTAATATTATACTCACTTTTATCCTATATCAATTATTGGTCCATTTTTCATTGTACATACAATTTGCATGCAAATGTATTAATCTAGAGATTAAAGTTAGTCAATAATTGAGCATTCCTTATTCTTTCCTCTTTTTCAAAGTATGCTAAATAGTGCTCGGTTACAGATAAGTTAGAGTGTCCCAAGCTTTCAGAAATATATGAGGTTTTCGCACCTCCACGTTTTAATACTGTAGCAAAAGAATGCCTTGCCGTGTAAGTCGTCAACTGAAAAATTCCAATGTCTTGGGCTATTTTTTTAAGTCTTCTGTTACATTTGGTTATAATACGCCGTACCAATCTAATCTTTTCAAAGGCATCTTCAGTTCCTCTAGCATATTTAAAAATATACGTTTGCGGGCTTAATCTTGGATTACCCCATTTTTGAATAATATTCCACATTTCAGGAGTAATGATTGCATGTATCTCTTTGTTATGTTTGGTAGTTCGAGATGTCTTAGAGCGTACAAAGCATATTTCTCCATCCATAATATTTGAATACTGAAGAAATAATAAATCCATAAAATTAATGCCATTACATAAATAAGAAAACACCCAGAGATCTCTAAATTCTTCTATATCTTTTGTTTCACATTGATAGGACATTACTTTTTTTATTTCAGAAAGAGTAAGTGCTAATTTACGTCCACACCCTTCAGGAATTTCATATTTATTCTTTCCAAAAGGAAAAGATGATTCTTTTATAATACCATCATGTACAGCACGATTTAAGACACACTTTAAAGCTCGGAAATAAATACTTATGCTTGAATAGCTTTTACCTTCTGACATCCAAAATTTTTCACAACGTTTAAGCCAATCAATTGTAATGTTTTCCAAAGGTATAGTGGAACCTCCGAAATCTTCTAAACTTTTTAAAGCACTTTGATAATTTAGGTAAGTGTTTGCTTGTTCATAGGCTTCCAGTTCTTTCATTTTTAAGCGAAAAGCACTGCGCAAAGTCATATCATTCATCTGCCTTCCTAACCTGACGCTTAATGTTTCAATACTAAATTCTCCTTTTGTTATCAGTTCATTAACTTGTTGCTTAATAGTTGAAAAACTACTCTCTATATCTGATCGAATTTCTGCCAATAACCGGCTTTTTACCTTTAATAACCTTGCCCAATCTTCTTTTGACACTTCCTTCCCAGTTGAGTAATATTTTTGCTTTCTTCTATATACCACTTGAACTTTAACAGGAAACTGTCCACTCTTTTTTGCTCTTCTGGTATCTAATATGGTTAAAACCGAAATTCCATCTTTTGAATATTTGAACATAAAATGAATATTTATATCTATACAATAGGTAAAGCATACATATATTGTATGCAAAATGTATGCAAATGTAATAAATCAGCCTGATTTTAATAAGTACATAAGATTCTATTTATCAAATATTTGAGTATTTATTTTTCAATTAGGAATCTTTCTATTCTATTTTTTTCGAAAAAAATCTTATCTTCGTTTAGTAAGGTTACAACATAAAATGTATTACTATTGAATAAGCGCTTATGGAATTTATTTTAAGTATAACCTTTAAATTTATTAATTATGAGAAACAGAGATACATGAAACCTTTGTGTGAAAACGGTAATCTCATTTACCGCCTCTAATTACAAATTCTCTAAAAACTATTTCTAATTAAAAAGAATAAGATGAAAGAAATTATAAAACACAAGTTTCCATACTTGTTATTTTTCCTTTTATTGTTTTCGTGTTTTGCTTCAGTTTATGGGCAAGAACGAACGGTCACTCTTAATCTATCAAAAGTACCCCTGAACACTGCTTTGAAAGAAATTGAGAAACAAACTTCAATGTCAGTAGTCTATAACACAAATGATGTCGATATAAATCGTGTCATATCTATCAAGGTAACAAAAGAATCTTTGAATAATGTAATGAATCAGTTATTCAGAGGAGTAAATGTCAGTTTTTCAATAGTAGATAATCATATTGTACTTTCTGCGAAGAGTAATAAAGAAGAGCAGCAGAAAAAAACACCAATTACTGCAAGTGGTACTGTTACTGATTCAAAAGGAGAACCATTGATTGGAGTTAGTATTTTGGTAAAAGGAACTTCAAATGGTACTATCACTGATATGGATGGAAATTTCAAAATACAAGCAGCTAAAGGTGATGTACTTGAAGTATCCTATATCGGTTATGCCTCCCAAACAATCACGCTTGCCAACGCACAACCTATAAAAGTAACCTTAGGAGAAGATACGCAAGTATTGGACGAAGTAGTTGTTACTGCATTGGGTATCAAGCGTGCAACTAAGGCGTTAAGTTATAATGTACAAGAGGTAAAAGGTGACGAATTGACAGCTGTAAAAGATGCCAATTTTATGAATTCACTATCAGGAAAGGTTGCCGGTGTTCAGATTAATAGTGGTGCAACCGGTGCTGGTGGTGCCACACGTGTTGTTATGCGTGGTATGAAATCTCTGACTAAAGATAACAATGCATTGTATGTAATTGACGGTGTACCTATTTTTAATACAGGAAAAAGCGGTGGCGAAGGATTATTTGGAGAGATGGGAGGATCAGATGCTGTTGCTGACTTAAATCCGGACGATATTGCTAGTATTAGTATGATGACCGGTCCTTCTGCGGCAGCATTATATGGTTCTGCTGCGGCAAACGGTGTTGTTTTAATTACTACTAAAAAAGGCAAAACAGAGAAAACTACCATAACAGTATCCAACAGTACTACTTTCTCTAAAGCATATATTATGCCGGATATGCAGAACCGTTATGGTACAAGTTCCGGATTATTCAGCTGGGGAGAATTGACAAACCGTCGATATAACCCATCTGACTTCTTTGAAACAGGCTCCAATGTTATCAATTCGGTAGCATTATCTACAGGAAATACCAAAAACCAGACCTATCTTTCTGCTTCTACAACTAACTCCGGTGGAATTCTTCCGAATAACTCCTATAACCGTTATAATTTTACGGCACGTAATACCACCCATTTCCTGAATGATAAACTTACTCTGGATATCGGTGCACAATATATCGTTCAGAACAACAAAAACATGGTTTCTCAAGGACAGTATTATAATCCTCTCCCATCACTGTATCTATTCCCTCGTGGAGACAACTTTGACGAAATTCGTCTGTATGAGCGTTATAATACTAACTACGGCTATATGGAACAATATTGGCCTTATGGTGATGCAAGTTTGTCATTACAAAATCCATATTGGATACAAAATCGCATCAACCGTACTTCCAACAAGAAACGTTATATGATGAACGCTTCTTTGAAATGGCAGGCTGCAGATTGGCTCAATGTTGTCGGTCGTGTCAATCTGGACAACTCCGACTACCGGAATAAAAACGAAAAATCTGCTTCTACATTAACAACATTCTGTGGTGTAAGCGGTGGTTTTGAAGATGCCATGCGTCAGGAACGTTCTTTATATGCCGATTTCCTGGCTAATATAGATAAAACATTTGGTGATTTTCATTTAACAGCCAATGTTGGTGCTTCCATATATCATACTTCAATGGATCAGTTATATATTGCAGGTGACCTGGTTATTCCTAACTTCTTCCAGATCAACAATATTAATTTCTCCGCCAACTATAAACCGGACCCTACCGGATATGAAGATGAAATTCAAAGTATTTTTGCCAGTGCTGAATTAAGTTGGAAAAATCAACTGTATCTAACCGTAACCGGACGTAATGACTGGGATTCAAAACTTGCATTCTCCAAACAGAAATCTTTCTTTTATCCGTCAGTCGGTTTATCGGCTTTATTATCAGAAATGGTTAAACTGCCCGAGGTGATCTCTTATGCTAAAATACGCGGTTCATATACAGTGGTAGCCTCTTCTTTCGATCGTTTCCTTACTAATCCGGGTTACGAATACAACAGCCAGACACATAACTGGGCGAATCCGACCGTATATCCGATGGACAATATGAAACCTGAAAAGACTAAATCCTGGGAAATCGGTTTGAACTTGAAATTCTGGGGAAATCGTTTTAATTTAGACGCTACTTACTATCGTTCTAATACACTGAACCAAACATTTAAGGTAGATATCCCTTCTTCTTCCGGATATAAACAAGCGATTGTACAAGCTGGTAACGTGCAAAATCAGGGTATTGAATTAGCTTTAGGATTCAACGATAAATGGGCAGGATTCGGATGGTCTTCTAATGCAACCTTCACTCTAAACCGTAACAAGGTGAAACGACTGGCAAGCGGCAGCGTGAATCCCGTGACAGGAGAAGCTATCCAAATGGATGAAATGAATGTGGGTTGGTTAGGTAAAGAGAATGTAGCTCCTCGCGTCATCCTGACAGAAGGAGGCTCCATGACTGATATCTATGTATACAACCAACTGACAAAAGACAATAACGGTAATATAAAAGTCGATCAGAATGGTAATCTGGGTATCACTTCATCAAACACTCCGGTAAAAGTAGGTAATCTGGATGCTGATTTCAACCTCGGATGGACCAATCATTTCACTTATAAAGGAATTGATTTAGGAGTTGTATTATCAGCCCGCGTAGGCGGATTAGCTTATTCGGCTACTCAAGGTATCTTAGATTATTATGGAGTATCCGGAACATCTGCAACAGCTCGTGATAATGGTGGTATACCTATTAATAACGGTAAAGTTAACGCCCAAAAGTATTACCAGACTATTGGTACGGGTGAAGGTGGCTACGGTCGTTATTATCTATATAGTGCAACCAATGTACGTTTGCAGGAATTGAGTCTAAACTATACACTTCCTAAAAGATGGTTTAAAAATGTGGCGAATGTTACTTTGGGTATTGTAGGACGTAATTTATGGATGATTTATTGTAAAGCCCCATTTGACCCGGAATTGTCTGCCTCTACCTCCAGTAACTATTATATGAATGTAGACTACTTTATGCAACCTAGCTTGCGTAACTTCGGTTTTAATGTGAAAGTTCAATTCTAAAAGAAAAAGCTAATGTTATGAGAAAATATTTAAGAAATATCACAGTCGGTGCCGCTCTGTTGTTACTGGCAGGAAGTTGTACCGATAAATTTGAGGAGTATAATACGAATCAATATCAAATTCATGATGCAGACCCTGCGACTTTGATGAAGTCTATGATTGAAACAATTGTGAATATTCAGCAGAATGACTCTCAAATGCAAGATCAGATGGTGGGACAGTTAGGTGGCTATCTATGCTGTTCTAACACATGGAGTGGTACAAACTTCAGCACATTCAATCAGAGTGATGCCTGGAATGCTACCCCCTGGAACACTCCGTTTGAAAAAATATATGGAAACTTTTTCCAAATACAGGAAGCAACTAATTCTACGGGACATTATTATGCTTTTGCGTGTATGATACGTGCAATAACGATGCTTCGCGTTGCGGATTGTTATGGACCGATGCCTTACAGCCAAGTAAAGAAGGGTAATTTCTATGTATCTTATGATACCCAGGAACAGGTCTATACCAGTATATTAAGTGATTTAGCCAATGCAGCTGATGTTTTGTACAACTATTATGTAGAAACAAATGGCAATGCCCCATTGGGGGCCAATGATCCGGTTTTTGATGGAAATTATTCAGGTTGGGCTAAGCTAGCCAATTCAATGCGCTTACGTGTTGCAATGCGAATCAGCGGAACATGGCCTGGCATTGCTCAAGAGGCAGCTGAAGCAGCAGTAACACATAAAGCAGGATTGATTGAAAGTAATTCGGATAATGCTATGCTTTCTTGTGGCACACAGAGTAATCCATATCAACTGGCAGCTGTAAGTTGGGGTGATCTGCGTGTGAATGCAAATATTGTAGATTATATGAATGCATATGGCGATCCACGTATGCCGAAGTTCTTTAATAAGTCTACCCTTGCCGGGAAAACAGATAAATATGTAGGTATGCGTACAGGAGATGCTGATTTTAAAAAGGCAGACGCTGCAGGATTTTCTATTCCCGCATATACGGCAACCTCTAAATTAATGGTTTTCTGCGCTGCAGAAACGGCTTTTTTACGTGCAGAAGGAAAATTGCGTGGTTGGAATGTCGGTTCTAAAACAGCAAAAGCCTATTACGAAGATGGTATTAATTTGTCAATGGAACAATATCAGGTTTCAGCCACTGAATACTTGAAGATTGACGAAGCTCCTGTCGTATCACATGAAAGTGATGCTGTGCAAAATGCTACTGCTACAATTACCAATACAGTGAGTGTGATGTGGGATGACAGTGAGGCTGATAACGTAAATGGAAAAAATTTCCAACGTGTCATTACTCAAAAATGGATCGCCAATTATCCATTAGGATTGGAAGCATGGGCTGAATATCGCCGTACAGGTTATCCGGAACTTTATCCTTGTATCGACAATCTATCAGATTGTGGAGTGAGTAGCCAACGCGGTATGCGTCGTCTAAGCTTCCCTTATACAGAGGCACAAAACAATAAAGCCAATTATGATCTGGGAGTAGCAGAACTAGGCGGTGCTGATAACGAAGCTACTGACTTAAAGTGGGCTAAAAAGAACTAATTTATATAATGCATAAAAAGGACTTTTATGAAGAAAATTTATTTATTATACATTGTACTCATATCACTGGCAACGACCTCATTGATCGGTTGCAGTGACTGGACGGAGTCGGAAGCAAAAACTTTTCCCGAATCGATCGTATCGGATGAATATTATGCGGCCTTGCGTGCCTATAAGCAGACAGATCACCAAGTTGCCTTTGGCTGGTTTGGTGGCTGGAGTGGTGAAGGTGCCTATATGAAAAGCTCTTTAGCCGGTATTCCTGATAGTGTAGATATTGTTTCTATTTGGGGAAATTGGTCGAACATTACAGAAGCTCAAAAAAAAGATCTGCAATTTTGCCAACAAGTTAAAGGAACTCGTTTTACCATGTGTTTTATTATCAGAAGTGTAGGCGATCAAATTACTCCGCAGAATATTCGTGAAAATTGGGAAAATATGGGATTTTCATCCGAAAAAGAAGCTGTGAATGATTTTTGGGAATGGCCTTCCGATGAATCAAATAAGGAAGCAATAGAAGCATCCATTCGCAAATATGCAAGCGCCATTGCCGATACAGTAAACAAATATGGTTACGACGGCTTTGATATCGATTATGAACCTAATTTCGGCAACCCCGGTAATATCGTAGACGAAGACGATAGAATGTTTGCATTTGTTGATGAACTAGGCAAATATTTCGGTCCGAAATCAGGAACAGGTAAATTATTAGTTATCGATGGCGAACCACAGAGCATAACAGGTAGACCTGAAGTCGGGTTATATTTTGACTATTTTATCATTCAGGCTTACAATAATAGTAGTCCTGGCAGTGATTCTAAACTCGATAAACGTCTTATCACAGGCGGCGTAGCAGGTGCAGGACTTGTTCAGACGTATAGCAGTGTCATGTCTGAAGAACAAATCACGAAGATGACCATCATGACCGAGAATTTCGAGGCTACTGATGCTGCTATGGACGGTGGATATGATTACACTGATCGTTATGGTAACAAAATGAAATCTCTCGAAGGAATGGCACGCTGGCAACCAAGTAACGGATTCCGTAAAGGTGGTGCAGGAACCTATCATATGGAAGCAGAGTATGGAACTTCACCAGAATATAAAAATATACGCCGTGCTATTCAAATTATGAACCCGTCATCACATTCATTACTTAAAAATTAATGTAAACTATGAAACGTATGAATTATAT
>ERZ1673745.1706-NODE-1706-length-14003-cov-4.568469_pt1 | contig 14003 bp, 12 predicted proteins | sample MGYA00580206_ERZ1673745 | MGnify/ENA primary metagenome ERZ1673745 (study PRJEB41218, sample SAMN15661753) | gut metagenome | host: Homo sapiens | place: Canada: London | collected 2015-08-20/2019-03-30 | study: EMG produced TPA metagenomics assembly of... | reverse complement strand
CTGGATCCGCCGGATGCGGGAGAGCTATGCTGCCGCCGATGACCGGCTGACAGCCGCCCACGTCCAGAAGCTTGAGGCGCTGGGGATGGTCTGGACGATGCCGCAGGAGAGCTGAGATATTGCTTTTTGAGGTGAGGTGTGCTATACTTCCTCTCGTCTGAATAGAAAACAGCAGGTGCCTGCCGCCGAGGGCTTGTCCTTTGGCCGGGAGGGTAAAAGGGAAGCGGGTGCGAGTCCCGCGCGATCTCGTCACTGTGATAAGGGAGTCCGCTGCCTTGGCGCTCAGCGCCGGTCACTGGAGGCTTTGCCTCTGGGAAGGCGGCAGCGGGCGGTGAGCTTTCAGTCAGGAAACCTGCCCGCTGTTGGTACAGGAGCGTCCGGCTCCGGATCACGAGGAATTGGTCGTACCAAAAAGCCCGAAAGTTCAAAGGGTCTTTTTGCTGTGCCTTCCGCGCGGTGAAAAGGCTCTTTTTTCGTTTGAGCTGACCCCCGTTTCGTACCCTTTCTATCGGAAAAGTACATTCCACACAACAGAAAGGACTCAAACAATGCGTAAGGCAACCAACAAGAACTGGCAGCGCGTCACCGCCGCTGCCGCCGCACTGGCCCTGTGTGCCGGTGTGCTCACCGGCTGCGGTGCATCTTCTTCCACTGCCGCCGGCAGCACCGCCGCAAGCTCCGCCGCCGCCAGCGAAGTGAGCAGCGAGGAGGCCGATGAAATGGCAGCAAAGAATGTGGCAGACCTCATCGACGCCATCTATGTGCAGGAGCGCAACGAGAACACCGACGCTCAGTGTGAGGCTGCAAAGGCAGCATGGGACGCTCTGACCGACGCTCAGAAGGAGATGGTCGAGGGCGAGGAGGCTGACCCCGATTACTTTGGCCGCGACACCGGCGACGCCTCTAAGGACGACGCCCGCAACCAGGACAACATCGGCGACAACGAGATCCTGGTCGTCAGCTTCGGCACCTCCTTCAACGACAGCCGCGCAGCGGACATCAAGGGCATCGAGGACGCCATCCAGGCCGCATACCCCGACTGGTCTGTCCGCCGCGCCTTCACCGCACAGATCATCATCAACCATGTTCAGGCCCGTGACGGCGAGAAGATCGACAACATGGAGCAGGCTCTGGAGCGCGCTGTTGCCAACGGCGTGAAGAATCTGGTCGTCCAGCCCACCCATCTGATGCATGGCGCTGAGTACGACGAGATGATGGAGATGGTGGACAGCTACCGCGATAAGTTCGAGTCCGTCGCCATCGCCGAGCCTCTGCTGGGCGAGGTGGGCAGCGATGCCACCGTCATCAACGCCGACAAGGAAGCTGTCGCCAAGGCCATCACCGCCGAGGCCGTCAAGACCGCCGGTTTCGACAGTCTGGACGCCGCTGCTGAGGACGGCACCGCTTTTGTCTTCATGGGCCACGGCACCTCTCACACCGCAAAGGTGAGCTACACCCAGATGCAGTCTCAGATGAACGCTCTGGGCTACAAGAACGTCTTCATCGGCACCGTCGAGGGTGAGCCGGAGGAGACTGCCTGCGAGAACGTCATCAAGGCTGTCAAGGCCGCCGGCTACACCAAGGTCGTCCTGCGTCCCCTGATGGTCGTTGCAGGTGACCACGCAAACAACGATATGGCAGGCGAGGATGAGGATTCCTGGAAGAGCCAGTTCGAGGCCTCCGGCGAATTCGACTCTGTCGATTGCCAGATCGCCGGTCTGGGCGAGGTCGCTGACATCCAGCAGCTCTACGTCGCACACACCAAGGCCGCTGTCGATTCCCTGAACGGCTGATTCTGACTCTATGATTGCCCGGAAAGGAGTGCCTTTTCGGGCAATTTCTTTTTCGGCCTGCTTTGAATTCGGGCCATTGCGTGTTATAATCTTTTCTGTAAAATAGATACTTCGAGGTATATCATCATGAAACTGAACCATAAATTTGCTCTTCTGCTGGTCGGCGCTGTGCTGGCTGGTTCTCTCACCGGCTGCGGCGCATCCGGCACCCCGGCCAGCTCTGCCGCTTCCTCCGAGGCTGCGGCTTCCTCCGCCGTGAGCGAGGCAGCTTCCGAACCGGCGGCAGAGGCTGCTCTGCCCGACGGCGTCTACACCGCCGAATTTGACACCGACAGCTCCATGTTCCATGCCAACGAGGCCAACGACGGCAAGGGGACCCTGACTGTGAAGGACGGTCAGATGACCTTCCACGTCAGCCTCGTCTCCAAGAAAATCGTCAACCTCTACGTCGGCATGGCCGCTGACGCCGAGGCCCACGAGGGGGACTGGCTCCAGCCCACCACCGACACCGTCACCTACAGCGACGGCCTTTCCGATGAGGTCTACGGCTTCGACATCCCGGTGGAGGCTCTGGACAAGGACTTCCAGCTGGCCATCCTCGGCTCCAAGGGCAAGTGGTACGACCATACCGTCCGTGTCGCCAACGCCCAGTCTGCTGCGGCGGAAGCACCTGCCGACGGCACCTACACCTGCGACGTGACCCTCGAGGGCGGCTCTGGCCGCGCCACCGTGGAAAGCCCTGCGGCCCTGACCGTGGCCGACGGCAGGATGACCGCCACCATCGTCTGGTCCAGCCCCAACTACGACTATATGCTGGTGGACGGCGAGAAGTATCTGCCCACCAACACCGAGGGCAACTCTACCTTCGAGATCCCCGTCACTGCTCTCGACACCCCGCTGGATGTGGTGGGCGATACCGTCGCCATGAGCACCCCGCATGAGATCGAGTATACGCTGACCTTCGCCTCTGCATCCCTGATCGAGGCAAAGTGACGATGAAACGCCGCAATTTCCTGAAAGCCCTGCCTGCCGCCGCCCTCACCCTTGCGGGCTGCGGGCAGCACAAGACCGCCCCGGCCAATACAGCATCCCTCGTGTTCGACCACAGCTATCCGCTGGACTATGCCACCCAGTTTTCCGCCGACTGCTATGAGGGCGGCTATGTGATGATCGACATCCCGGACGCCGGGCGGTTCCTCGTCGTCCCCGAAGGGGCCGCCGAGGTGGACGACCTGCCTGAGGACGTCGTGGTGCTGCGCCAGCCGCTGGATCATATTTATCTCGTCTCCACCTCGGTGATGGACCTCTTCGTCCATCTGGACGCATTGGACAGCATCGCCCTCTCCGGCACGAAGGCCGAGGGCTGGTATGTGGAAGAGGCCAAACAGGCCATGCAGGAGGGCCGCATCGCCTACGCGGGCAAGTACAGCGCCCCGGACTATGAGCGCATCCTTGCCGCCGGCTGCACCCTCGCCATCGAGAACACCATGGTGCTCCACGACCCCGAGGTCAAGGAGCAGCTGGAAAAGTTCGGCGTGCCGGTCCTCGTGGAGCGCTCGAGCTACGAGAGCAGCCCGCTGGCCCGGATGGAGTGGCTCAAGCTCTACGGCATTCTGCTGAATAAGACTGAGATGGCGGAAGAGGTCTTTCGCCAGAAGGTCGAGCAGGTGGCCCCTATCCTCGAGCAGGAGAACATCGGCAAGACCGCGGCCTTCTTCTCCATCACCACGAATAACCTCATCACCGTCCGCCGCACCAGCGACTATGTGGCCCAGATGGTGGGGATGGCCGGCGGCGTCTACATCTTCGACGACCTCGAGGGGGAGACGTCGGCCCAGTCCACCATCAAACTGCCGCTGGAGACGTTCTACGCCCGGGCCAGGGACGCCGACGTCCTCATCTACAACAGCACCATCGAGGGCGTGATGGAGACCCGTGACCAGCTCATCGAAAAATGCCCGATGCTGGCAGATTTCAAGGCCGTCCAGTCCGGCGACTGCTGGTGTACGGCCCAGAGCCTCTTCCAGCAGAGCATGGAGCTGGCCGACCTCATCTCGGATATGAACCTCGTCTTCACCGAGGGCTCGCCCGACCCGGCGTCCCTCCGTTTCTTACAGCGCATCGTATAAAAGGAGCTTTGTCATGACCACCACCCGCCGCCTCAGCCTCGCCTACCTCGCCCTCACGGCAGGGGTCACGGTGCTGTTTGCACTCAACCTGTTCTGGGGCAGTGTGTCCCTGACGCCCGGCGCGGTGGGGGCGGCTCTGCTGGGCCGGGGCGAAGATGCGCTGGCCGTGGGCATCGTGCTCCAGCTCCGTCTGCCCCGGGCGGTCATGGTCGTGCTGCTGGGCGCGGCCCTCTCGGCGGCGGGCTACCTCCTGCAGACCTTCTTCGCCAACCCCATCGCCGGCCCCTTCGTCATGGGCGTGTCCAGCGGCGCAAAGCTGGCAGTGGCCCTGACGATGGTGGTGTTTTTACAGCGGGGGCTGCTCACTGGCTCGGCCACCCTCATCATCGCCGCTTTTGCAGGCTCGATGGCGGCGATGGCCTTCGTGCTGGTGGTGGCCCGGCGGGTGCCGCGGATGAGCATCCTCGTCATCTGCGGCATCATGATCGGTTATATCTGTTCGGCTGTCACCGACATCGTGGTGACTTTCGCTCAGGACTCCAACATCGTCAATCTCCACAACTGGTCGATGGGCAGCTTTTCCGGCATGACCTGGGCCAACGTGGGCGCAGCGGCCTGCGTGGTGCTGCCCGCGCTGGCGGCGGCGTTCCTGCTCTCGAAGCCCATGGCGGCCTACCAGATGGGCGAGAGCTACGCCAAAAGCGTCGGCGTGCCGGTGCGGGCCTTCTCGACGGCCCTCGTGCTGCTTTCCAGCCTGCTTTCCGCCTGCGTGACGGCCTTTGCAGGCCCCATCTCCTTTGTGGGCATCGCGGTGCCGCATCTGGTCAAGAACCTGCTGGGCAGCGCAAAACCCCTTTATGTCCTGCCGGGCTGCTGTCTGGGCGGGGCAGCGTTCTGCCTGCTCTGCGACCTCATCGCCCGCAGCCTGTTCGCGCCCACTGAGCTGTCCATCAGCTCGGTGACGGCGGTTTTCGGTGCGCCGGTGGTCATCTGGCTGCTGGTGCGCCGCCAGACACAGGAGGGCCGGGAATGAGCGATCTGAAATTCTACTGCCGCGCCGAGGACCTTGCCATTGGCTACGGCAAAACGCCCCTGATGGAGCACATCGGACTCGGCGTCGAGAAGGGGACCATCCTCACCCTCATCGGCCCCAACGGCGCGGGCAAATCCACCCTGCTCAAGACGCTGGCAGCGCAGCTGGCCCCCCAGGGGGGCGCTGTGCTGCTGGACGGCAAAAATCTCGCGGACTACTCCGGCCCGGAGCGCGCCCGCAAAATGGCTCTGATGGTGCCTCACACCCGCCGCACCGAGCTGACCACCTGCTTCGAGATGGCGTCCGCCGGGCGCTACCCCTACACGGGGCGGCTGGGTGTCCTCTCGGCAGAAGATAAGCGCCAGGTCCATGCCGCGCTGGCCCTCGTGGGGGCCGAGGCGCTGGCGGGCCGGGACTTCAACCGCATCAGCGACGGCCAGCGCCAGCGCGTTCTGCTGGCTCGGGCCATCTGCCAGCAGCCGGAGCTGATATTATTGGACGAGCCTACGTCTTTCCTCGACATCAAGGGCAAGGCCGAATTGCTGGCCATCCTGAAAAGCCTCGCCCGCGACAAGAAGATGGCCGTCATCCTGAGCCTCCACGAGCTGGAGCTGGCGCAGAAAGTTTCCGACAAGGTCGTCTGCGTCTCGGCGGCGGGCGTCTCGGACGTCATGACGCCGGAAAAGGCTTTTGCCCGGGAAAACATCTGCAAAATTTATACTTTGACCGATGAGCAGTATGCATTCCTTTACGGCGAAGAAAAAGCGCCGGAGGAAAAGCGCCCGCTCTTTGAGCACTACGTCCGCAGCGGCCAGAAGCTCCTGCGCTGCGGCTATACCACCGGCACCTGTGCGGCGTTGGGCGCGGCGGGCGCGGCACGGCTGCTGCTCACCGGCCGCACCCCCGAGACGGTGGCCCTCCGCACCCCGAAAGGCATCGTGGTGGAGGTGGAGCCCATCTTCTGCCGACTGTCCGGCGAGGGGGCTGAGTGCGCCATCCGGAAGGACGGTGGCGACGATGTGGACGTGACCACCGGTCTGCCGGTCATCGCCAGTGTCGCCCTCCGGCCCGAACTGTCCGGCGAGGTGCGCATCCACGGCGGTGAGGGCGTGGGCCGGGTGACAAAGCCCGGTCTCGACCAGCCTGTGGGCGAAGCTGCCATCAACCACGTCCCCCGGGCCATGATAAAGGAAGCGCTGGAAAAAGAGGCCGAATCTGCCGGGTACGCGGGCGGCTTTGACGTCACCATCTCCATCGAGGGCGGGGCCGAAACGGCGAAGCGCACTTTCAACCCCCACATGGGCGTGGAAGGGGGCCTCAGCGTCCTCGGCACCAGCGGCATCGTCGAGCCCATGAGCCAGCAGGCCATCCTCGACACCATCCAGCTGGAAATGGGGCAGGCGGCGCTTCGGGCCGGAAGCCCCCGGCGGCTCATCCTTGCCCCGGGCAACTACGGCCTCGACTATCTCCACGAGAAGATGCCCGCCCTAAAGAATATCCCCGTGGTCAAGACCTCGAACTTCATCGGGGATACGATGGATATGGCGGCGGCATCCCACTTCGAAGAGGTGATGCTGGTGGGCCACATCGGCAAGCTGGTCAAACTGGCGGGCGGCGTCATGAACACCCACTCCCGCACAGCCGACTGCCGCACCGAGCTGCTCTGCGCTCACGCCGCCCTCTGCGGTGCGTCCCGGGACGTCTGCGCGGCCCTGATGAACGCGGCCACCACCGACGCCTGCATGGAGATCCTAGACAAGGCGGGGATGAGAGAGCCGGTCCTGTCGAGCCTGCTGGACGCCATCCAGCTCCACCTCGACCGCCGCGCCGCCGGGGCGTTCCGGGTGGGCGCGGTGCTCTTCTCGAATCAATACGGCCCGCTGGGCCAGACCAGAACTGCAAAGGAGCTGCTGGACGAATGGAAAAACGGATAGGCACTTTTTACGGCGTCAGCGTCGGCCCGGGCAATCCGGAGCTCATGACCCTGCAGGCTGTCCGCCGCCTCGAAAACTGCCCGGTCATCGCCGCGCCCCAGACCCCGAAGGGCGGGATGCTGGCGCTGGACATCGCAAAAGGTGCGGTGGAGCTGAGCGGCAAGACCATCCTGCCGCTGCGCTTCGCCATGAGCCTTGACCCGGCGGTGCAGAAAGCCGCCCACATCGAGGCGGCCCGGGCCGTGAAAGAATATCTCGACGCCGGGCAGGATGTCGCCATGCTCAACCTCGGCGACGTGTCCGTCTACGCCACCTTCGGCTACCTGCAGGAGATCTTGGAGGCCGAGGGCTGCAAGACCGTGATGCTCCCCGGCGTGACGAGCTTCTGTGCCGCTGCGGCCCGGCTGGGCCAGTCCCTGACGGGCGGCATGGAGCAGCCGCTGACCATCGCCCCGGGACGCTGCGCCGCTGAGGTGCTGGCCGCACCGGGCGCGAAAGTACTGATGAAATCGGGCCGTCAGCTGCCCGAGACGCTGGCCGCGCTGGCCGACGCCGGGCTTCTGAGCCGGAGCGCGATGGTCTGTAACTGCGGCCTGCCGAACGAGGAGGTCTGGCCCGACCTAGCCGATTATGACCCGGCCCGGTCGGCGGGCTATTTCGCAACGATTTTGGTGAAGGAGGGGTAAGATATGGTCCATTTTGTAGGAGCCGGGCCGGGTGCGCCCGACCTCATCACCCGGCGGGGTGCAGCCCTGCTGGCCGATGCCGACTGCATCATCTACGCGGGCAGTCTCGTCAACCCGGCCCTGCTGGGGCTGGCGAAGCCCGGCTGTGCCATCTATAACAGCGCCGAGATGACGCTGGAACAGGTGCTGGACACCATCCGTGCCGCCGAAAAGGCCGGCGGAACCACGGTCCGCCTCCACACCGGCGACCCCTGCCTCTACGGGGCCATCCGGGAGCAGATGGACGCACTGGACGCCGACGGCATCCCCTATGACGACACCCCGGGCGTGTCCAGCTTCTGCGGCGCGGCGGCAGCACTCTGTGCCGAGTACACCCTGCCCAATGTGAGCCAGACCGTCATCATCACCCGGATGGAGGGCCGCACTCCTGTCCCTGAGGCCGAGCAGCTGGAAAAGCTGGCCGCTCACGGGGCTACCATGGTCATCTTCCTCTCCATCGGGCTGGTGGACAAAGTCCAGCAGGCCCTTCTCGAGAGCGGCGGCTACCGCCTCGATACCCCTGCCGCTGTGGTCTATAAGGCCACCTGGCCCGAGCAGAAGGTGGTGCGCTGCACCGTCTCCACACTGGCCGAGGAGACCCGCAAAAACGGCATCACCAAGACCGCCCTCATCGTCGTGGGCGACTTTCTGGGCGAAAATTACGAGCGCAGCAAGCTCTATGACCCCGCCTTTACCACCGAGTTCCGGCAGGGGACGGAGGCCGGGCAGTGAGCCGAGCATATCTGGCCTTCACCGCAAAAGGCGAAGCGCTGGCCCATCGGCTGGCGGAAGCTCTGCCCGGCAGCGTGAGCCGCTGCGGCGGAGACGTGACCCTGAAAGGCTGGACGGCGGAGCATTTTGCACAGGATGAGGCCCTGATTTTTGTAGGAGCTGTGGGCATCGCGGTGCGGGCCATCGCGCCCCACTGCAGGAGCAAGGCCGCCGACCCGGCGGTGGTGGCCGTGGACGAGGGCGGGAACTTCGCCGTGCCGCTCCTGTCGGGCCATCTGGGCGGTGCCAACGCGCTGGCCCGGGCGCTGGCAAAAGCGTGCGGCGCGGTGCCGGTCATCACGACGGCCACCGACGTCAACGGTCTCTTCGCCGTGGACCTCTGGGCCAAGGCCCAGAACTGCGCTGTCCTTGAACCGGAGCGCATCAAGCGCGTCAGCGGCGCCCTGCTGGCCGGGCAGACTGTCCGGTACTGGTCGCCGTGGCCGGTGGCGGGGGAGACCCCCGCTGGAGTGAAAAAGGCTGACGCACCCGAAGCCGCTGACTTCGCCCTGACCCTCACGCCGCAGGGCGGGGCGCTCCACCTCGTCCCCCGCATCGGGGTGCTGGGGGTGGGGTGCCGCCGCGGCACGACGGCCCAGCAGCTGGAAGAAGCCTTCGTGGCGTTCTGTGCCGCGTCCGACCTCAGCCCGGCGGCGGTCTGCGCCGCCGCCAGCATCGACCTGAAAAAAGATGAGCCGGGGCTTGCAGAGTTCTGCAAAGCCCACGGCTGGCCCGTCACGTTCTATCCGGCCGACGAACTGCGGGCCGTGCCGGGACAGTTCACCCCGTCGGCCTTTGTGGCAAGTGTCACCGGCGTGGACAACGTCTGTGAGCGCTCGGCGGTAAAAGCCTCGGGCGGGACGCTCCTTCTGCCCAAAACGGCAGGCGGCGGCGTGACGCTGGCGCTGGCCGTCCGCCCTTTTGCACCCGATTGGAGGACAGAGCAATGAGTGAGAGTAAAAAGACCGTGTTCGTCGTGGGGCTTGGCCCCGGCGGCGGACAGTTTCTGACCGTGCAGGCGCAGAGTGCCTTGCAGCAGGCCGAGGTGTTGTGCGGCTATACGGTCTACATCGACCTTGTGCGCCCCCTCTACCCGGAAAAAGAGTGCTACACCACCGGCATGACCCGGGAGATCGACCGCTGCCGCTGGGCGCTGGATACCGCCCGGGCGGGTCGGGACGTGGCGCTGGTCTGCTCCGGCGACGCCGGGGTCTACGGCATGGCCAGCCCGCTGCTGGAGCTGGCCGAAGAGTACCCGGACGTCAACGTGGAGGTCGTCCCCGGCCTGACCGCCGCCCTCAGCGGCGGCGCGGTGCTGGGTGCGCCGCTGGCCCACGATTTCTGCGTCATCTCGCTGTCGGACCGTCTCACGCCGTGGGAGGTCATCGAAAAGCGGCTGGTCTGCGCCGCCCAGGGCGATTTCGCACTGGCGCTGTACAATCCCTCGTCCAAGGGCCGCCCGGACTATCTGCGCCGGGCCGTGGACGTCCTGCTGGCGAACGGCAAAGCTCCGGACACCCTCTGCGGCTCTGTGCGGAACATCGGCCGGGAAGGGCAGGAAAAGCACATCCTGCCTCTCAGCCAGCTCCGGGACACCGAGGTGGATATGTTCACCACCGTCTTTGTGGGCAACGCCGCCACCCGCGCGCTGAGCGGGCGGATGGTCACGCCGAGGGGGTACCGCCGATGAACGTCGTCATTTTCAGCGGCACCACCGAGGGGCGGGAGCTTTCCCGCCAGCTGGCGGCGCTGGGCATCGAAGTCACCGTCAGTGTGGCCACCCCGCTGGGGCAGGAAGAGCAGGGGAGCACCCCCGGCGTCACCGTCCGGTGCGGGCGGCTCCTGCCTGATGAGATGGCCACGCTCTTGGGAGATGCCGCCCTCTGCATCGACGCCACCCACCCCTACGCAGTGGAGGCGACCAAAAACATCAAAGCATCGGCAGAGAAGGCCGGGGTAGGATACCTCCGCCTGCTGCGCCCGGCCAGTCCGCTGCCGGAAAACTGTCTCGTCTTTGAGAGTGCAAAGCAGGCAGCCGAGGCGCTGGCCGCAAAAGAGGGCAACCTTCTATTGGCCACCGGGGCCAAGGAGCTGGCGCAGTTTGCGGCCATCCCGCCCGAGCGGCTCTACCCCCGTGTCCTGCCCACGCTGGAAAGCATCGCGGCCTGCGAGGCAGCGAATATCCCCCACCGCAACATCATCGCCATGCAGGGCCCCTTCAGCTTTGCCCTCAATCAGGCCATGATGGAGCAGTTCCATATCCGCTGGCTCGTCACCAAGGACGGCGGCGCAGCCGGAGGCTTCGACGAAAAAGCCGCCGCCGCCTCTGCCGCCGGGGCGCAGCTGGTGGTCATCCGCCGCCCGCCCGAGCAGGGCGAGACGGCTTCCGAGGTGCTGAAACGCTGCAAGGAGATGATAAGATGAACGTGACACTCATCGGCATGGGCTCCGGCCAGCCGGAGAACCTGACCCTTCAGGGCCTGGCCGCACTGCGGCAGGCCGACCTCATCCTGGGCGCACGGCGTCTGCTGGCAGTTCTGCCTGCCGGCTGCACCGAGAACCGCGCCGCCGCCTACCGCCCCGACGAGGTGGCAGAGCTGCTGCAGACTTCCGGCGCAGAGAATGCCGTGCTGGTCTACAGCGGCGACACAGGCTTTTACTCCGGCGCGTCTGCCATGATGGAAAAGCTGGAGGCTCTCGGCGTCCGCGCCCGGGTGCTGCCCGGCCTTTCCAGTATCCAGCTGCTGGCGGCGGCGCTGGGCCGTCCGTGGCAGGGGTGGAACCTTGTTTCGGCCCATGGCCGCACCTGTGACCCGGTGGCCGAGTGTATGCAGGGCAGACCCACCTTCTTCCTCACCGGCGGCAGCGAAGACCCCGCCACCCTCTGCGCCCAGCTGGCGGCAGAGGGCTTCGGGGACGTGCAGGCTGTTGTGGGCCAGTGCCTCGGCACGCCGGAAGAGAAGATCTTCCGCGGCAGCGTCAAAGAGCTGGCCGCAGGCCGCTTCAACAGCCTGAGCGTCCTTCTCGTGGAGGCGGCGGAGGTGCTGCCCCGCCGCGCCCCGGGCCTGCCGGACGAAGCCTTCGAGCGGGGCGACGTCCCCATGACCAAGCAGGAAGTCCGGGCCGCTGTGCTGGCGAAGCTGGCCGTCCGCCCGGAAGACATCCTGTGGGACGTGGGGGCCGGGACGGGCAGCGTCAGCGTGGAGCTGGCATTGGCCGCGCCCCGGGGCCGGGTGTACGCGGTGGAGTGCAGGCTGGAGGGCTGTGCGCTCATCAAAGCCAACCGCGAAAAATTCAGGACCCGGAACCTCGTCCTCGTGGAGGGGCTTGCCCCCGCCGCGCTTTCGGACCTGCCCGCGCCGGACGCTGTTTTCATCGGCGGCAGCAAGGGCAGCCTTGCCGCCATCGTGGACGCCGCGCTGGATAAGAACCCCGACGCCCGCATCTGCGTGTCGGCCATCGCCCTTGAGAGCCTTTCGGCGGCAGTGGCCGCGCTGACGGCCAAAGGCCGGACCGTGCAGGTGAGCCAGATCGCCGTCAGCCGGGCCAGGGCCGTGGGCGGGCTGCACCTCATGATGGCCCAGAACCCCATCTACCTCATCACAGGAGAATGACATGATACAGTTTCTGCTGGCGGCGCCCCGCTCGGGCAGCGGTAAGACCACCATGACCTGCGCCCTGCTCATGGCCCTCAAACGGCGGGGCTGTGCGCCCTGCGCCTTCAAGAGCGGGCCGGACTACATCGACCCCATGTTCCACCGGGCCGTGCTGGGGGTGGAGAGCCGCAACCTCGACCTCTTTTTCTCTGCGCCCGAGACGGTGCGCACCCTCTACGCGAAGGGTGCCGCCGGACACGGTGCGGCGGTGTGTGAGGGGGCTATGGGCTTTTACGACGGCCTCGGGGGCGTCAGCGATAGGGCCAGTGCGTGGCATCTGGCCGACACACTGGGCCTGCCGGTGCTGCTGGTGGTGGAGCCGAAAGGTCAGAGCCTGACGCTGGCCGCAGAGTTGAACGGGCTCGTAAACTTCCGCACTCCTAGTCACATCGCAGGCATCCTGCTGAACAACTGCACGGCACGGATGCACGCTCTGCTGGCCCCGATGCTGGAAGAAGAGACGGGTCTGCCGGTGCTGGGCTTTCTGCCGAAACTCCCGGAGGCCGTCATCGGTTCCCGCCATCTGGGCCTCTACACGGCGGCGGAAGTGGAAAATTTACAGCAGAAGCTGGCCCTTCTGGCCGACGCGGTGGAGGAGCACATCGACTGGCCCCGCCTGCTGGCCCTCTGCGAAAAGGAGCCGCCCGTCCTGCCGGTGCAGCCGGAGACGCCTCCGGCCCGCGTCCGCATCGCCGTGGCGCAGGACGAGGCGTTCTGCTTCGCCTACGCCGAGACGCTGGAAGCCTTCCGGGACGCCGGGGCAGAGGTGGTCTTTTTCAGCCCCCTCCGCGACACGGCCCTTCCGGAAAACATCGGCGGGCTGTATCTGCCCGGCGGCTACCCGGAACTTCACGCAAAAGAGTTGAGTGAAAATACCTCGCTTCTGCGCGAGATAAAGCAAAAAATCGAGTCCGGTCTGCCCACGGCGGCCGAGTGCGGAGGCTTCCTCTATCTGGGGCAGAGCCTCACGGACGCCGAGGGGCAGAGCTGGCCGATGGTGGGCGTTCTGCCGGGCGAAGCAAAAGATGCCGGACGTCTCGTCCGCTTCGGCTATGCCGCGCTGAGCGCAGACTCGGACAGTATGCTCTTCCGGGCCGGGGAGAGCTTTCCCATCCACGAATTCCACCACTGGGATTCCACCGCCAATGGCACGGCCCTCGCAGCAAAAAAGCCGGTGGGCGGCGCAGAGTGGCGGTGCGGATTTATAGACGAGCATTTCTATGCGGGCTTCCCGCATTTGTACTGGGCGGGTACGCCCCTGCCGCAGCGCTTTGCCGCCGCGGCTGAAAATTACAGGAGAGATCATGACTGAGAAAGAACTGGCCGCCCTCTGTGCGGCCATTACGCCGCCGGACGAAGCCGCCCGGGCGGCGGCGCACGCCCACTGGGCCAGCCTTGCAAAGCCGCTGGGCGGGCTGGGCAGATTGGAAACGACCATCGAGGACGCCGCCGCCCTCACCGGCAGCGCAAAGCTGGATATTTCCCGCCGGGCGGTGCTGGTGCTCTGCGCCGATAACGGTGTGGTGGCCCAGGGCGTCAGCCAGACCGACAGCAGCGTGACCCGCGCCGTGGCTGAGAACCTCGCCGCCCGCCGCACCAGCGTCTGCCGGATGGCACAGACCGCCCGGTGCGAGGTGGTGCCGGTGGATATGGGCATCGCGGGCGACCCGGTCCCGGGCGTCCTCGACTGCCGCATCGCCCCCGGCACAGCGGACTTCACCCTCGGCCCGGCTATGAGCAGGGCTGAAGCTGTGGAAGCCATCGGCAGGGGCATCCGGCTGGTGCAGGAGCAGAAGAAAGCGGGCGTCGGCCTGCTGGCTACCGGTGAGATGGGCATCGGCAACACCACGACATCCAGCGCCGTGGCCGCTGTGCTGCTGGGCCAGCCCGTCGAAGTGATGACAGGCCGGGGCGCAGGCCTTTCGGACGAGGGGCTTGCCCGGAAGTTAGACGCTATCCATC
>ERZ1673745.1676-NODE-1676-length-14238-cov-50.043785_pt1 | contig 14238 bp, 12 predicted proteins | sample MGYA00580206_ERZ1673745 | MGnify/ENA primary metagenome ERZ1673745 (study PRJEB41218, sample SAMN15661753) | gut metagenome | host: Homo sapiens | place: Canada: London | collected 2015-08-20/2019-03-30 | study: EMG produced TPA metagenomics assembly of... | reverse complement strand
TGAGTTTTTATTGGCTTTATTTGGTAACTAGTGTATACTATTTGCATATAACAGCTGCGTTAAGCAGATATAAATACACATAAAAGAAAGGTATAATCATGGACATCGTATTAGGAAATTACAAAGGATTAAAGGCAAACATCCCTTATATTGCATATACAGAGGAGGATGTTAATTCACAGATAGCGACACTTCTTTCAGGAAATCCTGTCAGAGAGCAGAAAACAGGCCCGTTAGCGATGGGTGACACGGCAGTAATAGACTACGAGGGCTTTAAGGACGGAGTTGCGTTTGAGGGCGGAAAGGCTGAGAAATATCCTCTGGGAATCGGTTCAGGCTCTTTTATTCCGGGCTTTGAGGAGCAGCTTGTAGGCATGGAAATCGGTGAGGACAGAGACATCAATCTCTCATTCCCTGAGCAGTATCATGCGCCGGAGCTTGCAGGCAAAGCGGTTGTTTTCAAGGTTAAGCTGCACGAGATTTACAATGAGAAGGAAGCAGAGCTGAACGATGAGTTTGCAGCATCTCTCAATTTCCCTGAGGTACAGTCAGTGGAGGATTTAAAGAAATATATCAACGAGTATCTTGAGTACCAGGTAGAGGCAAGAAAGGCTGATGCGGCAAGAGAAAAGCTCTATGACCAGATTCTTGAGAGCAGCTCATGCCTTGTTTCGCCACAGGCAGTAGAGACAGCGGTAAATATGCAGCTTCAGCAGATGGCAGCATCATTTGCACAGCAGGGTGTGGCTATGGAGCAGTATCTTCAGATGACAGGCAAGACTATGGATAGCTTAAAGGACGAGCTCAAGCCGGTTGCACAGAAGCAGGTAAAGCTTGAGGCTGTTCTCGATGAAATCATCAGAGTGGAAAATATCACTGTATCTGACGAGGAGATGGATGAGCAGTATGAGCTTATTTCACAGAAGTATGGTCAGCCTGTTGACGTTGTAAAGCAGGTGCTTCCAAAGGCACAGCTCAAGCCGGATTTACTTCGTATGAAGGCATCACAGCTCATCATCGATGCGGCTGAGATTATCATGGAAGAAAGCGGAAAATAATGTATAGAATATTTTTGGTTGAGGATGACGAGACCATAGCAAAGCTTGTCAGAAGGCATTTGGAAAAATGGGATTATGATGTGCATGTGGTGCAGAAATTTGATGCTGTAATGTCAGAATTTGCATCATTTGATCCGCATCTTGTGCTTATGGATATCGGTCTGCCGTTTTACAATGGGTATCACTGGTGTACGGAAATCAGAAGGATATCAAAGGTTCCTGTGGTTTTCCTGTCATCCGCTGCTGATAATATGAATATAGTGATGGCAGTCAGTATGGGGGCTGATGACTTTATAGCAAAGCCGTTTGACCTCGATGTGCTGACCGTAAAGATACAGGCTATCATCAGGCGCTGCTATGATTTTGGCGCAAACAACAGTGTTTTGGAGCATAATGGCGCCATGCTCAATATATCTGATGCCACCATAACCTATGACGACAAAAGGCTCGAGCTTACGAAGAATGAGCTCAAAATATTGCAGACACTTTTTGACAACAAAGAAAGGATTGTATCACGCAGCCTTCTAATGGAAAAGCTGTGGGAGAGTGATGCGTATGTGGACGAGAATACACTTTCGGTGAATGTCAACAGGCTGCGTAAAAAGCTGGATTCTATAGGGCTTGAGAGCTTTATTGTCACAAAAAAGGGACTTGGGTACAGGCTGGGGTGAGAGGTCATGGCAAAAATACAAAACAAACCGCATCTGACAAATTTTATAAAACAAAACTATATATGGATTCTGATGATAGTCACAATGTCATGTATCCATTTGCTTTACATGTACCTGATTGGTGCGCGCAAACAGGATCTGGTGTATGCGGCAGTGCTTGATGCAATACTTCTTCTGATAACAGTTTTGGTTGGATTTTTCAGATATAGCAGCAAGGTAAAAGCTCTAAGCAATGCTTTAAATCGTCCGGTTGAGGAACAGGCACAGCTTCCGGAAGCAACAGATGATGTGGAGATACTTTATCATCGGCTGCTGGAAAATCAAAGTATTGCAAGAAGTGAGTCAGAAAGCAGTGCTGCAATCAGACAATCACAGATGAGAGATTATTACTCTATGTGGGTGCACCAGATAAAGACCCCGATATCGGCTATGAAACTACTGCTTGAGGCAGAGCGGGAGGAGCTTGGGCAGCTTATATGTGATGATGAACAGAGTCAGTGCCATATAGGCAATATGACCGGTGGGAATATCGGTGCTGCCGGATTAAATGCTGCTTTGAAACAGCAGGCTGTACTCACAGAGCTGTCAGATAACATGGACTCGTTTGAGGACGAATTGTTCCGCATAGAGGAATATGTCAGTATGGCTTTGCAGTATCAGCGTGTGAGCAGCACCGAAAATGATTTTGTGCTTGAAAAAGTCAGTGTGGATGGTGTCATACGTGATACGATTAAAAAATATGCAAAAATTATGATACGAAGGCATATTGGGATAAATTATTCAGGAACCGGGCAGGAGGTATATACTGACGGAAAATGGCTTGCATTTATGCTGGAACAGATACTTTCAAATGCCATAAAATATACACCGCATGGGGTTGTTACAATAGAAACTGCAGAGGAAAAAGACCGGTTTTTTATTACAATAAAGGATACCGGAATAGGAATCAAAGCCGAGGATCTGCCACGTGTTTTTGAAAAGGGCTACACAGGCTACAATGGTCATGCCGATAAGAAGGCTACGGGAATTGGGCTTTATCTGTGCAGGCAGATGGCAGACAAGCTGGGGCATACAATCCGCATGGAGTCAGAGATTGGAAAAGGAACTAAGGTGTGGATAGGGTTTGATCTGGATTATGCAGATACGAGGGATTAGGATAAATCGGTGTAATAAGTTTGACTGGAAATTGTATCCAAAATCAGATATAATAATATATTATGAGAAATAAAAGAGTATGTGATTATATAGCGGAAGCTATTCAGAATGAAATTTTATCAGGACGTATGTCATCAGGAGTGCCATTGCGACAGGAAGAGCTTGCGGATAGTCTCGGTTATTCGAGAATACCAATCAGGGAGGCATTGCAGATACTTGAGTCGCAGGGATTGGCAAAGAGACTGGCAACAAGGCATGTGGTGGTGGCTGATTTTTCGGACGAGGTGATAACGGAAATCTATGAGCTGCTTTCAGATGTGGAGATAAAACTGTTAAAGGGCATGCTGCAGTCTGGTATATGTTTGTGGGATAAAGCGGTCAGTGATAACAGTGAGCAGCCCAATTGCGTATATGAGCCATCTGCTATAAATGAAAAATTGTCTGCAGAGCTGCAGTTTCATGAGACAATTATATCCAATAGTCATAACGAGTATTTTACACATATTCTTGAAAATGGTCTTTGGTGCTATATCAGGTTTGCGGTTGAAGAGACGGCAGCAGGCAGGGAAAATGCGCGAAGACTTGAGCTGTTATCGAAAATAGCAGAGGCATATTCGGATAAGGATATAAATATTGTCAGAGAACTTTTGGGAGAATATTTTGGAAGTCTTTGTGAGGCTGTTATAGCAGAGAGGGAAGAAAGCAGCAGGTAATTGGTGACTTATTTTATACTGAATAATGACAGATGATTCGGAAGCATATAAAATTAAAAGATAACAAGAGGAAAAAGTAATTATGATAGGACTTAAACCGATAAAGATTCCGTCAGCGAAGGAGCGTGTAGCATCGGAGCTGCGCAAGGCAATTTTGTCAAAACAGCTAAAAGAGGGAGAAAATCTTACACTGGAAAGTGTAGCGCAGCAGCTTAATGTATCTATAACTCCCGTGCGTGAGGCTTTTCAGATATTAGCGCATGACGGACTTATCAAGCTAAGACCGAATAAGGGAGCAATAGTACTTGGAATTACAGAGACGTACATAAGGGAGCACTATCAGATTAGAGGCATACTCGAGGGCGCATGTGCAGGTTTTGCTGCTTCACCTGATATCGATATCAGCAAGATAGAGCAGTCATACCTGGATGCAAGGGAGATGACCGCTTCCGGAGATTATAGCAGATATGCGGATTTAAACCGTGAGTTTCATAGTGAAATCTGGGCAGCATCCGGCAACAAAAAGATGCAAAATATGATCGCAGAACTGTGGAACGGACTTTCAATGGGCAGCATGGTCACAGAGGAGGAATATGCGGGCATTTCTATAAAGGAGCATGAGGCTATATACGAAGCAATAAAGGCTCATGATGTGCAGCTTGCACAGCGGAGGATGTATGAGCATATCATGCGTAGTCGTGATGATATGCTGACATATTATGTGTAGATGTAAGTTATTAATTTAACACATTACTTGTAATAGATGCACAAATTGAATAGGTGGAATATATATAAATTGCCGAAATTGTCAAAAAGGTATTGACGATTTCGGTTTTTTGTTATATCTTAAACTCAGAAATTGGATACAATATCAAATATCAAATATTAAACGGAGGAGGAAAATGATATGAGTCCAGCAACAATAACACTTTTATTCTTATTGTTTGCCGTTGTGATGTTCGTGTGGGAAAAGATTCCACTTGGGGTTACATCCATGATAGTATGTGTCGGTCTTGTTGTCACAGGAGTACTGGATTGGAAAACAGCCTTTTCGGGATTTATCGACAGCAACGTAATTCTTTTCGTAGCGATGTTTATCGTCGGAGGAGCATTGTTTGAAACCGGTATGGCAAACAAAATTGGAGGAGTGGTCACACACTTCGCCAAAACAGAGAGGCAGCTTATCATAGCAATCATGGTGATTGTGGGACTGATGAGCGGAGTACTTTCAAACACAGGAACTGCAGCAGTTCTCATTCCGGTAGTTATCGGAATTGCAGCAAAATCAGGATACTCGAGATCGAGACTTCTTATGCCACTTGTTTTTGCAGCAGCCATGGGTGGAAATTTATCTCTCATCGGTGCACCGGGAAATCTCATAGCACAATCAGCTATGGGAGAGATTGGACTTAGCTTTGGATTTTTCGAGTATGCAAAGGTAGGACTTCCGATACTTATAGCAGGTATTCTGTACTTTGCATTTATAGGATACAAATTCCTGCCTGAAAAGCAGGGCAGTACGGAAAGCTCATATGATGAGCAGAAGGATTTTTCAAATGTGCCTAAATGGAAACAGATGATGTCATTGATTATCTTAATCCTTACACTTTTGGGAATGATTTTCGAGGACAAGATTGGCATAAAGCTTTGTGTCATCGGCTGTGTCGGAGCACTTGCCCTTATCATTACAGGCGTTATTAGTGAGAAAAACGCACTTAAATCAATAGATTTGAAAACCATTTTCTTATTTGGTGGAACTCTTTCACTTGCAGCGGCGCTTCAGGAGACCGGGGCAGGCGAAGAAATCGCAACAGCGGTTATCGGTATACTTGGCAAAAATCCATCACCATATGTTCTCACATTCGTAGTGTTCATGCTTTGCTGTGTACTTACGAACTTTATGTCAAATACCGCCACAACAGCACTTTTGGTTCCAATCTGCGTATCAATTGCCACAGAGATTGGAGCTGACCCGAGTGCAGTACTTATGGCATGTGTTATCGGTGGTTCATGTGCATACGCCACACCTATCGGTATGCCTGCCAACACAATGGTCATTACAGCCGGAGGATACACCTTCAAGGATTATGCAAAGGCCGGTATTCCACTTATAGTAGTGGCGACCATTGTAAGTATGGTCTTACTGCCGATTTTCTATCCGTTCTTCCCATAAGAACGGATGGGAGTGGGTAAACAATAAATTAATATTTAATTATTTACAAGATTTATATTAGGAGGAAAAACTATGTCAAACGAGAAACAGGTAGAACAGCTTACCACCTATATGGCAAATTTTATCGCTCATATAGCAAAAAAATTACCGGATGATGTCATTGCAAAACTGACAGAACTCCGTGACAAAGAGGACAGTCCTCTTTCAAAAACAATCTATGATACAATGTTTAGAAATCAGGAGCTTGCGGTAAAACTTAACCGCCCAAGCTGCCAGGATACAGGAGTACTTCAGTTCTGGGTTAAATGTGGAACAAAATTCCCACTTATTGATGAGCTTGAGGGACTTTTAAAAGAGGCAGTTGTAAAAGCTACATTTGAGGCTCCTCTTCGTCACAACAGTGTTGAGACTTTCGATGAGTACAACACAGGCAAGAACGTTGGAAAAGGAACACCTACAGTATTCTGGGATATCGTGCCAAACAGTGACAAATGTGAGATCTACACATACATGGCAGGAGGTGGATGTACACTTCCGGGAAAAGCTATGGTACTTATGCCTGGAGAGGGCTATGAAGGAGTTACAAAATTCGTAATGGATGTTATGACTACTTATGGTTTAAATGCATGCCCACCTCTCCTGGTAGGTGTAGGTGTAGCAACATCTGTTGAGACAGCAGCACTTTTATCAAAGAAAGCACTCATGCGTCCAATCGGATCTCACAATGAGAACGAGAGAGCCGCAAAGATGGAAAAACTTCTCGAGGATGGTATCAATGCTATCGGCCTTGGACCTCAGGGAATGGGCGGAAAATACTCAGTAATGGGTGTAAATATCGAGAACACAGCCCGTCATCCATCTACAATCGGTGTAGCCGTAAACGTAGGCTGCTGGAGCCACAGACGCGGACACATTGTTTTTGATAAGGACCTTAACTATACAATCACAACACATTCGGGGGTGGAATTATAATGGTAGAGAGAATTAATGGAAAAACAATTTTAACAACACCAATCTCAGCAGAGGATCTTAAAGGAATAAAAATCGGAGATATTGTATACTTAAATGGAAGCATGACAACATGCCGTGACGTAGCACACCGACGTCTCGTTGAGGAGGGAAGAGAGCTTCCGGTAGACGTAAGAAACAATGCTATTTTCCATGCAGGACCGATCATCCGTCCACTCGAGAATGACAAATTTGAGATGGTATCTGTTGGACCGACAACAAGTATGCGTATGGAGAAATTCGAGTACGAGTTCGTAAAAGAGACCGGCGTACGTGTTATCATCGGAAAAGGTGGTATGAAAGAGAATACAGAGCGTGCATGTAAAGAGTTCGGTGCCATTCACTGCGTATTCCCGGCAGGAAATGCAGTAGTAGCCGCAACAGAGGTTGAGGAAATCGTCCGCGCAGAGTGGAGAGATCTCGGAATGCCTGAGACACTCTGGAACTGCCGTGTGAAAGAGTTTGGCCCACTTATCGTATCTATAGATACAGAGGGTAACAACTGGTTCGAGCAGCAGAAAGTTGAGTTCAACAAGAAAAAAGATGCAGCAACAGAGGAAATCTGCAAGCAGGTAGGATTCATCAAATAGTTGCCGGAGCCTGGTATCAAATTTATTTAGAACCCAATTGCCATGAAAGTATTCTGGCAAAATATATACCCGCAGAATGCGGGAGAAAACATAAAAAAATATAATTTTCGCGCAAAGGCTCTCACATAATTTGACTATTATGTGGGAGCTTTTAGATATATGAAATTAGAATAGTATGATAATCATTTCCATAGGATATTAAAATAAATTACTGCAATAAAAAAGATTATTGCCGGTAACTAAAAAAGAGAGGAATAAATGATAATGAAGCAATTCCTGAGAAAAACAATGAAAAATATAGCAGCCTACGTGGAACTTTTTCTGTCGGCAGTACTGGTGTTTGTGATAGTGGTGCTTATTATAAAGCTTATAGGGCAGTGTTTTTTTGATATATGGCATGATAAAATTAAACTGGAGTATTACATGGAATATATCATGTCGCTTGCAATCGGCGTGGAGTTTGTGAAAATGCTCTGTACTCATAAGCCGGGTACAATCATAGAGGTGCTTTTGTTTGCAACAGCCAGGCAGATGATCGTGGAGCATCTCAATGTATATGAGACACTTGTCGGAATAGGTGCGATAGCGGCGCTTTTTGCCATCAGAAAATTCCTTTTCTGCAGCTTTGATGAGGCAGACCACATGATATGCCGTGGCAGCCAGACGGTAGCGAGGGCGAATTTTATTTCCGGAACAAATATACCGGAGGAAAAGACAAAGCTGCTTAGAGATGTGATAAGCGAAAAATTGCAGGATGAGGGTAAAAATGTGTCAATCGGAGCCTGTGTGTATTACCAGGATTGTGCGCTCAGAGTTGATAATGTGAAGCAGGGCGTTGTCACAAGAGTCGAGGTAATAAAGAATCTGTAGATAAAAGGAGGATCAGCACATCTGTGCCAATCCTCTTTTTGCTACTCCAGATTAAGTTTCTTTGTCATTTCTTACAAAAATGTAAGATACGAGGTCGAAATGTAAGCTGATTCGATAGCATACATTCCGGCATTTTGTTATTATAATTACATGAAGCATCAACAATGTAAGTTGTGAAGCCGATTATGACGTCATATTTAAAATAAATGTAACAAAAATAGAAGTTTAAATAACATTTTGAAATCATCGTAAAGGAGCATTGAAATGGCAATCTTAGAAGTAAGTAACCTCAAAAAAATATATACCACCAGATTTGGTGGCAACCAGGTACAGGCATTAAAAAACATCAATTTCTCTGTAGAGGAAGGTGAGTATGTGGCAATCATGGGAGAGTCCGGCTCAGGAAAGACGACACTTTTAAATATTCTCGCGGCACTTGATAAGCCGACAGCGGGAGAGGTACTCTTAAATGGAAAGAACCTTGTCTCATTTTGAAGGAAAAGGAGATATCTGCCTTCAGACGTGAGCATCTGGGCTTCGTATTTCAGGATTTTAATCTGCTTGACAATTTTTCACTGAAGGACAATATCTTTTTACCGCTTGTGCTGTCAGGTGTGGACTATAGGGATATGGAAAAAAGGCTTGCACCTATAGCTTCGCTGCTTGGAATTGAAAAGCTGCTTAATAAATATCCATATGAGGTGTCAGGAGGACAGAAGCAAAGGGCAGCAGTGGCACGTGCGATAATAACAAATCCCGAATTAATTTTGGCTGATGAGCCAACGGGAGCACTGGATTCAAAGGCAACAGATAGTTTGCTTAGGCTGTTCAACAGGATAAACGAGGAAGGACAGACCATTCTCATGGTGACACACAGCACAAAGGCTGCAAGTCATGCCAACAGGGTGCTTTTCATAAAGGACGGTCAGGTGTTTCATCAGATTTACCGTGGCAATCTTACAAATGACGAGCTCTATGTGAAGATTCAGGATGCACTTATGCTGATTACGACAGGTGGTGAGAAGCATGAATAAAATATATAGCAGGCTGGCATTTACAAATATAAAAAATAATAAGACTCTTTATATGCCTTACATTATATCGGGAATGGTCATGATAGCCATGTTTTATGTGATGATGTTTTTAAACAACTCAAAGGGACTTGGCAAGGTGCCGGGTGCGGAGATATTGGTGGATATAATGGGGCTTGGATGCGGAATAATAGCGATTTTTTCATATATATTTCTGTTTTATACAAACAGCTTTATAATCAAAAGGCGCAAGAAAGAGGTAGGAATATACAATATTCTTGGCATGGAAAAACGTCATATCGCGAGAGTTTTGATAATTGAGACACTTACCGTAGCACTCGCAGCAATAGTATCCGGAATCATAGCCGGGATTTTATTTTCTAAGCTGATGATTATGTTTCTTTATAGAATTATAAATATTAAAGCACAAATTAATTTCGCTGTATCTACTAGCGCTGTCGTAAATACAATACTTATTTTTGGAGTGCTGTATTTTCTTACTCTCATCTATAACCTGATGCAGGTGAAGCTTGCTAATCCGATAGAGCTGCTTCGCGGGGGCAATGTCGGTGAGAAAGAGCCGAAGAGCAAATGGCTTATCGCTATAATCGGACTAGGTTGTCTTGCCGGGGGATATTATATTGCGATTACCACAAAGAGCCCTCTTCAGGTGCTTTCACTGTTCTTTGTCGCAGTGTTGCTTGTCATCGTCGGAACGTATCTTTTATTTATTTCAGGAAGCATTGTGATACTTAAGGCACTCAGGAAAAACAAGAAGTTTTACTATAATAAAAAGCATTTTGCGGCGGTTTCAGGGATGATTTACAGAATGAAGCAGAATGCGGGCGGACTAGCAAGTATATGCGTGCTTTCTACAATGGTGCTGGTTGTTGTTTCCACAACCGTGAGCATGTATGCGGGCATGGAGGGAGAACTTAAGCAGAGATATCCTTCGGATATCAGTGTATATAGCTGGTATAAGGAAGTGCCGGCTGATGTGAATCTGGATGATGCACTTAAAGAAGCTGCTGCAGATTCGGATAAAATAATAGCTGACTCTGCTTGTAATGTTAAAGACAGCAAAAGCTACACTTATTTTAGCTGGACAGTGTTTAGAGAGGGGACAGAGTTTAAGCCGGTGTTAAGTTACGATAACGATATTTCCCTGTTGTATTTTGTCACAGGAGATGAAATTGATGAGATGGAGACCGGCTTTAAAGAGAGTCTGAATAAAAAAATCCCACAGCTTGATACCGGTTCGGTGGCTGTATATGGAACGAAAAAGTTTAATGGCGATATAATTAATCTGTTGGGCAAAGAATTTAAAGTGGCTGCGGCGGAAAAAACTGCTGTAAGTAAAGACAGCTATATGTCCTCTATGTATAGTGGTGTGTACTATGTAGTGGTAGACAGCAAGGCAACACTTGCAGAGATATTTAACCTGAACAGCTCGCTGGGAGAGGATAGTGTGCCGACTATGCTCAACAATGAAATTGATTATAATCTGTATGGCAGCAGTGAGGATAAGCTTGCTGTGGCAAAGGCTCTGGATAAGCATTTTGAGGAAAATAGTGTAAAATCAGATGTGTCAGGCTTCTATGAGGAAAGCCGTGATGCAAACAGAGAACAGATTTATGTATTGTATGGTGGCCTGTTCTTTATCGGAATATTCCTTGGAACGATGTTTCTTATGGTTACTGTGATGATTATTTTCTATAAGCAGATTTCAGAGGGCTATGATGACAAAGCACGCTATGAGATTATGGAGAAGGTAGGCATGAGCAATGACGAGGTGAAGAAATCCATTACTTCACAGGTGCGTATGGTATTTTTCCTGCCGATTATCCTTGCAGCGTGTCATCTTGCAGCAGCATTTCCTCTGCTTCGCAGACTGCTTGTCATGTTCAATCTTACGGATGTTAAGCTTATTGTGGTCTGTATGGTTGCTACGCTTTTGGTGTTTATGGTCATATACTATATTGTTTTCAAGATTACTTCGAGAGCATACTACAGGATTGTGGGAAACCAGATTTAGGGGTTTCATATGAATTATGAATGCGCTATAATAGGACATAGCAATGATGCGTAAGAATATAGAGCGAGAGGAACAAGCAGTATGAGTATGACAGAAACAATTAAACTATACGACAGGGATGCATATGCCATAGAGTTTGAGGCAGATATTATATCCTGTGAGCCGAACAAGGCAGATGATAAGCAGTTTGATATAATATTAAATCAGACTTTATTTTTCCCGGAGGAGGGCGGACAGAGCCCGGACATGGGAATACTTGGTGGCTACAGTGTCGTTGATGTGCAGATTAAGAATGGAGTCATTACTCATACGGTGGATATTTCCGCAGGTGATTGCTGCATAATGGGCAAAGAAGAGGCTCAGACAGAAAAGAAGACTGATGGACAGATTACAGGTATGGAGTGCGCTTCTGAGAAAGTAGAGCTTGCAGCAGGCGTCCACGTACATGGCAAAATAGACTGGCAGCATCGTTTTTACAATATGCAGCAGCACAGTGGAGAGCATATTTTTTCGGGAATTGTCCACCGCAGGTTTGGTTTTGAGAATGTGGGCTTTCATCTGAGTGATTCTGTAGTGACAATGGATTTCAGCGGAGTGATTTCACCGGAGGATATAGCAGAGGTGGAGCATGAGGTAAATGTAGCCATTTCAAAAAATATTCCGATAGAGGTGACATATCCGTCAAGGGATGAGCTTGCGCAGCTGGAGTACAGAAGCAAAATCGAGATTGAAGGACAGGTCAGAATAGTGACAGTGCCGGGGTATGATGTGTGTGCATGCTGTGCGCCGCATGTGAAGCGCACCGGCGAGATTGGCATGCTTAAGGTTATGAATTATCAGAATTATAAAGGAGGCGTCAGAATCAGCATCCTTTGTGGTTTCAGGGCACTGGAGGCTTTCAGACAAAAGTGCGACATTATCTCAGAGCTAATGGGGATATTTACCACAAATCAGGAGGCTATTGTGGATAACGTCACAAAGCTTAAGGCAGTAAACCAGTCACTTAAGTCAGAGCTTGGCACTGCAAAGTCAGCGCTTTTGGATTATAAGGTTGCAGAGCTTCCTGCTGATACGGACAATGCAGTATTGTTTGAGGACGGCATTGATACGAATACAGCAAGAAATTGCGTCAATGGCCTTGTGGAGAAATATAGTGGCTTTAGTGCATTTTTTACAGGAAATGATGAGGCGGGCTATAGCTTTATTATCGGAAGCAAGAATGCAGACTGCAATACAGTTGCCGCAGCACTGAGAAATAAGCTGGGTGCAAGAGGCGGCGGTAAGCCGGTTATGGTGCAGGGCTCTGTCAAGGCAGCAAAGAGCGAGATTGAGGAAGTGCTAAAAGAGGAGCTTTAACTTTTTGAAAATATAGTTTGTGGGACGGATTAAGAACACAAAAGCGGTTTCAAGACATTTAGTCCTGAAACCGCTTTTATTGTAAAAATTATATCCAAAGATAATTATTTGTTAGATCTTCTCCAAATGTGCATCTTCTCGGCCTCTTTGATGAGCTCATCACGGAAATCAGGATGAGCAACTGAGATGATTGCCTCTGCCTTCTGCCATGTAGAAAGACCCTTTACATTTACCATACCATACTCTGTAACGATATAGTGAGTGTTGGCTCTTGTGTCAGTAACGACAGAACCCTCTACAAGAGTAGGACGGATACGTGAGTGAACTACGCCCTGCTTGTCGGTGAAAGTTGAAGAGCAGCAGATAAAGCTCTTTCCACCGTTTGACATATATGCACCGAGAACGAAATCAAGCTGTCCGCCGGCACCACTGATGTGCTTTGTGCCTGAGCTCTCTGAGCTGATCTGTCCGAAGAGGTCAAGGTCTACACAGTTATTGATTGAGATGAAATTGTCAAGTGCGGCAATATTCTTGATATCATTTGTGTAGCTTACCGGGGCACTCATGAGCTCAGGATTCTCATCGAGGTAATCGTACATCTTCTTGGTTCCGGCACCGAAGCCGTAAGCCTGACGATAACGGTCGATGTTTTTCTTTGCTCCTGTGATTTTTCCGGCTTTTGCGATGTCAACGAATGCGTCAACGTACATCTCTGTGTGGACACCGAGATCCTTGAGGTCTGACTCAGCGATGAGTGAGCCTACTGCGTTTGGCATTCCGCCGATACCGAGCTGGAGACAGGCACCGTTTGGAATCTGGTCAACGATAAGCTCTGCAACCTTCTTGTCTACATCTGTTGCAGGACCACCGGCACCAAGCTCTCCGATTGCAGGGTTGTCACCCTCAACAATGTAAGAAACCTGTGAAATATGTACATTGGCCTCTGAACCGCCGTGACAGCGAGGCATGTTTTCATTGACCTCAACGATGATTTTCTTTGAAGTCTCGCATACAGCACCGAGGTGAGATGCGTTAGGACCAAAGTTGAAGTATCCGTGTGAATCCATCGGTGCAACCTGGAACATAGCGACATCGTCAGGTGTTGTTGAATCTCTATAATAACGAGGAAGCTCTGAGTAACGGATTGGTGAGTAGAAAGAACAGCCTCTCTTGATAAGCTTTCTCTCATAACCGCCCATGTGCCATGAGTTCCATGTGAAATGCTCGCCGGCATCCTCACGCTCGAAAATGGCAAGTGGCTTAAGCAAAATACCACCACGTACATTGACATCCTTAAGTTCATCAGTTCTTCTGGCAAGTGCCTTGTCGAGGGCATCAGGTGTGCCTGTGCACCAGCCGTAGTCAACCCAGTCGCCTGATTTGACAATTTTTACTGCCTCATCTGCTGAGACAAGTTTCTGCTTGTACTCTTCTAAAAAGCTCATAAAATCCTCCTTAGATACCTAAAATGATAGTAGCAAAATGCTACGTTAAAAAAATAACAAACCCTATAATCTCTATATTATCACTTTAGAGAGGATTTTACAAGTTGGTAAATGCTGGTAGAGACTTTTATAT